>FUFK010044520.1_pt1 | contig 14201 bp, 24 predicted proteins | sample 1021851 | NCBI WGS metagenome assembly FUFK01 (sample SAMEA51879418, study PRJEB19060) | metagenome | reverse complement strand
ATGAGCCTGGTGAGCAGTCAATAGATAACCAGTTCTGGGTTAGGTCGCAGACTGATTGGTCGTTTGGTGCTGGGCAGAAACACTTTGACCATGTTGATTCTAATAGGGGCAGGTTCCATACGTCTGTTGGTATTGATCCGTGGACTAAGGGTCAGATTAGTTTGTTGCCTTTAGCTGAGACTAAGAATAATGATAATTCTTGGACTAATCTTATTATGAGAGTTTTTAGGGCTAATTCTGGTACGGAGTACATGTATGTTGCTACTGGCACTAACGTGTATTTTGCNACTAATTTTAGTGCTGCTGATGATTCTGTGAGTTGGTCAACTGTTACTGCTTTGGCTAGTCCTCAAACTGTTACTGATATTGCGTCTGATGGCACTACCGTGTTTATTGCGTATGGGTCGTCTAGGGCTGCTGCAAGCGTAGCCATTGGCTCAACAAGCCAACCAGGATCGCTAGGGTCGTTGAACCCTGACCGCATTCGAGTTGTTGGTGGCAGACTATTTTTCTTAGACGGTTCCAACATCGCTGAAATAGCGTCAGACGGTACAAAAGTTACTAACAGCCTTGACAACACGTTACCGCACGCTGGCACATGGGTCACTGTATGTTCAGGACCAGTAGGCTTCTATGCGGCAGAGAACACGGCAGGGACAGGTTCTATCAAGTTCATGTCTGTTATCGCTGCCGATGGTTTAATTGACGAACCACAACAAGTAGCTGAACTACCCAGAGGCGAAGAAATTAATGACATGATTTCTTACGGAGGTGTTCTAGCATTAGCAACCACTAAAGGCTTACGACTCGCTGCGATGGATGCAGCATCAGGATCAGTAACATTCGGTCCTGTCATAGACGACGCTGGCGAAGTGCATAGTTTGGCTGCTGATGAACGCTTCGTATGGTTTGGTGGCAGCTCAGGCAAAGTATACAGAGCTGATCTATCAACTTTTACAGAAACATTAATCCCTGCTTGGGCATCAGACATGGTGTCCGTAGGAGATGGCAACGCTCTAAGCGACATAACATACGTTGCGAGAGCCAGCGGCAAAACATACTTTATTGATTCAGGCAACGGTGTGCAAGGACCACAATACCAAGATCATTTAGTTGCTTCCGGGACATTAACAGTAGGTAGTATCCGATGGAACAGCCATTTCGATAAGATCCTGCGAACTATTGAAATACGTTCCGCTCCTGATTCCGTAACAGAAACAGTTAAACAGTGGGCTGATTCCTCTGTTGCGTACAGTAGCGCTGACGAGTTCTGGGTTGGGCAAACATCAACAGTTGGTGGAACAGTCAAAGCTACTGTCACTAATGATGACAATAACTCAATTACGACAGCTACGTTAAGTAACAAAGTGCAGGCAGATGCCGTCGATGAAACTAGCGGTAGCGGTTTAACACCTAACCTGTCAGAATCGTTTATATTAACGTTGACATTGACCAGGGATGGAAGCACGCTTACTGCTGGTCCACGATTAGAGTCATGGAAAATACAGGCGTTCCCTGCACCTGTCAGAGTTGACGAAATCATTGTGCCTATTATTTTGAAATCTAGGGTTGGCACATCCAGAGGTCTAGGTTCAGCTATAGCGTATGACACCAAAGAAGAATACTTGGCGTTACGCACCGCTATGGCTGGCAAAGAAGTAGTTACCTATCAAGAAGGGTCAAGATCTGACACCTGTGTGATAGATCAGATTGCTATGACAGCAGAGAAAATGTCTGATGATGGCAACTGGTGGGAAGGGGTATGCACCCTTCGACTACTAACTGTCCCCTAGAATGGTATATGACCAAAATCCTTTACTACGACATTGAAACAGCACCCAACTTGTCTTATGTGTGGGGGCAGTACCAACAAGACGTTATTCAGCATAAGCGTGAATGGTACATTATGTGTGTGTCGTATAGGTGGGAGCATCAGAAACGCACGCAAGTATGTTCGCTAGTTGATTTTCCTGAAGCCTACGACAAAGACCCAGAGAACGATTTTCATGTTGTCAAGAAGATGTGGGAGTTGTTTGATGAGGCTGACATTGTTATAGCGCATAACGGTGACAGGTTTGATATGCGTAAAGCTAACGCCAGGTTTGTGTACCATGACCTGGGTCCACCTGCACCTGTCAAGTCTGTTGATACGTTGAAGGTAGCTCGCAGATATTTCATGTTTAACTCGAATCGTTTAAATCATGTAGGGCAACATCTTGGACTTGGCGAGAAAGTAGACACTGGTGGTTTCCAAACGTGGGCTGGGTGTATGCGTGGCGATATGAANGCTTGGAAAACAATGATTAANTATGCCCGGCANGATGTTGATTTGTTGCGTCAAGTGTATTTGAAGCTGCGNCCNTGGATGNTGAACCANCCGAACCTCAACATATTTNCNGAGGAACATGCGTGTCCTACTTGCGGTTCACATAACTTACAGCGTAGAGGTTTTAGAACGACTCAAACGAATAGGTATCAGCGGTGGAAATGTAACGATTGTGGCTCGTATAGCAGAAGTCGATTGGCTGAGAAAACGGAAAAGCCCTCTATAGTTCCGTAACGTTTAGTTGTACTGTGGGCTTATGGCTCGCTTTTTCTTTGCTTTATCACGCATCTTATTTGCGTTAATGCTGGTATTGGCTGTTCTTAGCCCTGCATCAGCGCAAGAGAACGAGCCTGAAACAACGTGCGAAGATCAAGAGGATGTTACTGCGTGTACTGTGCATGTGAATGATTATGATGCTCCGCCTGTGGTGTATATGACAGTCGCTGAAGATCAGACTGCTGTTGAAATCATTACTTATACGTCATTGACATGCGATAATCATGGCTTAGAAAGCATCTACGCTGACCCTTACCTCATATTATACGACAGCGATGGGACAATTATTGGTGAAGATGACGATTCAGCTAGCCACAATGATGGTTCTAACATGTGTTGGGACAGTTACTTGAACCTTACGTTAGATGCAGGTGACTATGAATTGTCAGCTACTGCATACGATGAGGAGACTATAGGAACGTATACGTTAGAGTTTTCTGGTGTAACCTGGTCGTTGTCGAGTGAGCCTGAGCCTGATCCTGAACCTACGCCAGAACCAGAACCTACGCCCGAACCAACTCCTGAGCCTACGCCTGAACCTGTAGAGCCTACGCCTGAGCCAGACCCTGAACCGGAACCAACGCCTACGCCTGAAGAGGAAGTTGAGCCTCCCATAGATGAGCCTATTCAAGATCCCACTCCCCTCCCACCAGAACAAGAAGAAGAGCAACAACCAGACCCGCCGTTGGAACCCCCCACAGTACAGCCATCGCCACCCCCAGCGCCAATTCTTCCATCACCATTTGAAGAAAACCCACCGCCACCAGTGACAATAGGCATAGAGGAATTAGAAGAACTGCCATTTGAAGATGATATCATGTGGGACTTCGATGATGTAGAATGGGAAGAGTTTGAGCTAGATGAGTTACCAGAAATTGAAATACTTGATGAGTTTATACCGGAAGAATTTGAGGAAGAAGAGGAAGAAGAAACAACTTTCTTTGATGATGGAGAACAAGAACAGCCAGGTGAAGTACAATCAGATGTGGAACTAGAGGAAGAGTTCGTTCTTGAAGAGTTTGAGGACATTGAAGAGATAGACTTTGAGGAGTTAGACGCTGATGAGCTTGACGACGAAATTCTTACTGAAATACTACAAGATGAAGAGACAGTTGAAGTCTTTCTGGAAGAAGTCTTAGAAGACAACCCGGACTTCTTTGAAGAAGCCACAGATGAACAGATAACTGTTATCTTTGAAGCAGCACCAGAGATATTTAACGAAGCATCTGACGAAGTTAAAGAAGAACTTGAAGAAGAAATAAACGTGTTCGCTGGTGGCTTTGAAGAGTATGTGCCAGAAGATTCAACCATCAACGTCGATGACCGACGCTCTATCATTGCTGTAACATCCACTGCTATAGTAGCTACTACAGCAGTAGCGACAAGACCGTCACCACCGCAACCAAGACCGACAACTCCAACCCCTCGACCTAGCAGTCCATCGGCTGTTTCTCCCAGTGGTCCAACAATTAGGAGAAACAATGATAAAACGTAAACTCAAACGCATAACAAGAGAAGCGTTCATCCTCAGCCTTACTGCTGGTTCAACAGGTATTGTGCTTATTACGTTGTCTGGGGAGACAAGAGAGTACGGTATTTGGATTACGGTAGCCAGTGCGATCTGCCATTTTATTGGTGTGTGGATTGATTGGAAAGAAGACTAATCTCAGAAACGAGATAACAATGTTGATATGGCTACGGCGGCCTGCTGAGGGATTACTCCATTACCAAGCATTTTAAGACAGGCTGTACGACTAATACCGAGTTCTTCTCCGCACACCCAACCAAGTGGAAGCCCCATCATCCATTCAACAAACCAACAATTTAATTTAAATTCTTTAATTGGACAGGGCGCTTTGCGATTTAAGATTTTTTCCCATCGGCAAATTGCGTTTGCGTATTTTCCATATCTTGTTGAAGCTGTTCGTAAGTGTTGATCCCTTTTAAACGTAGCGCTATCACATTTAAGGGTTGGCTGTTCCTGGTCCACTGAGATTCCCCTGCCGTGTTTGCCCCATCCTGAACTGTTGGTGTTGGTAGCAACACAAAACCATCTGTCTCTTTCGTGGGGCGCTCCAATGTCTGACGCTTGAAGAGTCCCCCATTCCCATCTGCCGAAACCGTTGTATGCCATTGCTGCACAGACCCTGGCAATAGCGTCCCCACTGTTAGCGGTAAGTATTCCTCTAACGTTTTCGAGGATGAGCCATTTTGCTTCCGTAATGCGGGCAATTCGGCAAACATCGTCAATGAGCCATCGTTCATCGTTTACTCCTTTACGATCTCCAGCCACTGAAAATGGCTGGCAGGGAAACCCTGCTGTGATAATGTCAACTGGTTCAATGCTTTCTGCTCCTATTTTAGTTAAGTCACCGTGGTTAGGCACACCATAGCGGTGCTGTAGTAATTGACTTGCGTTGGGTTCTATTTCAGACACCCAAGCTAACTCAGTTTTAACGATTTTAGATAAACCTAGTTCTATGCCTCCGTAGCCAGCGCATAAAGCACCTACTTTCATGAGCAAACCCAGTGATGCCAACTGTTAGATGACCTGTAAATTAAATATGCACTGACATATGTGTTAGCTCTTGGGTCAAATGGTGATGCCCCTTCAAAGCCAGCGGACCTGGCTCTTGACTCCCACCAAGTTGACATTTGTTGAAATAATCCTGATGCTCCGCTTGGGTTAGCAGCACTTGGGTCGCCTCTGCTCTCGCATTGCATGATCCAAAGCATTCTGTTGACATCATGGGGAACGGAACCTCCGTAATGCGTCACAGCTTCAGTAACTAAGTCTCTCCAACGTTCTACGGCTGGTATGAATGTAGTGTTAGGGCTGACCGTTGAGTACAAGCGTACTGGTATGTTGCGTTCCATCGCCCATTGTCGATGCCACTTGTGAGTGTTACGACCATATATGCCGTCTTGGTCAACACCCATCCACCATTGCAACCATTTAACCCTAGGGCTTTCTTCCATCCATTCGTATTCTGTTGACAATGTTGTTTCTTCTAACAGATCCCATTGTATGTAGGGTTCCGTAGGTGTCACTGTTAGAGAACACATATATATGAAGCAGCCGATTATCCCCATTGGTCCGCCATTGCATCAGCCCAACCCTGAAAGAACTTGGCACGATTCTTCTGCCGGTCAAGGCCGCCCTTGTTAAACCAGTTACCAGGNATCTTTGTGCTTTGAGCCTTATCGACAACGTTAGTTGGCTCTAACGCAGGCAAATTCCGTAACCACAACCTAGTTGCTTTAGTAAATGGATGACCATACTGCCACGGTTGAATTGTTTGAGTGTGCGGAGGCATTTCATACACCAAACTAGATATTGGATTCTCAACACAAACTTTCGGAATGTGTGAAACCTCCCATAGCTTCATAAAAAATGCTTTGCCTTCCATCCCTTTCTTATACCGTTCCATGTTCATGCCTTTGTCTTTACCGCCAGGGTACAGGAATCTGGCTCCAGCGTTTGATAGGTAAGTGCATGGTGGGTGTGCGATCATCATGTCCCAGTCATCATACAAGATGTCGAAGATGTCGCCTTCGTAATGTGGTCCATCTATTTCTGTTGGGATAATGTCGCAAGAAATAGCGTCATGACCTTTCTTTCTGAAAGCTTCTCGAACTGTTCCTGAGTACTCACAAGCCACTAATACTTTCATAGGTAAGTGTCCTTTTCTTGCCAGTGTCTCCATAACAATAATAGTTCAGCAGCGAACTCTGCATCCATTACAGCTACTTTGCCTACTTGTTTCCCTGATACGCTTCTGCGATCTCCGTGTATGGCGAAGATAACCCATTCGTCATTGTCGGATACGTTGCGTATCTTTGAGATCCATTTGAACAGTGACCANGTTTTACGGTACTTGACTTCCACAGTTACGCCTGTGTCCCCCAACCAGATATCATGCGATTCTGTGGAAGCCGAAGTACGCTTTACGTCGTTGTGTCCATGCTTGATGAGCATGTCACGGATTTCGTTCTCGCCTATCGTACCCTTTTGCCTAGCTTTACTCACGGATGCCCCTGGCAAAGGCCGCAGGATACCTGTCAACCATCTCTCGAATCATCCCAGACCTAGACTTGCCAGCCTCCAAAGCTGTCATATCTATTTTGTACACCAGTTCTTTGGGTAGGCGCACACTAATCATTACTTCTTTCTTATCCGTCATCTTTCATCTTTCCATTACAGTTAGGGCAACGACCCCTTGACCTAACCAACACAACCCCAATGTAGAATTTACATTTGGTGCATTGAATTAGGTAAGGGGACTTGTTGCGGAGCTTACTTTTCTTTTGATTGAAGTCGTCAAACAACTAGAACCAATCTTCATCGGTCATTGGTTTGCCGTCTACTATCGCCGTTGCCCCCTGGTATGGATCTTTCTTCATCGAAGGTCTAATGACCTTGGCGATGTTCCATACAGAACAGTTCCACCCTTTCTTGGGTGTGCCGTCTTTAGCTTTGTAATCTCTTGATTTGAATCTTCCTTGTACCATGACTCTGCTACCTTTGCTGGTTTCGTCAATGATGGCATCGAAGTGGTCTGTGTTGCCTTCGTTGTCTTCCCATACGGTGAGATCAATCCATGTGGTGTCTGCATCCTTGCTGGGTTGGTAGGCTAACGCATTTTCTATTACTTGCTTGCCGGTTGATTCAATAGTCTTGGTAGACCATTCACGACCTAGGTTGCCGTGTAAATATATTGTTTCTTCATTCAGACTCATCTTGTGAATCTCCTTCCTTTTTATCTAACGCTTTATCAAGAACATAAGAGTCTTGACACCACAATTCGAGAGCTACTCCAAGCCCCCTCATGGCACACCTTTTTAACCCATCTGAAACTGATGACTTCAGATTCAAACCTTGATTCTGTCCGGGTCGCTCAACTTCCCCGACTTCCTGCACCACGATCTCTTTGCCATCAACAACAAAAGTGCATTCAAGGATACAACCGTGAACCACACCTTCTGCGTTGCGGATAACTTCAACGATTCTCTGACTCCACGGACCATGCTTAGACAGCAAAATCTGTGTGATGTCACCGTGAGACACATATTCCGCTTTGTACGACGCACCAGGTTTCTGATGAATGTACGCAGGCGGTATACGCTTCGTTAAATCTTGTAACATACTCATACTGTTACCTCCTCAGTTAACCAACCAGCATGCATCTTAGCTGTCTGCAACGACACTTCAGTAGGACCACACGCCTCACAGATACTCTGGTATCTGCAATAGCGACAGTTCCAAGGTGTTCCTTTGCCAGCACCATACGCAGGTGGTTTCTCTACCAACATGTCCACACCGTAGTCATCAAATACAACAGCGTCAGGCAACATGCCGTTTGATAAATCGCTTTGCACTGATCTAAAGTTTTCCAACTCTCCTTCTGCTATTTGGCGAGGAGTCATTCCCTCATACATAGGTTCGTCTAACTCTATGACCCATTCAATCATGTCCCCAGCTTTATGCGCTCCACGGAAACCTGACTCTTTCGCTAAATAGACCATCCATAAATGCGTTACTCCTGGTGTTCCCATAGCGTACAAAGCTGCTTGTGCAACGTGCTGTCGTTTAGGGAACCCTGTTTCTTTAGCTATTTTGAATGGGTAGGAACTCATTGTCTTGATCTCAAGCAACCTGGTTTGCCCATTGACTTCAACTACTCCGTCTGATGAACCGCTGAGGCTGACACCCAAAGGCGACAAATCTACCACCTTCTCAAACTCACCGCCATGCACATGCCCTATTGATTCCTGCAATAGTTCGTGCATTGAAGTACCCAAACTAAACGCTATTAAAGTGCTTGTATCAAAGCTGTGAGCCTCCGGAAACTTGGCGGCGGCAAAGCCACGCTGACGGAGACAGTTGAGGGCATCTGAGCACCGCATCAAAGTCCCAGCCGCAGTAGGCTTCGCACCATTCTCCTCATTATCATCAGCCAAGAACCGCTCAAACGATTCCCTAGCCGTATTACTGTATTGCATATTCTTCTCCTAATCTGTAAAAGGCAACCTTACGCTTGCCACCATTCGGATAATCCATTTTCCGATCTATCTTCACGCCAAACTCCTCACTGAGCTGACGCACTCGACGTTGCCAATCACCCTCACCCAGGTTCTCCCTGAAATCAGTAGCTGAACACCAGCCATCATTCAACGTGTAACCAGAACGGTGACTACGAGTCAACGCCATGTGCAACTCCCAACGCAAAAAGTCATACACACGCTTACAATTATTACTAGCATCTTTCAACTCTTTGTATGCTTCTTTTTCTAAACCTGGCTGGTCACCTGATCTAGCTTTTATTTGGGTACGGAAAGGTCGATGGCAGGTAGGACATTTCCCACCTGCCACCTTTGTAACCGCATCAAAGCGGTCAATGACCATTTGCATACCATTATGATATGGATTCTGCACGATTAATCTTCCTCTACCGTGAAGTCTTTAACTTCCATGTTCGTAACAGCAGCTTTGAATAGCTTTACGCCGTCACCTGGCTTCCAATCAGCGAAAGGATCACTGTGGTCATCTTTTGAGATGTGTGGGGCGCTTATACTAATGTTAAATTCGTAGCCGTCAACTTTGATACTAATACTATCGAAAGAGCTAAAAATAGTGCTTGTAATCTTTGGTTCTACCCTGCAAGTATGCAATGTCGTACTGACACTGTTCCTTGGTTGTTCACGGTACTTATATTCCTCAGTCACTTGTTTCCTCCTGTAACTTTGTTAACGCTTGCCGAAACTTTCGGAAAGCAATCAATGATTTCATATCCTTACTAAAACGGGTCAGAAGTTTTCTTATCATCGCCATGAAAGTCTGGGTCTGTCATTGAAGCGAACAGAGCCTCATCGAAAAGTGCCTCCTGCAATAACCATCGCAGATGCTCACCATCCTCAGTGCTAATGTCCACACGCACTTCATTGTTAGACACAATAAAGTCACGATTTTTTATTTGTATATACATCCGACCATCATCAAGGATAAGACCTATGTCTTTTTCCGTAACTGCCGGATGCTGGGATTTATCATTAAATGTCATACACTAATCATAACACCAGGGTGCGACAATTACACGCTATTCCATAATTCTACGACGATACCGGAAACGCTCCGACGCAGTCATACCAGCACGAACCCCATAAATCGGAAAATCAATATTCTCCTCAACAATAGAGGCCGCCAAACATTCCCTTTCGACACGACAATTCTGACACACACGACGAGCTTTCTTATGCTGATCAGAATACATTAACCTGGTCAAACCACGACAATTCGCTGATTCACGCCAAGCACCCATACATAAACACTACAACACGTTGCAAACAAAGTGTGGAACTAGTACCATACCTTATGAAGGAATCCTCCTTTCATTGTTGACACACAGAACAATCCGCACCTTGTCCTATCGGGTGCGGATTTTCTGATTGCGAATAGGTATAGGTAACGTTGATAGTGAAACGATTTCGGGCGTGCGGCCCTGGGAGCGCAGGGCATGCGAAAGCCCCAGCCGGAGAGGGGTCCGGCTGGGGCTTTGCAGGGGGAGGGCTAATACCAAGTTTGGTCTAGCTCAATTAGCGCTTCTTCTGCTATTTTCTGCTGTTCTTCAGTGCCTGTGTTGTCTTTACAGTAGTCCCACCATTGCAGATGGACTTTCTTTTCTACTGCTTGCACTTCGTCAGCGGTCATTTGTTGAATTTGTTCTTTGGTTATCATTTGTTTTCCTTTACAGCATTGAAAATGGTTCGTTAATATTAAACTCCCAATGGTTGAAAGAATCTTTGTAATCTTTCTCAACTTGGGTTCTTGACTCTCCGGTAATTTCTGCAATGTGTTTGATGAGTCGTAACTCATTACCCTTTTCACTGGTCCCGATGATGTAAACATCGTTCGTAGGGATTCCACGGTAGAGTTCAGTCGTTGTGAATATCATGGATATCATTTACGCATCCCAATCTGTGATTTCCCAATCACCGTCGCCGATTTCAATAGAGTCATAACCAACAGTTAAATCAACCATGCCTTCAGCTTGCGCTATGGCATCATCTTCATCTTCGTAATCTTCTATTTCAACAACTTGTTCGGTTTCAAACCAATATTTGATCGTAACGCTCATTGCTGGCTGAACCATTTGTTTGATTTTATTAAACATGGTTTGCCATTCATCGCTGTCGCTGTCGCCACTAAATAGTTTGTCGTTGTTAGGTCCGTAACCGGTTACCACATTGTCATTGAGAACAAGTCGCAACTCGGCTTGATTATTGTTTGTGTATTTGTCACAAATTTCTTTTTCAGAAGTTCCGTGATCCCAGAAATCGTTTTGCGGATCAAACGTTCCGCCTGGCTCTGATGTATCAGGGAAAAGAGTAAAGCAAGTGATGCCTTCACTCTCGTCGGGTGCTGACATGTCTGCAACATGCGTGTACCAACCTTCGGTAGCTATTAAGACAAAATCATTGCCTCCGTCATTACTGTTATTTATGTGATTAGTTAACGCTTTGTGCAATTCGTTAACTGTTAACATTTTTTTATTAGTCATTCCTGACTCCTTTTCATTGTTGTGTTGTTCAGCTCGTATTCGTGCTAAAGCTTCTTGTTTGTCAGCTTCTAGGTCAGCCCATTGCTGGTCTAGTTGCTTTTTTGTTCCTTCTGAGAAGGTCATTGTTGTTTCCTTTCAATATCGAAGTGAATAAGTTTTACTGAATCAGCTTTTAAACATGGTACGAGTTGCTCTTCAATTATTTGAGTGCCATCGTATCGCCATTCCATAAACAGTTCATCCTGTTCACTTACCGTCATTTCGCTTTCGCTGAATTGTGTTAGATCCTTTGTGTCAAAGATGACTTCATAGGTTCCGGTTATCTTGTATTTCATTTTTGTTTCCTTTCACGTTTGTTCTTTTTGTCAAACCAAAAGTCTGTCCAAAAAGAGGGAATGATAAGCAACAGTATTGTCACTGTTGCGTGTGTAAATTGCTTCATTGATTTATATATTTTTCTTCGTAGATATCAATTAGTTCTTCTAATTGATCTTCAGAAAGATCCCTATGCTTTTTAGTTAATTCAGGATTGTTACCTACCCAATAAGTAGGACCACCATCCCCATCATTCCAAATAGCACCATCTTCTGTGCATGCTTCATATCCAAGACCACGACGAGTCTCAAAATATCTAATTGATGTTACTTTCATAAATCCTCCTAAAAGATTTAGTTGTTGACATCATTAATTCTAGCCGAAGCATTAAACAAACACACGTTATAGGTATAGGTACTGTTGATAGTGAAACCTTGAGGATCAAAATTTTCGGATTTTGGAGACAGGCCGCAGGCCGCCTGGGGCTGGGATAGTGAAAACAACTAATTTCGCTGAATATCTAAAACCCTTGATTTTTAGGGCTTTTTTTTACTATTCTGGTAAATAAAAAGCCGAAAATGTCAACAATAAAAGGAGGTGATTAGATGAATACGAAAACAGTTAATCTAATGGCGGATTACTATTTAGTCGGGAAAGACTTTAAAGCTAGTGAAGACTTAACCGAACTATTGAAAGACGCAGAAGTTAATAAAGCTTTCTGCGATTTTATAGATTTATTTCTGCGTAAGCGTCGGGAGTTAAACGCCTAACCATTTGCCCACCGTTCCGGCGGTGGGTTGATGGGTGGGAATTTCTCACCGTGTCAACTATTAAACTTTAGGAGGATTCTATGATTATAGAAGACAATGTTATTACAGAAACTTGGGAGTTGGTAGAAATTCAACTACAAGATGCTGTACCAAAACAGGTGAATTGCTTTTGGCAATATACCGGGGGTAACCATGCCGGTATTGAACTGCACCCCAAGCAATCTAGAGATGGTTTTCCACTGATATTTATTACACATGAAGACGTTCCGACGTATGGTGATTATGAATGTTCAGTGGATTCATTTATGTTTGCCGTTGGTTACTATTCAAATGAGGATGCTTGGCATTGGGACGGCACACAAAGTGTCACTAATATTATTGTGAATGAACAGCTTGACGTTAAAGATGCTAATCCCATCCGACACAATAATAACGGTTATAGTCAAGCGGATTATCTCTTACCAAGTGACAGAATAAACGACCATAACAAATGGGCGATAGAAACATTAATCGATGTAGTCAATGGCTACATCCGAGCATAGGAGAAAAAAAAATGACTAATGTCAGTATTAAAAAGCGTGCCGGTACTTTGCCGGACTTGTCGCCTAATTTTATTTGGACGGCTCGCAAGAGATCCGAGGATCTAAAGACGGTCGGTGCTATCCGTTCAGCTTTCTATGGGCTAGCAAATAAACCGGCTCCGTTGTTAACTTATGAAACTGCAAAGACTGAAAAGGGAGACGGTTTAAAGATCGTTAACTTGTCTTTGGCTCCTCATTTAATGAGCGGTTATAACGTTTGCCCGTCATCAACTAAAGAATGTCGGGCTAACTGCATCGGACATAGTGCCGGTTTAAATAAATTTGAGACTCAACAAATAGCCAAGCTGTGGCGGACTCAATTATTGTTTACCGATTTCGATTGTTTTATGCGTTTGCTACTTGCTGAGTTAAATTCAGTTGTTCGGAATAATGGACCTATAGCGCTACGACTTAACACTTATAGCGATTTGGATTGGTCACCGGTTGAACATTTAATTTGTGACGCTATTGGTTCCGACTCAATACGATTTGAGTATACGAAGCGTAAAACCTTTGTTTCGGGTAATCGCTCTCTAAGCCATTCTAAGAAAAAAAACGGCTTTGACCCTACCGATAGCCCACTGAAAAACGGTGTTTTTTATGCTTTTTCGGGTCGTGGTCCTAAGTTTGACACACCGGAATTTCTTAATTCTGTGCTTGATCGGGGACATAATTGCGCCGTGGTCGTGGATGAATTGCCAACGACTAAAACGCTATGGGGCAAGCCTTGGGTATCCGGTGATGCTAACGATAGGAACGTTTATCTAGTTGATGGTCATTATCTGTTGCTAACTCCAAAGGGTACTTTGTCGGATGGTTCTAATTTTGTCTACGCTATTCGTAATGTTGATAGTGATACTGCTAGGGCCGCCGGACGGGATAGTGAAAAATGAAAACCGACGGTTTGCAGTTGCTAAGTATTTTGTTCATCCTTTGGGCGATAACTAGAAAAGGATTATTTAAATGTCTTTAACGGTGTTAATAATTTTCTATTGCGTCGGGTTCGCAAACCTGGCACACCTTGTAAAAAATTTTTTTAAAGATTGGAGGAAATAAAAATGATTGATCTGTTTAACCTGATTATGTTTGCAGTGATGGGCGCCTATGCAATCGTCATTGTATACATTTTCGGTCGTGCTGTATGGCAGTGGGCATCTGAACCTTTTCGCATTGCTTACGAACTAGAGCAAGAACTGGAAAAATTAGAAGAGTAGCAAAACCGAAAATGCTACGTGTTGAATCCCTCCGGCTACGGTCGGGGGGATTTCTACTTTTAGCTGGGCAACACAAAACGCTGATAGTGAAAAATTGTGAAACAGAAAACCCAGGTACTAAAAAGAAAACTTGCGGGATAGTGAAACTATTCCTTTTAATG
>FUFK010036345.1_pt1 | contig 14201 bp, 17 predicted proteins | sample 1021851 | NCBI WGS metagenome assembly FUFK01 (sample SAMEA51879418, study PRJEB19060) | metagenome | reverse complement strand
TAATGAGAAAACTTTGGTAAAATCTGAGAGATCATTTGCGGTTTGATAGCTATACAAATAAATGCTGGCTTGGATGGCAATTCCTCATTTACATTTACCCCAGTACTCATCACCCAGGTACTTGGATATGGATCGTCTACCCAAATGTTTTTTGGGTTAACTCCTTTTGCCAACCAACCTTTAAGCATTGCTGAACCCATCTTGCCACATCCTAGCAAGATGAGCTTACCACTCTCAAAATTTTCTTGAGTCATAGAACTTCCCTAATTTATCATAGGGTAGTTTTACGCCCGACCGAATGCCTCTGCAATGGCTACTTGTATTGCTTCTTTGGGAGTCTTGTCACCATACACCGCCAATTGAAAAGCTGGATAAAATTTNTCAGAACTAAGAACTGCCGTAGATATTAAACAGTCAACTTGCTCTGCNCTGGCAATCTGTCCCCCTGTAAGAACTAAACCATANTTATAAATCATCATTTTTTGTTCTGTCCAAAAAGAAAATGAACCAGCCCAACACTTCTCGTTAACATCATTTAGCAGCTCAAATAAGACAGCCTGTTTTTCAGAAGGTGGCTCCATTTCAAAAGAACATATGAGCCTCAAAGTTTCATCAAATGATGACCANGCGAGAGTAATAGAGTATGTTCTCCACTGCCCCTCAACAGCCATCGCGATTTGATCATCAGCAATCCGGTCAAAATCCCACTCNTTGTACTCAGCAACCGATTCAACCAAGTCAATGGGGTGTATATCGCCATCCAATAGGTTCTCTGTAAGTGCCATTGCGCCACCTCTTTCTTTTTATACCCAAGGATGTGGCAGCATACCCTAGGTTTTGGTGTCTGCTCTAAGGATAGATGAAATATGAATATCCCTACTACATATGGTGGTGCTATTTTAGTGTCGTGTAAAGAGAAATATGCGCTGGTGAGCGAATAAGTTGTGGATAGATGGTTAACTGGTAAAGATTTTACCAGCATGAACTAGGAATAAAGAAATTTTTTTAGAAACTATTTGCTTTCGAGTGCTTCGATCCGTGCTTTAAGATCTTTATTTTCTTCTCGAGCTTTCTGAGCCATTGCTTTAACCGCGTCAAACTCTTCACGGGTTACAAAATCACGATCAGCTAACCATCTGTCAACCATCGAAGCGAAGGCATTTTCCGCCTCTTCCTTTGCTCCCTGAGCTACCCCCATGGCATTTGTCATAAGTTGGGAAAAGTCGTCTAACATTTTATTACGGGTCTGCATTTTTACACTCTTCAAAAAAAGGCTTTAAGATATTTCGTACTATAATTGTCACATATTAATGGTTTTCAAAACTAGAGCAAATCAAAACCAATTNGGCCTCATGTAGTATCTAGTACAAAAAACAATTTTTAAATAGCCTTTAATTCTATTTTTATTTAGCTAACTATTTCAACAAGGTGCAATAATAATGTATAAATCGGTTCTGCTGGAAGCCAATTAAAACTTTATATGACAAAACTTGAAGAATTAATAATACACCGGATCCAAGAAACTGGACCAATAAGTATTGCCACTTACATGCAAGAATGCCTACTTCACCCCAGTCTCGGCTTCTACAATCAGAAAGATGTTTTGGGCCCTGACGGTAGTTTTATCACATCGCCAGAAATCAGCCAAATGTTCGGTGAGATTTTAGGACTGTGTTTAGCGCAATACTGGATTGACTTAAATCGCCCTGACCGTTTTGCATTAGTTGAGTTTGGACCAGGNAAAGCTACGCTAATGCTTGATATTCTAAGAGCTGGATCTTCNGTAAAAGGGTTTATAGAAGCNGCAGAAATTTTCTTAGTGGAGGCTTCTTCAAAATTAAGAAGTGAGCAAAAAACAAAACTATCAAAATTCAATGTAAANTGGATAGATGATGATCTATTGATNCCAAAGATNCCAACTTTATTNATAGCNAATGAATTCTTTGANGCTTTGCCTGTTAACCAGTATCAAAGAAANAATAACCTNTGGTATGAAATCCAGGTGGGTTTAAAGAATAATCAGCTTACACTCGGATTGTCACATAGGCCCACAACTCATCCTGAACTGGAGGNCCGTTTTAGNGAAAGTATGNATGGAGATATTGTTGAGATTTCCAATGATGCAATAAGAATATCCAAGTCAATTGGTAAAATTATTAACAATCAAGGTGGTTGTGCTCTNATCATAGATTATGGAGATTGGCATTCCCTGGGGTCTACTTTACAGGCACTCAAATCCCATAAAAGTAAAAATATTTTTGATAAACCCGGCAAGGTAGATTTAACTTGTCATGTAGATTTTGAAGCACTTGCAAAGAATTCTGGGTGCGCCTACTCTCGACTTACAACGCAGGGGGTTTTCTTGGAAAGACTAGGAATTTCAGATCGCGCAAATCAACTGCTTAAAAACTCACAACCTAAAAATCATAAGTCGATTATTTCTGCTCACAGACGCTTAACNCATCCTGATGAAATGGGAACTCTTTTTAAAGTTTTAGGTCTTTACGCAAGAAATGAAANTAGCCCAGCTGGTTTGTTGAATTGAGCATTTGTAGATATACAAGTAATAAACTTGATGGTTTTGAGCATGGTTTTTTTACNCGCTTAGGCGGTATTTCCACTGGAATCTATGAAGGGCTTAATTGTGGAAGTGGATCAAAAGATGATCGTGACAAAATCCAATTTAACCGTCAGCTAGTTGCAGCAAAAATGAACGTAAATGGCGAAGATCTAATCACTGTTCATCAAGAACATTCAGCTCGAGTAGTAGTGGTTGATAGTTCTTTTGATACCCTGACAAAAGCAGATGCCATTGTCACCAATACACCAAATTTAGCCATCTCAGTGCTGACAGCAGATTGCCTCCCCGTTTTATTCGCAGATAAAAAAAATAATGTAATAGGTGTAGCCCATGCCGGATGGAAAGGTGCGCTCAACGGGGTTTTAGAAAATACGGTTCATTCAATGGCTACAATCGGTGCAGACGTTGGAAATATAAAAGCAGCAATTGGCCCATGCATTTCGCCAAATAATTATGAAGTTGGACAAGATTTTTTTGATAAATTCATAGAAAGAAGTAAAGATTTTGAAATTTACTTTTCTGAAGGAGTCGAAGATAAAAAATATTTTTTCAACCTACCAAAATTTGCGTTGGACAAACTNNGCAAATTGGAAATTGCGGGTGCTGAGTGGATAGAACATTGCACTTATCATCAGTCTGATAAGTTTTATTCATACCGTCGCTCTCAACATTTGGGAGAGTTGGATTACGGTAGACAGATCTCATCAATAAAAATCTGAAACAAAANTTNAAATTATGGTTGCTGTGCTAAGCGCTTTTCTAAAACATCAAAAGGAACGCCAGGATCATCTTTTGCCCCACGAATTACTAATGAAGTTTTAACGGAACCAACATTCTGGGCAGTTAATAGTTCACCGGTCAGAAATGATTGGAAACTACTTAAATCAGGGGCCACGCACTTAAGCATAAAATCCACTTCCCCATTCAGCATATGACATTCCCTCACTAAAGGCCAATTTTTGCAAAGCTCTTCAAAAGCACTCAAATCAGCTTCTGCTTGGCTTTGCAGTCCAACCATAGCAAAAACTTTAACTTCAAAACCTAATGATCTCTCATCTACTTGAGCGTGATATCCATTTATGAAGCCTTGCTCTTCCAAAGCCCTAACCCGACGCAAGCAAGGAGGCGCCGATATCCCAACGCGTTTCGCTAATTCAACATTTGTCATCCTGCCATTGGCTTGCAGTTCTGATAAAATTAAGCGATCGATAGGATCTAGTCTAGTTAAGGGCATCATCAAAAACCTCATTTGACCGCTGTGTTATAACANACAGTGGGCAGAGCGCAATAATATTTCAAAGTTAAGCAATAATCTTATACTACGGAGTAATTATAATTTAAAATTACACACTTTAATCCCAAATAAAGGGTGAGTATAAACTAATAGGATTTTTAGGAAAAGATTTGTAATGGCTGAAGTTATTAAAACAAAAGTGTTGATTNTAGGTTCTGGCCCAGCGGGATATTCTGCTGGTGTTTATGCAAGCAGGGCAATGTTGGAGCCAATTTTAATACAAGGTATTGAACCAGGGGGTCAACTTACCACAACTACTGAGGTTGAAAATTGGCCAGGCGATACCGAAGTTCAAGGCCCAGANNTAATGTTACGGATGGAGGCACACGCCAAAGCCATGGGCTGTCAGATTGTCCACGATATGGTTACCAGTTTGGAATTAAGTAAAAGGCCTTTCATTGCTACTTGTGACAGTGGCCTCTCCTATGAGGCAGATGCTGTGATACTCGCTACTGGAGCACGTGCAAAATGGTTAGGTTTAGACTCAGAGGAATACTTTAAAGGTTTTGGTGTCTCAGCATGCGCTACCTGTGATGGTTTTTTCTACCGTGAGCAGGAAATTGTAGTTGTAGGTGGTGGAAATACTGCTGTGGAAGAGGCATTATTTTTAACNAATTTTGCNTCAAAAGTTACCCTAATACATAGAAGAAATGAGCTTAGAGCTGAAAAAATTCTGCAAGAGCGATTACTNAATCATCCTAAAATCGAACCATTGTGGTTCAACGAGTTAAAAGAAGTTATTGGAACAGATAATCCAAAAGGCGTGGAAGCTGTGCGCGTAGAAAACGTTAAAACCGGCAAGATAACGGAGATACCTTGTAAAGGTGTTTTTATAGCAATAGGTCACTCACCCGCATCGGAATTAGTTATTGAACAGCTAGATACCCACAACGGTGGTTATGTTAAAGTTCAAGCTGGTAGTACTAGAACCTCAATCGATGGAATTTTCGCAGCAGGAGATCTCACCGACCATATCTACCGTCAGGCAATTACTAGTGCAGGTATGGGTTGTATGGCTGCCTTAGATGCAGAAAAGTTTNTAGCTGAACAAGAGTAANATCATTCCACTAGANCTTTAACTTTCCNGTCATTAATACATATGCAGAACCAGTAACTTTCACGCCTGTTATATTTCCNGAAGANNATAAAACCTNAACNTCAGCNTCACCAGGNCGTCCTAAAAAGTCACCCTGATGNGCGTTGAAAGNGGGAGTTTGAATTAGTTTATTTTNCCAAAGATATGCCGCCATCGCACCAGTTGCGGAGCCAGTAAAAGGATCTTCACTGCGCCCGGAAGATTGTAATAATAGTCTCGAAAAGGTTAATCCATTCTCCCTAGGCGGTGTCAAACATACCCAGAAAGGCTCCATTAAAATATTTTCAGATATTGTTGATAGCAATTTATCTAATGCAAGAAAATCAATTTTTACTTTTTTTAGGGTTTCCAAAGAATCAACTACTACTATCGGGAAAGGAAGGCCTGTGGATACCACTTGTGGTTCACATAAGATACTATCCTCGGGAATTCCTCCAATTGTTGAAAGAATTTTATTATCAATTTTAAGACCAAATCTGGGTGCAGGCTGTGTCATTGATATTTTTATTTGATCACCTAACCAACTAACTTCAACATGTATCAATCCAGCTAATGTTTCAAAAACCAAATTATTGTTATCATGTTTTCCCCTAGAAATTAGTGACATTGCTGTCGCAATCGTAGGGTGACCCGCAAAAGGTATTTCTTTATCAGACAAAAAATATCGAACTCGAAAATCTGCAATNTCTGAAGAAGACAGAAAAGTGCACTCCACCAAAGAAGTTTCTCTGACTATATNTAAGCANGATTGGTCCGNCANAATTCCATCATCGTAAAAAACTGCGCAGCCATTNCCACAAAANGGTTTNTGACTGAAAGCGTCTACCCAATCAAAATCAAATTCACGATTGTNAGACTGNACCATTATCNCACAGTCTTNAGTTGTTTAGTGAACTGGTACAGGATGAAATTCATTTTGCCTCGCAACTACAAATGCAAGAGANCTATCCTTAACAAGTGCTAACCTTTCNCCATTACTGCTGTTTAGCGAGTAAACGCGACTCTGAGAAATTCCTTTAGCCACTGCCTCCGGCAAATCTGCCACATTGACTGCCGATACATAAACCGTTCTATCGTTAACACTTGTATTGAGGTTATCTTTACTCATAATTATGCTCTCCTTATTTTTATTTTTTGAACGACAGTTTCTGGAATACTTTGGGTTAGATCAATATGCAGCAGCCCATTTTCCATTACAGCCTGTCCAACATCGACACCCTCAGCTAAAACAAACGATCGCTGAAACTGACGNGCAGCTATTCCCCGATGCAANAAGATGCGTCGACCATCNACTTCTTTTTGCCGCCCTTTAACGACTANTTGCTTATCTTCGACCGTTATGGATAAATCTTCTTCGGCAAAGCCTGCCAGAGCNAAAGTTATTCGAAAAGACGTTTCAGATGTTTGCTCTATGTTAAAAGGTGGATAACCTTCGTTACCATTTTTTGAAGCTCTTTCCAAAAGCCGCTCTAATTGCTCGAAACCCAACATATTAGGGTAAGTAGATAAAGTTAATCTCGTCATTTTTAGCCCTCTGAAATAAGCGACTTTTAACTGGCATCCCTGACGGCGACGCTTGAGTTTGATATGGGTACTAATTAGTAAAATTCAAGGACTAGGAATATTTCAATACCAGTTGTATAATGATTGCTTTAAGCCTTNNAAGTAACATTATGAATGCCTACAACGATATATCGCTGAAAACTGAAGAAGTTCTGCAAATTGAATTGGAGGTTCTAAAGCAAGAGCATCGAGATTTAGATGAGGCTGTTTTGGCTCTTGAGGAACGAGGCATTAGAGATCAGCTCACAATTCAACGTCTAAAGAAAAAGAAACTAGCATTGAAAGATAAAATTGCTGTAATCGAAGACCGTCTGACACCCGACATCATTGCTTAAATGATTAAATTCTCTATAAGTCACAAAGAATTGTGAGGATGCGATATCATGACGACTAAACCTTCTGTTGGCATTATTATGGGAAGCCAGTCAGATTGGCCAACTTTAAAATATTCCGCCAATATCCTTGACGAGTTCGATGTTACATATGAAACAAAAATTGTATCCGCTCATCGTACGCCAGATAGACTATGGGAATACGGTAAATCTGCAGTAAACCGTGGCCTAAAAGTAATTATTGCTGGAGCTGGTGGAGCCGCTCATTTGCCAGGCATGATGGCATCGAAAACACGGATCCCAATCATAGGCGTTCCGATTCAAACACAAGCCTTATCTGGGGTAGACAGCTTATATTCAATTGTCCAAATGCCACGCGGCTTTCCTGTGGCAACAATGGCAATAGGATCAACTGGGGCATCTAACGCAGCACTCATGGCATTAGAAATATTAGCCCTCAACGATGAGAGCTTAGCAAAAAATTTAGAGATTTGGAGAACTCAGTTATCTTCTTCAATACCAGATGAACCACAGAATTGACGAAATGCTTGAACCTGGATCTAAAATTGGGATTTTAGGAGGTGGTCAGTTAGGTAGAATGCTAGCCGTAGCGGCCACAAGGTTAGGTTTTAAATCCCATATATTTGAACCTGCAAAAAACTCGCCAGCTTCACAAGTTTCTTTTCAAGTATCGACAGCCTCATATGAGGATGAGAAGGCCTTAATAGAGTTTGCNAAAGACGTTGATGTTATNACTTACGAATTCGAAAACATTCCNACAAGCGCACTTGATATNTTGGAAAAAATTGTGCCAATCCGACCCGGACGNGANGCACTTCGAATTTCTCAAGACAGAATTATAGAGAAAGATTTCCTATCTGATTTAGGATTGAAAACAGCTCCTTATCAACTTGTAGAGGACTTAAGTTCTTTACAGACAGCATCGAAAAACATCGGCCTCCCAGCAATACTTAAGACCACTCGGCTTGGTTATGATGGAAAAGGACAGGTAAGACTATCCGAGAATAGTAATCTTGAGGAAGAGTATAGAAAGTTAGAAAATCATTCATTAGTGTACGAAGGCTTTGTTGATTTTGAGTTTGAAGTTTCGGTTATAGCCGCCCGTAATTTGTCAGGACAAGTCGCCTGTTATGATCCGGGACAAAACATACATGTAAATGGTATACTGCATACGACAACTGTGCCTTCACAATTAAACAGCAAGCAAACGATTGATGCGGTACTTATAGCCAGTAAGATACTTGAGAGCCTCAATTACGTAGGGGTGCTAGGAGTAGAACTATTTCATACAAAAGCCGGATTAATTGTTAACGAAATTGCACCTCGAGTTCACAATTCAGGTCATTGGACGCAAAACGGTTGCTCAATTGATCAATTTGAGCAGCATATTAGAGCCATTACAGGCTGGCCACTTGGAGATGGCAAAAGGCACACTAACGTCGTTATGGAGAACCTTATTGGTGATGAAATTAAACGTGCGGCTACGTTAGCACTGGATGGAAATATTTCCCTCCACCTATACGGTAAAAATGACATAAAACCGGGCCGCAAAATGGGCCATTTTAATTTAGTTAAAGAAAAATAAAAAAGCCCACGCTGCTTGGGCGTGAGCTTTATGTTAGCTTAGCTTGGAAGAGCTGGGGGTTACATCATGCCGCCCATGCCGCCCATGCCGCCCATGCCGCCCATGTCAGGCATACCGCCGCCACCGGCTGCGCCTTTTGGTTCTGGCTTATCAGCAACCATTGCTTCTGTTGTAATGAGAAGAGAAGCAACTGACGCCGCATCTTCCAGAGCNGTACGAACAACTTTGGCTGGATCAATNACACCAAACTTAAACATATCGCCNTACTCTTCAGTCTGGGCATTAAAGCCAAAGGCTGNGTCTTTACTCTCACGAATTTTTCCTGCAACGACAGCNCCATCAACACCNGCATTTTCTGCTATTTGACGAAGTGGAGCTTCCAAAGCTCTTCGTACAATCGCAATTCCTGCGTCTTGATCAGCGTTACCACCTTTAAGTTTGTCTAAACCGTTTGAAGATTGAATTAGAGCAACGCCGCCGCCGACAATAATACCTTCTTGAACAGCAGCTCTAGTGGCATTTAAAGCGTCATCAACTCTGTCTTTACGCTCTTTTACTTCCACTTCAGACATTCCACCAACGCGGATTACAGCAACGCCACCAGCAAGTTTAGCCACACGCTCCTGCAACTTTTCACGATCGTAGTCTGAAGAAGTTTCTTCAATCTGGGTTCTGATTTGTGCTACACGAGCTTCAATCTCAGCCTTTTCACCTGATCCATCAACAATTGTTGTTTCATCTTTTGTTATTTGAATCTTCTTGGCGGTCCCCAGCATATCCATAGTAACATTTTCTAGCTTCATACCGAGATCTTCACTGATCACCTGACCACCAGTTAAAATCGCGATGTCTTGCAACATTGCTTTACGACGGTCACCAAAACCAGGTGCTTTAACTGCAGCAATTTTCAGACCACCACGCAGTTTATTTACAACGAGAGTAGCCAAAGCTTCGCCTTCAACGTCTTCTGCAATTATCAACAGAGGTTTTTGAGACTGAATCACGGATTCTAACAAAGGCACCATAGACTGCAAAGATGACAATTTCTTCTCATGCAATAGAACCATACAATCTTCTAATTCCGCAGTCATTTTATCTGGATTAGTTACGAAATAAGGTGATAGATAGCCTCTATCGAATTGCATACCCTCTACAACATCCGTCTCTGTTTCTAAGCCTTTGTTTTCTTCAACGGTTATGACACCTTCGTTACCAACTTTTTGCATCGCATCAGCTATCTGTTTGCCGATTTCGGCTTCACCGTTCGCTGAAATCGTTCCAACCTGTGCAACTTCATCGCTGTCAGCAACATCGCGCGCCATTTTGCGGATTGCGTCTACGACGTTTGACGTAGCCATATCAATGCCACGCTTCAAATCCATGGGGTTCATGCCAGCCGCAACAGCTTTCATACCCTCTTTTACAATTGCTTGCGCTAGCAGGGTAGCCGTTGTGGTTCCGTCACCAGCTTCGTCATTAGTTCGNCTAGCAACTTCTTTGACCATTTGAGCACCCATATTCTCAAATTTGTCATCTAATTCTATTTCTTTTGCAACCGAAACACCGTCTTTTGTAATTCTCGGCGCTCCGAATGATTTATCCAAAACAACGTTCCGTCCTTTTGGTCCGAGAGTAACTTTCACAGCATCGGCTAAAATATTCACGCCGCGTAGCATGCGGTCGCGAGCATCTGTGTTAAATTTGACGTCCTTAGCAGCCATAGTGCTTTTCCTTGTCTATCTAAAATTTCTGAGTAACGCGACTTAGGACAAAATGCCCAAAACATCGCTTTCTTTCATGATCAACAACTCTTCGCCATCGATCGTAACTTCTGTACCTGACCATTTGCCAAAGAGTATTTTGTCACCCTCTTTAACGGCCATAGCAATCAGCTCTCCGTTATCTTTGCGGGCGCCTTCGCCAGCAGCGACAACAAGGCCTTCAGCGGGTTTCTCTTTTGCACTATCAGGGATGATCAACCCACCAGCAGTTTTCTCATCACTTTCCACGCGACGCACTAGGACGCGATCGTGAAGCGGTTTTAATGCCATTTTCAAGGCTCCTTTAATAAGTTTCGGTCCTGCTCACTAGAGCATTTAGCACTCACCATTGAAGAGTGNTAACGANGGTCAAATAGGTATGCCGGCAGTAAGAGTCAAGAGAAGCAACAAAAAAATCTGCGCCAGAAATTACCAGTGCCAATAAACTCGGAAACTCTGGTCCATCCAGCATATAATTTATCCGGCAAAAATTGCTTAATTAGAGATCAATTTAAACCTCTAGCCTTAATCATGGCTGATGGATCAGGTAACCGGCCTCTAAACTTCTTGTATAAAATTGCCGGCTCCTCAGACCCACCTGCTGCNAGGATATTTTTCTCTAAGGATTTTGCAACTACGGGATCAAAAGGGTCTTTTGCTTCCTCAAACGCAGCGAAGGCATCGGCGTCCATCACCTCGGACCACATGTAACTGTAATAGCCACTAGCATAGCCGCTGCCTGAAAAAACATGCGCAAAATGTGGTACGGAGTGTCGCATGCCAATCGTACTGGGAATATTAAGCTGATGCAAAATCTGATCTTGCCGTTCCAATATGTCGACCGGTGTTTCCTCTAGATGTAAGTATAGATCTACAAAAGCTGATGCGAGGTACTCTGTTGTCTGAAATCCCATATCGAAAGTAGATGCTTCGAGAATAGAGGAAAGCATTTCTTCCGGTAAAGTTTCTCCAGTTTCACAATGTCTTGCAAATTCTNTCAGGACTTCCGGGACTTCAAGCCAATGTTCAAATAATTGACTGGGCAATTCAACAAAGTCACGCGCTACTGATGTACCAGAAATGATATCATAAGTTACATCGGATAAAATTTGGTGAAGCGCATGACCAAATTCGTGAAATAAAGTTCGCGCATCCTCAAATGACAGAATAGCATTGTCTAATCTTGAAAAGTTACAGACATTAATAACAATTGGGATTTGCTCATTAGGAAACTTTGCCTGTGACCTCATCGCACTACACCAAGCACCCGATCTTTTTGATGGGCGAGAGAAATAATCTCCAATAAAGACGGCTATACTTTTCCCTTTTCTCGAAACTGTCCAAGCACGACAATCTTCATGATAAAGAGGTATATCTAATGGTGAAAACTCTAAACCAAATAACTTGGCGGCACATTTAAATGTTGCATTAATTAAGTTATCTAATTGAAAAAAAGGTTTCACGCTTTCTTCATCTAAATCATATTCTTTAAGACGCCTTCGCTCGGCATAAAACCTCCAGTCCCAACCTTTTAAAGTATCATTGACNNCGTCATCACGCATCATTGAAGTCAAANGCGCTTCATCCCTAATTGCTACTTCTCGTGCAGGGCCCCAGACTTTTTTCAGTAACTTTTCTACATTTTCTGGCGAGGCTGCCATCTCAGTATCTAATTTGTAATGTGAATAGGACTCAAATCCTAAAAGTTTTGCCATTTCTGCCCGTAATTTAAGGGTCTGATGAGCAAGTTTTACATTGTCTCGAGTACCACCATTGGCACCACGTTTTGTCCAAGCAATATACGCAATCTTCCTNAGTTCACGATCAGGACAAAATTGCAAGAAAGGGGTAATTAATGAACGCGAAAGTGTTAAAACAGGGTCATTAACACCACGTTCTTGACCAGCCTGTTTTAAAGCCTCAACTAGAAATGAAGGAAGCAACTCTAGCGTTTCTTGCTTTAATTTCATGAACCAGTCACGCTCATCGCTCAACAAATTCTGAGAAAACTTAGTACCGATTACGGCTAACTGTTTACTTATGTCTTGAAACCTTGTCTTATTTTGTCCTTTCAGTGCGGCGCCTGAACGGACAAAGTTTCTATGAATAAGCTTTAAAACCCTCTCTTGCTCTGGATCTAAGCCATTCAAGTGCTTTGTCTCTACAACTCGATCAATCCTGTCGAAAAGCTCAGTATTCGAATAAATATTTGTATTATGATCGCTTAGCTTAGATGAAAAAATTAAAAGTAGCTCATCCCGTTTTTTATTGGTATGAGCTCCTGCTATAGTATAAAAAGTAGATACAATCCGATCCAGCAATTGACCTGTTGAAAGAAGGGCTTCAATAGTATTCTCGAAAGTTGGTTCATTTCTATTTTTTATTATTTCCTCAACCTCAAGTAATGCCTCAGAGCAAGCTATCTCCAAGGCAGGCTGGAAATGTTCATCATAAATAACATTAAAGGGCGCAATTTCATGTTGGGTTTCCCATTTTCCTAATAACGGGTTTTGTGATTGATCAGACAGTGCCATTTGCACAAATCCTGCAGTTAGTAGCTTTATTAACTTTAATTGATCTTGTTTCGGCTTGCATCGCATCATAAATCAACATGACACCATTCAATCCATTACCAACATCCAGAATATGTTTAATTGCCTCTGCAGCCATTAAAGTTCCAATNACACCAGGTAATGCTGAGAAAACGCCCGCTTCTGCACACGTCGGTGCTAATCCAGCCGCTGGTTTTTCAGGGAAAATACACTGATAACATGGAGAATTGAGAGAATGGTCGAAGACCATTACTTGTCCTTCCCACTGACTAAGGGCGCCAGAAACAACTACCTTGGAGAGAGATTTTGCCACCTCATTTACCAAATATCTGGTCTCAAAATTATCACTACCTTCAATGATTATATCGTACTCAGAAAGAAGTTCACTCGCTATATCGCGGCTTAACCGTCTGTTATACGGTTTAACTTTAATATAGGGATTCTGATCTTCAATAGCTTTTTGTGCAGAAAAAACTTTGGGAAGGCCTATAGAGTGATCATTGTGGATCACTTGGCGCTGAAGGTTTGATTGATCCACCACATCATCATCAATAATTCCAATTGTACCAATGCCTGCGGCAGAAAGGTACTGCAGTACCGGGGAGCCTAGGCCGCCAGCACCAACAACCAGTACCGAGGCTGATTTGAGCTTTTTTTGACCTAAACCACCAATTTCACGCATTATCATATGCCGTGAGTATCGGTCCAATTCAACGTCGGAAAAACTTATTTCGGAAGAGTGTTGAGACTTAATTTCTTGGGTATTTTTTATGGATAATGATCTTATGCGTTTTAGTATTTCTCGGTAGAAATAAACTACTAAAAAAATACTTATAAGGAGAGCCCACGGTTCCAAACTACCACCTAATGCAACTCGTAGATTGTTTTCAGGCGGCAGAGTTAAATGAACACATGAAATAAAAACTGATAGTCCGATTGCAACAGCGGGCACAATTGATTTGGACAAATGTAGTTTGCGGGCAAAAATCCAAAATACAACAAATCCTATAATAATAGAAAGCATTAATCTATTCCCGTAGATCCAAAGCCAGTTGCACCACGCTCTGTCTTAGCTAGATCTTTAGAAAGTAAAAATTCCATTTGTACGACCTCTGCAACAACCATTTGAGCAATACGGTCGCCATGGGAAATTTTGAATTCCTGNTCCCCAAAATTAATAAGTATCACCGCAACTTCTCCACGGTAATCGCAGTCAATGGTACCGGGACTGTTAAGAACAGTTACACCATTTTTGATTGCGAGACCTGATCTTGGTCTAATTTGCACCTCATGCCCTTCAGGTATCTCCATCATTAGGCCAGTGGGAATTAAAGACCTACACCCAGGCAGTAATATTTTACCAAAATTTCTTATGCTTTCAGGAAAGTTAGCTCGAAGATCTGCACCAGATGAACCA
>FUFK010014460.1_pt1 | contig 14204 bp, 15 predicted proteins | sample 1021851 | NCBI WGS metagenome assembly FUFK01 (sample SAMEA51879418, study PRJEB19060) | metagenome | reverse complement strand
AGTTTTATAATTTAAATCCACTAAAAGTATCCTTCTTTACATCCTGTTTAATACCACCAACAACATAGGACTCAACCTCTGTCTCTTGTGGTGCCACTTGTAGTCCCTTAGAAGAGATCCAATGAGTTGTCCAAGGTAAAGGGTTATGTGAAGCTGGTATGTCATACATTGGCTTCAATCCAATAGACTTCATTCTACGATTTGCAATCCACTCAATGTATTGTGATAACAACTTATCATTCAAACCAATCATACTACCATCTCTGAACAGATATTCTGCCCATGTCTTCTCTTCATTTACAGCCTTTGCGAACATATCATACACATTACTCTCTTCCTCCTTTATGATGTCAAGCATATCTGGATCATCACCTCTTCTCCAGTAGTTTAATATATTCTGCGTGAGTGCCAAGTGCTGGTTCTCATCTCTGGCAATAAGCGATATAATCTTCGCCGACCCTTCCATGGCTTTGAGCTCACCGAAAGCAAAAGAACAAGCAAAAGAAACATAGAAACGAATACCTTCCAAGATATTGACGTTGGCAACCGCTCTGTAAAGAGATCTCTTAAGTTCCTTAATTTCATAGTTTGAAGTNGGACTTTCTTTCCATCCTTCCTTCCACATATTACCAGTTCCCCATAGTTGGGCCTGATTTATAAAGTCATCATATGCACCAGTAACACTTCTAGCTCTTGATAATATATTCTCATCATCTAATATCGTATCAAATACCTCAGCAGGATTAGGATAGACATTCTTTATGATATATGTATAGGAACGTGAGTGTATCATCTCCATAAATGACCAGACTTCCATACATGCCTCTAGTTCTGGTATCGAACAATACGGAATGAAGGCCATGCCAGGGGCTCTACCTTGTACGGAATCCAACATAATCTGATACTTCAAGTTAGAAGTATAGATGTGTTTCTGTTCTGGACGTAACATCTGATAGTCACCACGATCTTTTTGTAGTGACACCTCCTCTGGTCTCCAGAAGTATCCTAACTGTTGTTTTGTTAGGTTCTCAAATGCAGGGTACTTGTATGAGTCNTATCTTTGTACACCCAAAGGTTGGCCAAAAAACATTGGTTGTTTCTTGGTGTCAACTTTATTGGGATTAAAGACAGTCATACCCTTGATGTCGGATGACTTCATCGCTGCAGAAAGTTTAAATTGCACAGGATTCACACTCCTCTTCCTTTGTGTCGGTTTGTAATTTGTTGATAAGGTTATCTAGATATTCTGTATTGTCTTCGTCTACTTCGTCACTCTTCAGATCATTTGTGTTCTGATAATAAGATGTCTTCCAACCATACTTGTATGTGGTCAAAAGNTCATTCGCCATCACTTGCATTGGAACTTCATTGTTATCATAATTACTTGGATTGTAACTCCAGTTTCCAGATATGGCTTGGTCAAAGAATTTTTGCATTACTGCAACAACGTTGATGTAGCCTTCATTACTGGGCATATCCCATAACAATGTATAATTGTTTTTCAAAGTTCCATAAGATGGGACAATCTGTTTAAGAGGCCCTTTCTTTGATTTTTTAATGGACAGGTAATCTCTAGGAGGCTCGATTCCATTTGTTTCGTTTGACACAACGGAGCTGCTCTCCGAAGGCATTTGTGCGGACAATGTTGAGTGCCTGAGACCGTGTTCCAAGATAGATGACCTAAGAGATTCCCAATCATACTTTAAGTTGTTTGGTACAAGTTCATCTACGTCCTTTTTATAGGTATCAATCGGTAGTATTCCGTCTGAATATTTAGTCCTNCCAAAATCTTCACACCAACCCTTCTCTTTTGCAAGTTGATTTGATGATTTAATGAGATAATACTGGAAGGCTTCTGTTAAATCATGTACCAATTCCCATGCTTTTGGATCTTCATACTTGACACCATTCTTAGCAAGGTAATGTGCGAGTCCAATGTATCCTATACCTAGTGATCTACGTGCTTTAGTAGCTCTTTCTGCTGCAACTACAGGATACTGTTGATAATCTATCAACTCTTCCAATGCACGTACGGCAAGGTCACATAGGTCTTCTAAATCATCTAGTTTATTCAATCTACCCACGTTAATTGCAGACAGAATACAGAGAGATATCTCTCCTAGATGGTCATCTATGTGTGATATAGGATATGTTGGGAGTGTAATCTCTTGACAGAGGTTACTCATGTGAATCTGATCTTTGAATGATGAGTGTTCATTACAATGATCGATATTCATTATGTAAATTCTACCTGTCTCTGCACGTTCCTTAAGTAAATCGAGGAAGATTTCTTGGGCTGGGACTGTTGTTCTGGGGATCGATGAATCCGATTCATACTGGCAGTATAGACTATCAAAAGAATCGGTGCCAAAACTCTCATAAAGGTTAGGAACATTATGAGGCGAAAAAAGCGAGATTTCTTTATTTTCGATAAACCTTTCATAAAATAATTTACTAATCTGTATACTGTAGTCGAGTTTTCTTACACGATTATCTTCTGTTCCTTTGTTATTTTTAAGTACAAGTATATCTTTTATCTCTTGGTGCCAGATTGGGAAGTGGACAGTCGCTGATCCACCACGGATGCCATTTTGAGTGCAACATCTGACAGTTGCTTCAAACTTTTTGAGGAAAGGGACAACGCCTGTGTGTTGAACTTCTCCGCCCCTGATTTTACTGTTGATCCCACGGATGCGGCCTGCGTTGATGCCAATACCAGCCCTTTGAGCAACATACTTACCGATGGCCATATCAGAACTAAAAATACTATCCAAGGTGTCGTCAATATCAACCAAAACGCAAGACGCAAATTGCCGAATAGGGGTTCTAACTCCTCCCATAATGGGGGTTGGGATGTTGATTTTGTGTTTGGAAATGGCATCGTAATACTTTCTAACGTAACTCATCCTAGTTTCTTTAGGATACTCTGCAAATATTGTCAGAGCTATCATGATATACATGAACTGTGGGGTTTCATAAACCTTTCCAGTACTTCTATCCTGTACAAGATATTTATCCACCACCTGTCTGAGTCCAGCATATGTGAAGAAATAATCACGATCATGATCTAACCAACTATCAGCCTGATTGATCTCTTCTAGATTATATTTGTCATAGATTGCAAAATCATACACATTTATACCTGTGCAGTTCATAATATGGTCTCTGAGAGGAGGTAAATCCCTCATTCTACCGTACAAACTCTTCCTTGTGGAGAATAAAAGTAGTCTTGCAGCTACGTATTGATAGTTTGGATGGTCTAGATCTATCAAATCACTCGCAGATTTGATCAAGATCTCTTGTATTTCTCCTGTTGTGATACCATCATAAAACTGTATTCCTGATTGTATCTCTACTTGACTAGCAGATACTCCAGCTAGTCCTTTGGTTGCCTCCTCAACCATCATATGCATTTTTTCTAAGTTAAGAGGTTCGATAGAACCGTTTCTCTTCTTGACTTTGATGCCGTTGGTCATATTTTTTTCCAATTGTTAAATTTAAGTTTTGCTTCCAATCCAGAATATGTATTTAATTCTAACACACTCTGTACATTATGTCCACCTAGAACCATATCGTTAATATCTTTCTCAGATATGTAGTTTGGCCAAATAATTACACTCTCTCCTCCATCAATACGTTGTTTGACTCTCCTGACAATCTCCGTATTTCTTGGTTCATTGTCATACACATAAACTTTTTTACCTCCTTTAAGATTTACTATGTCACCATCACTCCCACACAGAGCAACACTATTTTTCACAAAAGTTGAGTCAAAAGGCCCCTCTACNATGTANACTGTCTGACTNGTATCTACCTTATCAAGTCCATANATTTTAGGACTTTCTTCATCCAACATTATGGTGATATATTTCAACGGATTCTTCCCCAGAGAGCGTCCTTGGAACCCGAATAAGGCGCCTTTTTCATCTCTTAGAGGGATTATAATCCTTGGTTCATCATTCTTTATATTCTTGAATACTTTCTTGTGTTGGTTAGTCCACTTCATAAATGAAGGGCAGAAATAAAAATCAGAGAGATCTGTTATCCCTCTGTCTGATAGATACTTAAATGCGAAATGTGATTTATTTAGATCAGATAGCTTTGTCAACTCTGAACATATTTCTTTTTTCTTAAAGGTTGGTTTTGGAAAGTCAAAAACAGGGTCAGGAGTGTTCGTGGCCTTACCAGTAAGACCACTTTTGTACCTCTCCATGACGTATTGATCATGAAGATTTATGTCTTGATCCTTTAAAAAATTGGCAAGTGACCTACCAACACCACAATTATGGCATTTGAAGATAATATCGTTCTTCTTTAGGAACAAATACCCTCTACACTTGTTCTTATACTTCTGTGAATCACCACAGTATGGACATCGGAAGTTGTATAGTCCTCTCTTCTTCTCTGCAAATTTATTAAGTCTTACAGATACCAAGTTGATATATTTTGTGTCAATATAGTTCATAAAGTATGGATAACTGGTTTCTCTTTCGTAAGTATATCATATAATTCTATATCTTCTGCAGCTGATACAGGTCTGAACTCACTCTCTGGTCGAAATAAGTCGTCACGAACCGCCTGATTGATGACAATTGACCCCTTTTCACCCGAAATAGACCTGTGATATGTATTAGTTGGTATCACTAAGGCACCACTTGTACGGTTTAAATGCACTATATGATATGGATATTTCCAATCTCTATTAACTAATTCAAACGTTCTCTCTCCAGACACAACACGGTTGTGATCCACCTGATGGTAGTGAATATAGAACTGTTTTGCACCTACAACGTCATCTGGCGGTGATATTGCAGGGCCTTCATGGACTACAAGGTCAGATGCGTTGGATTCTTCTACTGATATGTCATAAAAAATAACATCCTGTGTCTCTCGAAACACACGATGTTTCCTAAATTCAACGTCACTCATTATAAAGTAGTTACTTTTCCAATATTATACTCGATTGTGGCGGTGGTGTCAATGCTCCTCTTAAAACTCTTTGTCCGATAGGAGAAACTACGAAGCTAATTACAGTTAAAGCCCCTGCAATAGTCCACATCTTCTTCTCTATAGTTCTTAGTCTCGTATCTACTAACATTATATCTCTTTCACATCCTTTCTTGATATCGTTTGCGTGTTGATCTAATTTCTTGTCTACTTGTTCTATTTTTTCAAATAAAACTGCGTCTATACGGTCTTGTTTGTCTAGTTTTTCGTCATGAACAGCCAGTAACTGTCCCATTTTTACAGAATTATCCTGTAAAGTCTCTACAATTCTCTCTAATCTTTCAAGTATTGCTGTATTGGCATTATTACTATTTTCCATTTAAGTCTTGCAACCAGAATCTACGTGACCCATACCTACCAACTGGTGTTCTCTTTCTCTTCTTTTTCTTCTTATTTACAGGGGGATCATCACCAGCTTCAGCGGAACCAGCGATTCCACCTCCACTCATACTCATGGTTGGAGCATCTTCTTTAAAAAAATTTATAACTTTTTGCAGTCTAATGTCCATTAGATCATTTTTAGTTCCCTAAAACACTGTATATCCACTTGGATATCGTGTATATCTCCCTTTGGATAGTCAGGTAATCTACCTAAGTAGATGATGAATGACTTCATAGCTGACCATAAATCAGGATCTATCTTATAAAAAAGCAGAGGAGTTGCACCATCACCAAATACATTGTATATGCTTATAAAATGATTTAGTAACAAGTGAGTTTTGAGAACTCCTGTCTTTTTGTATCTTCTAAGAAGACGCTTGACATATTTGAATCTCTTCATATCATCATAAAAATCCTCTTGCGTAATCGCTTGAGGATTCTCATAATGTTTGATAGCGAACATCATGTAATTGTCTTCGTTCAATTCATCAAACTTCATGTATCACGAATTAACGTGATTTTATTTATGCAGCAACAGTCAGTGTTCCAGCAGCAGTTCCGATTGCAACTGAACTAGTGATTGTAGATGCACTGTTTGTTCCAGCATCCTTGATTGTACCACCATTCAGTGAAACTGGGTTTGCAACGACCTTAAGTACGTCAGCAGCATTTGTTGCAGCGTTGTTAGCAGCAATTGTTTTTCTGAAAGTAAGTTCGTTTGTACCTGATCCAGATAAGTAGTCACATGTAATATTTCTGGAAGATGATGTATTGTTAGTAACTAAGAACTGTGGTGTACCTGTTACATCAACTGGCTCGTTAAATCTTACTAACATATCAATATTACCACCATCTGACTTATCAAATGCAGTGGATTTAAATTCAATTCCTGTAATGTCAGCAAGACCAAGACTGGTTGCCAATCCACCAATAGCACATAAAATTTCAGGTGCAGCAGAGGTATTATCATTACCTGTCATAGTAGAACCACCTTCTACTACCCATCCTGTTGTATTTGCAAAAACTTCTTTCTTTTGAGCAGTAGTGAGCCACTTAGGTTTAGACTCATCTGCATCAGTAGCTCCCCATAAAGGCATGGTTTTGTCCCAATAAATTGTATTAATCTAAAGTTATTTATAAAAAAAGAGGGTTAAAACCCTCTTTCTTATCTTGCCTTAATTGCCTCCTTGACTTGTTCAAACAACTTGTCGTCTGCTTCAGTCTTTGTCAGTTTCACTGCCTTGCCTATAATTACAAGACAGATATCAATTAATTTTTCCCCAAGCTCTGCGTCTTCTGGGATCTTATCTACTGCATCACTAATGATTTTTGATGCAAGTGGTAGTAAAAAGGATAACATTTCCGTATATCGGTGACTATATTATATAGTCAAGCTTTTAGATTATTAGATTTCTTTTTGGCGAGTGGTAGATTAAATTTAGTTGACTTTATAAACTTCTCATTACTTGTCTTAATATCCTGTTTAGTTCTTATTATATTAAATGGTGCCTTAGTGTTTTTTGAATCATACATCTTAGGAGTTACTCCTCCCCCCATATATTCTTCTTGAAATTGTTTAAAAGTTTTCATGGTTAACAGTTCCAAGCTCTAAGGGACTTATTAATTCTTGAATCTGGATCTCTTGCAGTCTTAGCACTTGTGAGTTTTTTCTTCATTCCTCTCATTCTTGCACAGAAACTAGCTCTTCTTTTGTTTCCTACCTTCTTACTTGGTGCTTTTAGATCTGAGCCAGGATTCTCTCTTTCATATGACCTACGGCCCTTCTCATTGAGTCCACCTGAAGGGTTCTTACCAGACTTTTTTGTCCATGCTGCTCCCTCCTCTACTGAACTAGGTGTAAGATCTTGAGCTACTTCCTCTTCTGGTCTTGGTGGAAGATCATGTTCTATGACCTTACCATTCTCATCTTTTGTATGATGTTCGATTACAGTCTCTTCTTTCTTCACACAGTTTGGATATCTCTTACCAAACATAGTCTTCATACCCTTCTTTTCATATCCCTTCCAGCATTTCTCCATAAACTGTTGGAATGATAGTTCTGATGGATCAAATTCTTCTTTCTTACTGTTGCCCCAGTTTGCAGCACCTACCTTACGACATTTAACTAATGCACCAGAAGCATATGCAGATGGCCATACAGAGTATCTTGACTTGACTTTATGATAACAGGCATCTTTAGATCCACTACCTTTACCCTTCTTATCTTTTACTTCTGAAATAATTTCACCTTCTGGTTCATAGTGCGCCTTATCGGTTTCTTTTCTTTTAAAAACTTTATCTGCATTACTTTTATAATCTTTTAATTTTTTCAATTTGTCTAAGCCTGGTGTTGAGAATAAAGACTTTCCTTCTTCTGAAATAACAGTTTCTTCCTTCATTTTCTTCTTTTTACGAGGACTATCAGTACTAACATATGTAGGTTTTGCCGCACCTGACTTGGACTGTTGGCCTGGATCTGCCTTCTTCTTTCGACGAGCAGCAGAAAGTCTTTCAGACTTACTCATACTTGCACGTTTTGATGATGATACACATTTAGGTGTACCCTCACCAGGCTCATCACTTGCACAAGTACCACCTGTGACTACATTGACCCAACCACCTTTACCATCTTTGGATTTAGATCCTTTGAACCATTTATGTAATGAACCTTCAGTCTTCAGTGCCACTTCCAAATCCTTTGATTGTTGTTGATGTGCTTTAGCACTACCTTTTAATTTAGTAATTAACTCTTTTATAGCTGGTTTATCTTTACTATTCAGTGCCTCATCAACATTTTTAATACCTGAAGGATTATTAATGTTTCCTCTCATAGCATTAGATCTTTGAATTCTTTTTATCTTTGCATAATCCTTTACTGGATCTAAATTCATATCTTTTGCAATTTTTTTGAAGTCATCACTCTCATGTATTACTGATTCACCCATTCCACCACCGTTTCCGCCTCCGTTAGAGCCGTTGCCACCATTGCCGTTCCCATTAGAACCATTACCATTCCCATTACCATTGCCATTAGACTTAGTTTTTGAATCATCATCATCTTTCTCCTTGCGTAAGTAACCACCGTATCCGACACGGTAGCCACGAGGAATCGGTTTACACTTTTTATCAGTGTTGCAATAGTAGTAACCTGACTTACACTTTTTCATCTATGTACTAGATTTATAATTTTTAATTGCGGAGTCTATGTTTTGTGATATTGTAGGTTTTGGAGTAGTATTGTTAGATCCACTTGTATACTTTTTAAAAGTCTTCTTTATTCCAGTATTCTTGATGTCTTTTGCTACATTGACTGCAGTTTTAACATTCTTGACTGTGTTTCTTGCAGATATTCCACCTACTTTTGCATCGAATCCCTTACCTGAGTTATATGTGAGCATCACATTCTCTTTCATAGGATCTGGTTTTACAAGATCTACAACCTCATAAGCCACATTTCCATCAGCATCTTCTATCTTGAGACTTTGTAACTCTGCACCAAGATTCTCTGCAACTTTCTGAGCATTTACTTCCTCATACTTGTTCTTCTCTTCATCTGTATCTGGATTGATACAAACTCCGTTCTTCTTTTTGGACTTAGACTTTTTTCCCTCTGTTTTCTCAACCTCACCCATGATCTCTTTGAGGTCTTCTCTCCAGTTTGACTGTGCTTCTGTAGTTACACTTCTCTTTTTCATTGCCTTTTTGATGGCCTTATCTCTTGAACCAAGATATTCCTGAGATCCAGTCTCTACTTTACCATCTCCATCATAATCTTTCTTTGCTTTTTTCTGATCTCCACCACCAGCAGCTTGAGCCTTCTTCTCACCTCTCTCTTCTGGTGTTTGTCCCTCATCAGTCATCTCTACAGATGCAATCTTAGGATCTGAACGTAGTTGTGCAATCTTATCACGAGTTGCAAAACGGATGTATGAAGAGTTAGTCTTCTTATCCTTTACACGAACCTTAAATTTAGTACCTGATTTAGTGTCTTTAGTTGTTATTTCTTGTAAATCTTCGCCTTCTAACTCAGTATGTGCTTTATCTAAACCAACACCCGCCTTGTATAGTGGTTCACCTGTTAGTTTATTCTTCATACCTTTCTTAAAGTTCTGATATGCAGGGGTATTGCCTTTCTTATCCGCAACATTCACTGTATATGGAGCTCCCTCATTTACCAACTCTAGATCACCGAAGAACTCATCCCACTCTTTAGTTTCTTTAAATCCTTGAAACTTATTTGCAAGAATTGCTTTCTTACGTGTAGGAATGTCAAATAAATGTTGATTAGCCTCTACATATCTTCCAAACTGTTTGGGTGACATGTTGTATTTCTCTGCAAGAGCAGTAAAAGCACCAGATTTTCTGACAAGAACCTTCTCAACTTTGTAACCTTTCTTGTTGGTTTTGAGCATATCCTTGACTTTTCCATACCCCTCTTCTACTGGAGTGCTAGAATTATCTTCTTGTATTTTTTTCCATGCATCTACGAAAGATTGATGCTCGTTTCTAATTGTCTTAGAGTCCTTCATTGTTATCCTGATTTTTTCAGACTTTGCCTAATTTTATTTATAAGTGGGTATTGTCCAGGCGTCATATTGATCAAATTATCTCTATATCCATCGGTTCCGACCAGTGTATTTGGGTGTATTTTGTCTCTCATTCGACTCTTCATATGGACTTCAGTGTATTCATTCAAATCTTTTAACCAAGATTTGAACATAATGTTGTCCTCAGTCACTGCAATTACATAGTTTGCACCAGCTCTAATAATTTTTCCAACCAATCCATGATTGAGATTCTCTACCATATCACCAAGACGGAATATATTTTTGGCAATATAATTTTCTCTGAGTCCTTCAAATGCAAGTTTAGGTGCGAACTCCCATGCTTCAGATTTGGTCTTTTTCATAGAGTTTTGAACTGTATTAAACAGTTTTTTCGCTGATTTATCGTCTAAAGCCTTGGAAATACCTGACCTAAACGTCTTATAATCACCGTCCATCGCAGCTTTTCTTAGTTTGGAGGCAGACATACCCTCCACACCTTTGGCATCGGAACTCCTTTCACCCGCCGATACAATGTTAATCTTGTCAAAATTGTATAATTGTCCGTTGTATTTATTCGCAAGGTTTTCAAACTCCTTGACCCTATCTGAACCAACCACAACATTGACAGTGGAGTATCCTTTTCCATAAGCACTCTTCAATACATCAAAAATAGTCTTTGTTTTGTCATCATCAACGATAGAGTTAGCATGGTCTGGGAAAGCCTTACGCATATACTCTACTTTATCACTAGGATTTAGTGGATTTTTCTTAGAATCTTGAGTTCTTGAGGGGTAAATCTTGTATTCTCCACCCTTTCCAGCAGTTTTACTGATGGTATTCATCAGTTTTTCATGTCCGATTGTGGGTGGATTGAACCTACCAAACCCAACAGTCAACTGTTTTTTCTCTTTATTTTTTTCTGGTTTAGGTGTTTCTTGTTTAGGTTGTGCAAGAGTTTGTGGCTCTATCTTTTTACCTAAATTACGATTACCGAAGAACTTAAGTCTTCCATTTACTGTTTTTGCAACTAATTTACCCTGTTTATCGTACCAATCGCCATGGCCATTACCACTCAAACCCATATTTTTGGCTTGAGATGACGCTTGCGTCTCCGCTTCAGAAATAAATTGTAAAAATGATTTCATCCGTTTTCCCAGTCTTTAGCTGCGGTGAAGTTGGCACGACTAAACTCTCTTCTTTTCACTAATTTTAATGCGCCTCCAGAAGAAATAGCTACAAACCCTTCGGGTGCAGTAACCTCATAACCATTTTCAGTTTTTAAAAAAGTTTTTATGTCTTTAACTTTTTCTAGTCTAGAAATGATCATCTCCTTAGCACTAATTAAATTCATGTAAGAAGCAACAGTGAAATACAAAGGTCTTGAATTGTTTTTTAGAAACTGAATTCCGTCTTTTTGCATCTTTATATATTTATCCTGTCCAGATTTAGTTTTCTTTGATGCAATTTCCATGTCTAGTCTAGACAAATAAAAATTAATAAAACCATCTTTAGTTTTTTCTGCATTAGTAATTGGAATTCCTTCACGTATAAAACTATTCATAAATTGTTTGAACAACATATTCATCATAAATCTACCCTCACCTTGTTCTTTTATTTCATTCAAAAATCCACTTGACTGTCGTAAAGATCCCTCTGCTTTGTTGACTGCCGCATTGTAATTTGTCATTTCAGATTGTCCCATTTTTGCAGCACTACTTGCATCTGTAAATTTAGATGAAAATACAGCAACATCACTGGTAGAATCAATATCTGGCACACCAAAAGCTGCGTTCATATTTGACAAAGAATCACCTGTATAACTTGTATGAAAAACAATACCGATTTTAGCCTTGTCTACCATGTCTCCCATCTGTGTTCCAGTAGGAACAGCGTATGTAATTGTATTAGGTTGAAATGTTATACACTCTTCTCCACCAATAGTCTTTTTTGATTTTGCAGATTGAATGAATAGAAAATCACCTTGTATAACTCCAGTAATACCTAGTGATGGTAANTACTTTAGACAATCTTTTAATATAGTAACAACACCACCAGTGTATAAATCATCAATTTCAGATTCTGTAACACATATTTTAGGAGCTACCTTGTTAAATACAGACTTTGTGCCAACAAAAAAATAACCAGTTAAAGGATCAATACCACAAACTATGGCTGGAGCACCGTCCCATTTAGTGGTGATAGTCACGGCAGATTGTGGTTCGGTTAACATGCTTCCTAGTTCACGCAACATCTTAATTGCATTGATACCACCAACCTTTCCTTGATTTACAATATCATCTTCAAGATGTTCCAAGTGTGTATTCTTAGCCATCTATGTCAATTTCCAATGTATAGATGAAGTTTTAGTTTGAGAACTTGCATAAAGATAAATGTCTTTAACTGCCTCATCAGCATTCTCTTGTGTCATCTTACTCAATGAATCAATTACTTGTAATCCTAATCTTTTGGAATACCTATAACTTCTAGGAGTTTTTTCATTAATTAAACCGTTAGACATTTGATTAATAACTTGTTGTTCTTGATCGAAAGTTGTTGGTAATTCATCAGGTAAATAGGTTTTCATCAAATCATAATTTTCCTTTGAAATATCTCTAATATTATCTTTACTATATCTCCAAACACCTTGATTATCAAACTTGTACTTTACATTATCTCCAAGAAATCTGTTTAATATAGTCCAAACTTCAGCTCCACCCATTTTTCCTTGTGCGGGAGCATTGCCACCACTTATTTCACCTTGCCAACCAGCAGAACTCTCTCCATTAAAATTTCTAAATTGCATATCACCTTTACCCATATCAACGTAAACATCTATACTCTTGTAACTAGATCGATATCCCTTAAACCCTACATCTTTAGCTCGTTCAAGAACAGAGCTTTTATTAACTACTGCAATATTGGCACTACTTTTTATTTGTTTAAGAGAAATACCAGCCAAAGTTTGATAAGGAGTGGTATTAAATTGTTCTACAAGAAATTGATTTAGATTTAATACTAAACCTTTAGAAGCCGCTTTCGGTATAAGACTAGAATCAAAATCAGATTTAGCTATCCAGATATCTGCAGGGTTCCATTTGTCTTCACTTCCAGGCACAGTTTCCAATGGTTCTTCATTCTTAACTTTAAGATATGCCTGATTAATTAAAGCATCAACTCCACTTCCTCTGTAAAATTTGTAGTAATTTTTAGGTGGTGATTTAAATGCTTTGTAAAGTTTATTAGCTCCTAATATACAAGATTTTTGCCAATCCCCTGCAACTCCAAGTACCTCTTCAAATGTCGCATTACAATCACATGAATTCCAAGCAGTTTGAAAATCTTTAGTGTCTATAACAGAATTTACATCACTAGAAAGAGGAATATCACTATCTAATACATTAAACCGTAATGCACAGTATAAAGCTTGTGCAGACTCTGTAATTCTTGCACCTGTAGAACCACCTCTAGCACCGCCACTATTAGTTGGTTTAATCATCACTCTGATGACTTGTTTAGCGTCTGGATCTATAACTACATCTATCTGTCGTTGACTCTCATGTGGGTTCACTACAATTGAAACACCAGATTGGCCTGCATTAGCAACAGGATATTTGTATGATCTTATCTTTTGTGTTAAAAATCTTTTTGCATTATCCCTTTGAACTTCAGGCACAATGACACTCATTGTCATTCTAAGCTTAGAAGCATCAACATCGTAACCTTTTACAGTGAAATCTTCATAATAACCGAAACTACTATCTTTAGCAGCTACAAGTATTTTATTAAGTATAGATTTTGTTTTTTGGTCATAATTTTTTGTGTTGGCCATGACATGACAGTGGGATTATATTTTATTTATCTGTCATCAACCGATCTATTTTCTGATTTATAAACATCAAACTCTCCGCCTGGATATCTCTTCTTTAACTTCTCTACATTTTTTGCGACAACATCTTCAAGTGATACATCAAGTGCAGAACAGGCTTGCATTACGTACCACATAGCGTCACCCAACTCAATAATAAGATGTTCTCTATTGTCGTCGTTCCAAGGCTTACCTTGGAAAACCATCTTCTTGACGATCTCCATAAACTCACCACCTTCAGCACTAAGACCAACGGCAGCAGTAAGAAGCCGCTGAATATTGGCACCTTCTCCGTCAAGGTTATCAAGACTTTCAGTAAAAGATTGATAATCTTTACTGGGATCGGATGTGACACCATCCACGAATACAGCATACTTATCAAAGTCAACGGACTTAGTTTCTGG
>FUFK010075095.1_pt1 | contig 14206 bp, 14 predicted proteins | sample 1021851 | NCBI WGS metagenome assembly FUFK01 (sample SAMEA51879418, study PRJEB19060) | metagenome | reverse complement strand
AAAAAGAAAAAGAAGAAAAAAAAGATTAATTCTTCTTTATTAATTCACTTATAAAAAGTTCACCATCACCATCATCAACTGCTTTTTTATAAAATGATTTTGATAAATCTGATAATTTTTCTGCATTATCCATTCCTTTTAATAAGTCCGTTATATATGTTAAATCTTTTAATGTATTAGTCGCTGTAAACTTAAAACCTGTGTAGTCATCCTCTAAAACCTTATCAAAAATTCTCTTTAAAGCATTAGAATTGCCTGATCCTAATTGTGCTACCTTATAAAGTTTTTCTAAATCTATATCTAATTTTTTTGCAGCTTTAATTAATTCAATTACATAAGTAGCAGTTCCTAAAGATAAAAAATTATTTAATAATTTTGTTTTTGCACCATTTCCAATTCCTCCAAAATGATAATAATTTTTACAAAAACATTTTAAAATTTCTTCTGATCTTTTTAAATTTTCCTGAGATCCACCAACAATTCCACCCAATATTCCCTCTTCTGCTTGAACAGGACCCCCCATTACAGGGCACTCTAAATAAGGAATATTATTTGCATTTAATATTTGCTCCATTTCAATTGATCCATTTTGATTATGAGTAGTTATATCAATTACAATTGTTTTATTATTTAGTAATGACACTATTTTTTTTCCAATTTCATGAGCAATAGGAGAATTTGTTACACACAAAAACAAAACATCTAATGCACTTTTACAAAGTTCATCATAAGATTTGACTTCTTTTGCACCCTCTTTAACTATTCTATCAATTGGCTTTCTATTTTTGTTAGCAATAACAAATAATTCATGATTTTTTTTTAGAATGTTATTTGCAATACCGAATCCCATCCATCCAACACCAATAAATCCAACTCTCATGATTATAAAAATATATTTATTAATTATATTATATTAATTATTATAAATAAATGTCATTAAAACCAATAATTATTCAAAATTTTTTTAGATCTGGAGGATCATATCTTTATGATCTTTTTAACAATAAATCTGAAACATTGGGATTTTATGAACCATTTCATGAAAGTCTTAGCTCTAAAAAAAGAATAAAAATAGAGAGAGATAATTTCAATAAATTAAAAGAGAAATTAAGTCATACTAATAAAGAATTTTACTTTGAAAATTTCATAGATGATGAATTTATTTTAAAATTTAATTCGGAAAAATTTCAGAGATTTATTTTTTTAATGAAAAGAAACGATTCTGAAGACTGCAAAGAATATTTAAAATATTTAATAAATATTGCTAAAAAAAAAAATAAAATACCATTATTTAAAATCAATCGTCTATATTTAAATCCAGATATAATAAATTCAATTTCTTCATCAAAAATATTTTTATATAGGGATCCAGTTTCAACTTTTTGGTCAAATATTAAACTTAACAGATTAAATCCTTTTTATAATTCTCTTGCATATCATTGGAATAAAAAAATTGAACCTTTTAAAGAGATATATGATTTTGTTTTGAAAAACAGAATTCAAAAAATAGAAATCATCAATAATAAATATAATTTCAGAAATGAAGAACAATTAAATTTTCATTATTCGGTATTTGTTTTTTTTTGGTTAAAGGGGTTGGAGGAAAACCTAAAACATGATTTTTATTTTATTTACTACAATAATTTAGTAAACAAAGAGTATCAGAATGAGATTTCAAAAAAATTGAACGATTTAACTTCATTTAATATTAATTTTGCAGATTTTAAAATTTTAAATAATCCAATTTATAAAAATAAACCAAAAATTAGTGATGAAATCAAAAATTTGATTATCAAAAGAATTGATACTCTTAAAATAAAAGAAGAATTTAAAAATAAGGAGTTTGATCTAAAATTTAAAGAAATTTATGAGTTATTTTAACAATTATGCGAATAGTAATTTGATAAATTAATTTTTTAAAAGTTTACCTTTTAATATCTCAAATTCTTCTTTTGAAATTAAGCCTGATTTAAACATTTCATTTAGTTCTTTTATTTTAGACATTAAATCATCTACACTTAATTCTTCTTTAGATTTTAAAGTTTCATCTTCTACTTTTCTCTTTTTTTCTTCCTTAGCTTTTTGTTCCTTAGCTTTTCTCTCTTTTTCTTCCTTAGCTTTTTGTTCTTTAGCTTTTCTTTCTTGTTCTTCCTTAGCTTTTTCTCTCTTTTTCTTCCTTAGCTTTTTGTTCTTTAGCTTTTCTTTCTTGTTCTTCCTTAGCTTTTCTTTCTTGTTCTTCCTTAGCTTTTCTCTCTTTTTCTTCCTTAGCTTTTTGTTCTTTAGCTTTTCTTTCATCTTCATTGATATTATTTTTTTCATCGCTTATATTTGAAGAATAAAAGTTTTTTTCATAGTAATCCAAATTTTCATTTTTATCAAAACCATCTGAAATCAAATCTATTTGAGATTTTATTTTTAAAGCTTTTTGAAATTCATCATGTCTTTTGAATGCTAAATTTGACCAATGATCCATATAACTTTTATATTTAGGAAATTCATTTATATTTTTTGGATGAAATTTTGACTTTCCACCTTGAAAATGATTTTCTTTTATTTTTGTTTCATAATTAAACATGTGGCTAACCCAGACCAAATTACCATTTGAAGTCAAATAAACATGATCGCTTTTAATTACTCTATCATTATTTTTTAATGAACTTTTCTTATAGGCTCCCTTTAAAGCACTTCTTACTTCATTAAAATCGTCAGATCTTTTTATAAATTTTTGTAAATCAAATTCTTTAACTTGAAAAGCATTAGTCCTATTTTTATTTACAACATAATGATATGAGTCGTCCTTATTAAAAATTGAATTGTCTTTATTAAACAAGTAGTCTAATAGAAAGGTCCTAATAAATTGTCCATATTTATCAATTTTTGAATATACAACCATTATTATAGAACCAAAATTTTCTTTATCAATTTTTTCTGCGAAGACTTTAACTTTTAGGTAACCAAAGTCCTCCGTCATAATTCTTGAACTTGATATTAGTTTATTTTTATCAAAAAGTTCTATTTCTAAATCTTTAATTTTAAAGTTATTTGAATTTGCGTTACCAAAAATTAAAGAAAAAAATAATAATACAACTACGAATTTGAATATCTTAATCATAAATAATTTTTAATATCTTTTTATATAATGTAATTTATTACATTGTTTCAATACTTCCTATAAATTTATAGTCTTTATCTATAACAACAATTTCACCAGATGAAGTGCCAAAATTTAACATTTCAGAAATTACTACAAAATGAGTTACTAAAATAAGATTTTTCTCACTATTCCAATTAGATATATATTTTTTTAAACTCTTAATTTGTTCATCTTTATATTTATAAAATTTCTCTTGATAAAAAGAGTTTAAGCCTTTGAAGGTTTCATAATTATTAAAGGCAAATCTTGCAGTATCTTTGCATCTGCACCATTCACTAGATAAGACTTTATCAATTTTAATGTTATTTTCTTTAAATAGTTTTCCAATTTTTTTTGATTGCTCTATGCCCTCTTGATTTAAATTTCTTTGAGTATCACATTTTATTAAATCAATATTGTTAGGATCTCCATTTCCAGGTGCAAGTGAATGTCTTATAAATACAATTTTCCCACCCTTCTGCAGTTCGCTTATTACTAAATCATTAGCCTGTGAATAATTTGAATTAAAAATACTTAGCAAAAATAAAAGAATAAAATTTATATATTTCATAAACGACAATTAAATTTTTATCTGTATTTTTTATAATAGAGCTTTCTGAACTGATAATTTCCAACCATTTATTAAATCGTTCCTAACTTTTCGGTTTATTTTAGGCTTAAAAATTTTATCTTTTTTCCATTTCCTCTTGATTTGATATAATGATTTAAATAATCCAATTTGATATCCAGCTAGTAAAGCTACTCCTAAACCAGTTGTTTCTAATACCTTTGGTCTTTCTGTATTTATATTTATGATGTCAGATAAAAATTGCGAAAACCAGTTGTTTTTTACCATGCCTCCATCAATCTTAAGTTTAGTTGGTTTTAAACCATCTTTTTTCATTGCATTAAATAAATCATTACTTTGATAGGCAACTGACTCTAATACTGCTCTAACTAAGGTTTTCCAATCACTATTTCTTGTTAAACCTGTTATTACCCCTCTTGCATCAGGCCTCCAATAAGGTGCTCCCATTCCACTGAAGGCAGGCACAACGTATACACCCTCATTATTTTTTTTTGATTGAGCAATTGTTTCCGTATCAAAAGCATTGTTAATAAATTTTAATTTATCTCTTAACCATTGTACACCTGCACCTGCAATAAAAATAGATCCTTCAAGAGCATAAGTATTTTTTCCATTCAATCTGTAACATATTGTTGTTAATAATTTATTTTTAGAATAAATTTTTTTTGAACCAGTATTCATTATGACAAAGGCACCAGTTCCATATGTGCTTTTTACTGAACCTCTTTCAAAGCATGACTGTCCTACTGCAGCTGCTTGTTGGTCTCCTAGAACTGCTGATATTGGTATTTCACTGCCGACAATTCTCTTACTTGTTAAACCAAAATTATCAGCTGAATTTTTAACTTTTGGCAAAATATTTTCAGAAATTTTAAGTTTTTTTAAGATTTCTTTATCCCATTTATTATTATTAATGTTAAATAACATGGTCCTACAAGCATTAGTTGCTTCTGTTAAATGATGTTGCCCATTAGTAAGTTTCCAAATAAGGAAAGTATCAACAGTACCAAATAATAAATTATTTGATTTTAAAAGTTTCTTAACATTTTTTACGTTTTCTAGTATCCATTTAATTTTAGTTGCAGAAAAATATGGGTCAATAAATAATCCAGTTTTTTTTCTAAAAATTTTTTCATAATTTTTTTTCTTTAACTCTTCACAATAGTCTTGGGTTCTTCTATCTTGCCAAACAATTGCGTTGTAGACTGGTTTTCCTGTTTTCTTATTCCAAAGAATAGTTGTCTCTCTCTGGTTAGTTATTCCTATACTTAATATTTTTCCTCTTAATAGTGATGCTTTTTTTATTACTTTTTTCAACGCTTTTAGAGTTGTAAGCCAAATTTCGTTTGGATTATGCTCCACCCATCCATTTTTTGGAAAATATTGATTAAATTCAAACTGGGATGTAAATTTTATATTACCATCTAAATCAAAGAGAATTGCTCTAGTTGATGTTGTGCCTTGGTCAATAGCAACAAGAAATTTTTTCACAATTTAAGTCTATACCTAAATTTTTTTTTCTAAAAGTAAAAACTAATACAAGCTGGAAGGATTAACACTTTTAAATTCTAACATGTTCTCAAAAGTACACATTTCAGGTTTTGAAAAAGTAATTTTTGGAAATTTTTTACTAAAGTCTAAAAATAGTTTTTTATTAAATTCAATTAAATTACTTATTTCAATCTCACTAAGCTCTCTTAAGATATATGCCAAAGTAATATGAAAAGTATATCTTTGATGGTTTTCAAATTTAATTTTTAATAAGCTACTTAGTTCATCTCTACAATTTCTAAGAATTTTTTCATCCTTTTTAGAAAAAGGTTCTAAAATAATACTATAACCACCAAAAAATGTTTTTAGTTTAAGATTAAATTCTTTTGGAAAATTATAGTTTTTAATTCTTTTATTTAATTCAAAAGCTATATCTTTGTGATCCATATCAAGATCTATATCTGATGGCCAATTATTTGTATTTTTTGTATTTAAATTACAACAATCAAATAACGTCATATGAAAACTAGATTGAGGTAAATAGAAATAAGTTTTTTCTGGATTAAAATTTTTTATTTTTTTTTGAAAACTACTAATTTCATCGGATAAATTGGTATTAAGAGGAATATTACAAATTATTGTACAACCTGGAAAGGGTAAAGGATTTCCTTTGTCATCAAATTTATTTTCAGCACCTTTTAAAGTATATCCTTCAAGTTTTCCAGCTAAAAACTTTTCCTCATTACTAACTATATTTAAATCCATTAAAATAAACTAAAACCAGTTTATATTTTCTTTCTCACAAAGTTCTTTAAGCTTCAATGGATAATCTGTCATGATACCATCTACACCATACTCAACCATTTTTAACATGTCGTAATCTTTGTTTACTGTCCAAACGTTCACTGGCAAATTTTCTTGATGAGAAATATCTACTAGTTTTTTTGTAATATCTTTATGGTATGGATGCCAAGCTTCTCCGCCTTGTGATTTTATAATTTTCGGTAATTCATGATTTTCAAAAAAGGGCATGTAACTCATCCATGGAGATCTATTATAAATTGTATTTTTAATTTTAATTCCAGCCTGTTGTTGAAAAGTTAAATAAGCTCTTGAAATTTCAGGGTAAAGTTTTTTCATTTCTGTCAGTGTTCGCCAATCAAATGATGAAACAATTATTTTATTTTGTAAGGTTGACTTATTTACCTCTTGCATAACTAGTTTAACCATTTCTTCTGGAGTCGGCGTTAGATTTTCCTCATCAGGTGTAGATTTAATTTCTAAATTTATTAATAGATTTTCAGATATGTTTTTTGAGGATAAATTTAATAATTCAGAAAGTTTCGGTATCTTTTGATTTTCTAAAGTTTTTTGATTAACAAATCTTCTTCCATATCTAGATAACTTATTTAAAGATCCAACATCAAATTTTAAAAGTTCTTCATAAGTTAAATCATATATTTTTATATTTTCATCCTCTATCCAATTTCCCTCGTTATCTTTTGTAAGACTTGGATCTAATCTAAAGTCGTGAGTAATCACAGGAATAAAATCTTTTGAAATCAAAATATCAGTTTCGTATGCATTAATATTGTTTTCAAATAAGTATTTAAAACTTTCTAGAGTGTTTTCGGGAAGATCTCCTCTTGCTCCTCGGTGACCATAAATTTTTATATGATTTGGTTTGCTTAAAATCAAAATTAATTAACTCTTTTGCCAGTGCTTTTATCAAAAATATAATATTTATTGTTCTCAATATTAAGACTTAGATCAGCACCTTTTTCAATAGTTAGATTTCCCGGACACCTATAACAAAAGTCTTTTTTGTCTTTTAATTGACCATAAACAAGATTATCCGAACCAAGTTGTTCCACTAAGTCTACTTTTAAATTAATTAAACTATTTTCACTTTGACTTAAATGTTCAGGTCTTATTCCTAATTTTACTTCTCCCTCAAAGTCACTATCAATATCTTTAATTTCAAAACCTTCTGCAGATAATGTTTTATTTTTTATATTACCATCTAAAAAATTCATTTGAGGTGAGCCAATAAAACCAGCAACAAATAATGATTTTGGATTATCATATATCTCAATAGGAGTTCCAAGCTGTTCAATAATTCCATTGTTAATAACTGCTAATCTATCAGCAAGTGTCATGGCCTCTACTTGATCATGCGTAACAAATATGCTTGTTACTCCAACTTTCTGCTGAAGTTTTTTGATTTCAAGTCTCATCTGAATTCTTAATTTTGCATCTAAGTTTGAAAGAGGTTCATCAAATAAGAATATTTTAGGATTTCTAACAATTGCTCTACCCATTGCAACTCTTTGTCTTTGACCTCCGGATAACATTGAAGGTTTTCTCTGTAAATAATCTGAAATTTGTAGCAGCTTAGCTGCATCATTTACTTTTTGCTCAATTGTTTCTTTGTCAATTCCTCTGTTTTTTAGACCATAAGCCAAGTTATTATAAACATTCATATGTGGGTATAATGCATAGTTCTGAAACACCATTGCTACATCTCTTTCAGACGGATCTACCTCATTAATTAATTTTCCATCAAGATTAATATCACCCTCTGTAATATCCTCTAAGCCTGCAACCATTCTTAATAAAGTTGATTTTCCACATCCACTAGGTCCTACAAAAACCATAAACTCACCTTCATCAACACTTAATGAAGTTTCATGAACAGCCTTAGTTCCATTTGGGTAAATCTTAGTCACATTTTTTAAATCTAAAAAGCTCATTTATTTCTCCGTTTGAATTAATCCTTTTATGAACCATTTTTGTAAAAATACTACCACTAAAACTGGTGGGATCATTGACAAAATGATATACGCAAATCTTTCTGCAGTTCTTGGCAGAGCAACTCCTTCATAGCTTTCTGTGTAAATAATCTTCATTCCCATTACAACAGTCCAGTATTCTTCTGCAGTTGTCATTATTAGTGGCCATAAATATTGGCTGTATCCATATACAAACATAAAGATAAACATTGCTGCTATCATGGTTTTAGATAATGGAACCAAGAAATCTATGAAAAAACTCCAAGCATTTGCTCCGTCTAATTTTGCTGACTCCAAGAGTTCATCTGGAATTGTTTTATAAAATTGTCTGAAGAAAAATGTTGCTGTAGCTGAAGCAACTAATGGAAGGATAAGGCCTGTATATGAATTTGTTAAACCTAAATCAGATACAATTTTATAGCTTGGAAAAATCCTTACCTCCAAAGGAACAAGTAGAGTAATAAAGATTAACCAAAAAATTGGTACAGCTAATTTAAATCTATAATAAACCAAAGCATATGCTGACATTGCTGAAATAACTACCTTAAGTGTTGCAATTCCTAATGCCATTATAAAACTATTAATAAACATTTTTGCAGCAGTCACTTCTTCTGACCAACCACCTTTTTCATTTAAAACTTCGTTATAGTTTCTTGCTAGCTGATCACCTATATGAAACTTCATACCTTCGGTTAATATAGTTACAGAGTCATGCGAAGAACTTGCAAAAGATATCCAAATAGGAACTACCATTAACAAGACTCCTAGTATTAAAATAATATGAGCAATTATTTGAAGTGGTTTAATTTTCATTTATCTTGAAAAACCCCCTTAATAAAATATTTCTGCAACACAATTATAATTAAAATTGGTGGCACCATAGACATCATCACGAAAGCAAAACGATGAACAATTGAACCCGACATCATTTTTAATCCCATAACCACTGTCCAATATTGTTCTGAAGTTGTTACCAATAATGGCCATAGATACTGATTGTAGCCAAAAACAAACATAAATATTAACATCGCTACAATCATTGTTTTTGACAAAGGAATTAAAAAATCAACAAAAAATCTCCAGGTATTTGCTCCATCAAGTTTTGCGGATTCAAGTAATTCATCTGGAACGGTTTTATAAAATTGTCGAAAGAATAATGTTGCTATAGCTGATGCTGAAATAGGAACTATTAATCCAAAGTAAGAATTCACTAGATTAAGCTCAGCCATTACTGAATAAGTAGGGAAAATTCTTAACTCTAATGGTACTAAAATTGTAATAAATATAATCCAAAACAATAATGTTGCATATTTTATTCTGTAATAAACCAACGCGTAAGCAGCCATTAAAGATGTAACAACGGATAATATTGCAACTCCTGTAGCCATGATAAAACTATTAAAAAACATTTTTAATGCTGTTATCTCTTTAAAAAAACCACCCTGATATAATAAAACTCGTAAGTAATTTTCATAAAAGCTATCTCCTAAAAACATTTGGAGACCATTCATATTAATCATTGAACTCGTGTGCGTCGAGCTAGCAAAAATCATCCATACAGGAACTACCATGATTAGTATTCCAATGAGTAAAATTAAATGTGAAAAACTTGATGTGATAAATCTAGTCATTAATTATAATGTATTTTCCCTTCGATATATCTAAATTGAAAAATCGTAATTACTAATACAATCAACATCATCATTATTGATTGAGCTCCTGCACTTCCTAAATCCAGTCCTCTAAATCCATCCATGTAAGCTTTATAAACTAGAGTTCTTGTTTCACCGGAAGGAGCACCTATTGTTGTGGTATCAATAATTCCAAATGTATCAAAGAAAGCATACGTTATATTAATAATTATTAAAAAGAATGTAGTTGGCATTAATAATGGGAATGTAATTGTCCAAAATCTTCTAAAACTATTTTTACAGTCAATCATTGATGCTTCAATTACAGATTTTTGTATAGCTTGAAGTCCAGCCAAGAAGAAAATAAAATTAGCACTGATTTGCTTCCAAGAACCAGCTATGATTACGTAAATATAAGAGTCGAACACACTTTCGTACCAATTAAATCCCCACAGTTCGTGAAATAAATGATAAAGAAGACCAAATCTTTCACTAAAAAAATAATTTGCCATTACACCGACTACCGCAGGCGCAATTGCATAAGGCCAAATTAAAAGTGTTTTGTAAGTGCTTTTACCATGCATTACATTATTAGCCTGAACGGCAAGTAATAATCCAATTGAGCCTGTAATTAACGTAATAACAAAACTATAAATAATAGTAAATTTGAAAGCTATGAAATAAGCTGGATCATCAAAAATAAATAAAAAATTGTCAAACCATACAAACTTCGATCCAAATCCAAAAGCATCTTGCATTGTAAATGCATCTCTAAAGGTTTGTATGATTGGCCAATATAAAAAAATTAACAATATACCTAGCTGCGGAGCTAAGAAAAGATATTGTGAATAGCTAGATTTGAATTGGACTTTTTTCATACTTTTGTAAAAATAAATAAGGAGGGTAAATTAATGCCCTCCTTATTGTTTTAATTATTCTTACAAAGTTTTAGCAAATTGCTTTAACAATTTAGCTGCACCTTTGTCCATATTCTGCAATCCTTTTTCGATTGATATTTTGCCGTTTAACATTGGCTCAATATTTTCGTAAATTACTTCACGAATTTGGGGCCAGTTACCAGCTCTATATCCACCAGGAATAGTTGAACCTTCTAAGCTTAATTGTTCACCAACTGCTTTATGATATGGAGAAGCTCTATAGAAATTTATAGTTTCAGCTAACTCTATACCACCTTTAGTCACTGCAGAGTAACCAGTCATATTGTGATAATACAGATCCATTTCTGGAGAACCCATAAATTCTATAAATTTAGCAAGTCCTTTGTACTCTTCCTCAGTATGACCATTTAAGATCCAGTTAGCAGCACCACCTATAAAAGTTGGATACTCTTTTCCTTTGGTTACTGAATCCCAGTAAGGAATATGATTAACTGTAAAGTTTGGAACAACACCTTTCATTCCACCAAATGATGCAGCAGAACCAAACCAAAATGCAGCTTCACCTGCTATAAATGGTGCTTGATTGTCTCCCCACGCTCTTCCTTTATAGCCATATAAACCTTTATCATACCATTCTTTAACTTTCTTCCAATGATAGACAAATGCATCAGTTTCAGCGAATAAAGTTTTTGTAGGAACAGCATCGTAACCATTATTTCCATCTAACATTAATAAATTATGTCTAGAAAAGAAATTTTCAGTCCAAATCCATGGACTATGACTTTGAACTAAAGGAATGTATCCAGCAGCTTTGATTTTTGGAGCCATGGCCTCAAATTCTTCATAAGTTTTTGGCACAGATTCAATTCCAACCTCTTTCAAAATGTCCATGTTTGCATACATCAAACAAGTTGAACTATTGAAAGGTACACCAATCATTTTTCCATCAGAGTCGGCATAGAAATTTTTAATGCCTGGAATATAGTTGTCAGCATCTACATCAATGCCATATTTCTTAGCCATTTCTTCAAAACCGATAACAACACCATTTTTTACTTGAGCTACCATGATTGCAGCACCAGCATCATAAACCTGTGAATAGTGTGGTTGGTCGCCTGCTCTAAATGCAGCAATAGTTGCCGCCATGTTATCTTCATAACTTCCTTTTCCTGTAGGAATGACCGTATATTGATCTTGTGAAGCGTTAAATCTATTTGCAATTTCAATAATTACATCACCAAGAAAACCACTGTTTCCGTACCACCAATGAATTTCTGTTTTTGAATAACTGTGTGATGTAAAAGAGAAAGTAAATAGAATTGTTAAAACACTAAGTATTTTTTTCATATCTATCCTTCTGTTAAGTTTATTTTATTTTTTATTAATAATTTATTAATGTTAAGATATTATGAAATTGTAAATAATTGCATTTAAAAATTTTAAATTTCTAAAAGAGGTTGTATATTTTAAAACAAATCATAATTTAAATGTCTAAAATATTTGATTTATTCATAATAGGTGGCGGTATAAACGGTGCAGGTATTGCAAGAGATGCTGCAGGTAGAGGTTTATCAGTTTGTTTAGCTGACAAAGGTGAGATTGGAGGAGCAACCTCATCTTGGTCGACGAAATTAGTACATGGTGGTCTTCGTTATTTAGAAAATTATGAATTCAAACTAGTTAGAGAATCTCTGAAAGAAAGAGAAATAGTTTATAAAATTGCCAGACATATTTCCAAACCGATTCCTTTTATAATTCCTTATGCAGATAAAATTCGACCAGCCTGGTTAATTAAAATTGGTTTATTTTTGTATGATAATTTAGGTGGCAAAAGCAATATACCAAAATCAAAAACGTTTGATCTTACAAAAAAATTTTCAAATATTCTTAAGCAAAAATACAAAACTGGTTTTCAATATTTTGACATACAAATTGACGATAAAAAATTAACGAAACTAAATGCTAAAGATGCAAAAAGAAATAAAGCTAAAATACTAGAATATAACAAAGTTAAAAAAGCTGAAATTATTGGCAATGAATGGATTATTAGTCTTGAAAAAGGTGAAAAAGTAAAATCAAAAATTTTAATTAATGCATCTGGACCATGGATAAACGAAACCTTAAATAAAAATATAAAAATTAAATCTAAGAAAAAAATAAGATTAGTTAAAGGAAGTCATATTATTACAAAAAAATTGTACAAAGAAAATGTTGCATTCACATTTCAAAATACTGATAAAAGAATAATATTTGTGATACCTTATAAAGGGAAGTTTTCTTTAATTGGAACTACAGAAGTTGAGGTTAAATCACCAGAAAATAAAGGAATATCAAAAAAAGAAATTACATATTTAATTCGTTCAGTAAATAATTACTTAAAAAAACAAATCAGAACAAAGGACATTGTAGATACTTATTCAGGGATAAGACCTCTAATTGAAGATTTTAATACAGCTTCAAAAGTCACAAGAGATTATGTTTTTGATTTAAAAATTATAAAAAAATTACCTTTATTGAATATATATGGAGGAAAACTAACCACCTACAGAAAATTGTCTGAAAAAGTCCTTTTTGACCTTAGAAAGTTTTTACCTAAAACAAAAAAAGGTCCATGGACACACAAAAAGAAGCTTCTCTAAACTTAATGACCGTTAAATTTGAAAAATTAAAAAAAACAATAATTAAATGTAATAAATGCCCTAGACTTGTGAGGTTTAGAAAAAAAATATCTACGGAAAAAAGAAAACAATATATGGACCAAACTTATTGGGGAAAACCAGTTACAGGTTTTGGAGATATAAATGGAAAAATAATGATTGTTGGTCTAGCACCAGCTGCTCATGGTGGAACAAGAACAGGCAGAGTATTTACAGGCGATAAATCCTCAGATTTTTTATATAAATGTTTACACAATGTAAAAATTGCCAATCAAAGTAATTCAGATCATATAAATGATGGATTAAAAATAAAAAATACCTTTATAACACCAGCTCTAAAGTGCGTTCCTCCAGGAGATAAACCATTAAATGAAGAGTTAAAAAATTGCTTTGGTTATTTTAAATCTGAATTTGAAATACTTAAAAATCTAAAAATTATTGTGGCTTTAGGGAAAATTGCGTTTGATACTTGTGTAAAATTTTATAGAGAAAATTTTGATTACACTGAGAGAGTAAAATTTAGTCATGGAACATATTTTAAATTACCTAACAATGTGTTGTTAATGGGGTGTTATCATCCAAGTCCAAGAAATGTAAATACCGGACGAATTAATGAAAAACAAATGACTAAACTATTTAAAAAAGTAAAAGAACTAGTTTAATTTGTTAATAAATACTTTTGGAAGTTTTACTGGTTTTCCCAAATTATTTAGAGATACTAATTTAATCTCTGCATCACATAAAATATCTGATTTTCTTTTAATTACTTGTGACATTGTAATAGTAGTTAAAGTATTAGATTTAACTTTTGTGAAAACGGTAATTTTATCCTCAAATTTTGCTGGTTTTTTAAAATCTACGTTGCAAGTTTTAACAGCTATTAAAACATTATATTTATCTAATAACTTTTTATTTGAATATCCCAAGGAATAAATAAGCTCAGATCTTGCTCTTTCAAAGTACTTTAAATAATTTGCGTGGTAAACTATTCCACCAAAATCAGTATCCTCATAG
>FUFK010042626.1_pt1 | contig 14207 bp, 24 predicted proteins | sample 1021851 | NCBI WGS metagenome assembly FUFK01 (sample SAMEA51879418, study PRJEB19060) | metagenome | reverse complement strand
ACTGCGAGGAATAATCCCTGCCGGTAAGTTCTTTAACAACAAAGGCAGTGAACTGGCAGCAGTCTGCGTCGCCATAATTGAACTGACGGCGCTGCCATTTGTTGAGTGCTAAATGAACCCGCATCACGCTCTCGGATTCACATTTATACGGTCTAAATTAATTTTTGGCGTGGCAGTTCCACCGGCGACAGAGTCAGAGTTAGGGTCACCCCAGCGAATCTTGGCCCCGTCGATGTCAGCCATGAACTCAAAAGCCACATCACCTGAGAAGTCGGTTTGTAATTGGGTGTCTGTGTATTTGAGATTGGATGCCTTGTCGAACCGCGCAAGCTCTGACTCTGCTGTAAGGGCAACAACATCCCCACCACTCGCGCCCACGGATACATTCATCTGATCCATCGCGCCCTCGAACACGATAGTCGGGTCAGCGAGCAATGCATCGTCTGCGTCCAAGACACCCAGATACACCTTAACGGGGTGCATGTAGTAATCTTCTGTCAGCGCGGCACCTGAGATGGTCGCGTCTAACCCAGAGAGCGAGAGAGTGATTTTGTAAGGGCTAACGTCTGCGCCTTCTTCAATCTGGCTGATTTCCCCAAGATCACCCACACCCAGCCAGTCATGCCCACCCCATGTATATGTGCCGATTGAGTTGTGCAGGTACACCGTACCAGATGGAAACTGCAACTCAGCAAACGTCACGAGCGCAACGTGTTGCGATGCCAGCGCAGTCAGGACATTAGAAGGAAAGCCACGACTCATGCTAGAACGTCCTCGACCGCCTCAATGTTGAAGCTGGACGTTATGTCCGCCTGCGTGTCCCATGATGCAGGGCCAGCAAGCATGAATACACCAGTCACCGGAGCCGTATAGTCTACAATCGTGTCGTCTGCTGGCGTTTTGCGTATTGGAGGCGCAATTGACAAGGTAACATTGCCAGAACCGTCAGAGTTTGCATCAGCGACCACCATGTGAAGCTCGTTGTTAAACGAGATGTAGTCACCGGCTCTAAGATAGTTATTCACACTCGCAGTGGCACCATCGCAGACCAAACTGGTACCCGATTGGGTACCACCGTTGACTCTTAACGTGCCCCCACCCGCTCCTCTCAGGGTGTGAGAGTGATCCTGTAGCGTGAAGCGATGCTGCTGTCCGTTTAACTTCACCACAAATGCTTGCAAAACCTTGCGATCAGCCCCTGATAGGTTGTTGAACTGAAGACTAGCTCGCCACAAAGAACCCTTGCGCGACGTCGTTTGTATCGCGTTGGTCAGTGGGCTTTGAAACGTCCTTGTGTTAGCAACAAGCTCAAACGTGTTCGTCGTGGGGGTTATTGCCGGAAATGTGAATGTGGTCATACGAACCGCCTCCGACGCATCAGATCTTGAATCGTCATTATAGTCTGTTGGCTAGTCTGAGCCATAGCGGATTTAATCTTTTGGTCTACATCAGCACCTGAGCCACGAGCATCGACGTTGTTGATTACCGTAATGCCCCCAGCACCGCCCTTTGTGTGGTCAATGACCGTCTCATTCGGGTGGATCATAGCCATGCGACCACCCTTTCCATCTAAGCCACCAGCCCTCGCCCCTCTACCAGTAAAGCCGCCACCCTCGAAGCTCTGCGACTTGATGTTAGCAACCTGCCCCAAACCAAAACCAACTGTAGCGATAGCAGCCAACTGACCAAAAGGGGGAGGGAATGCAGCCAAGGCTTTTGTCGCTGCCTCATAAGTCTGCATCGTTGCTTGTGCTATACGGAACGCCTTGTTGACAGCGAACATCTTTTTGCTGGTCTGTGCAGATGCTTCCAACTGCTCATCCAAGAAGTTGATCGTGTCTTCTTTGTTCTGCTTCTTTTCTCGGCGTTCTTCGATGCTTCTATCAATAGTTGCTTGGTTGATGTTAAGGAGAACCGCACCAGCAGCCTCCTCAGCATCTGCCATTTCTTTTGCAAGCCTTTTCTGCTCTCGCATCGCGTTGTTAGCTTCTTTGATGCTTTGCGCAGTTGTATCTTGTGACTCTGCATATGCCTGATTCACCGCCGTTATTCTTTCAAGAACAATCTGCGCTTCTTCGTTGACAGATATTTGCTCTTTCTCCGCTACTGTCACCTGCTCAATCGCAGCAAGCAAAACGGGTTGCCTTGTGCGCCTGTCAGACCTCAACCTCTCAACTTCGTTTTCAGCCTCTGTGACTTTTCGCTGCGCTTCCGCTTGTGCGGCTAACGCTTCAGCTTGCAACTCAGCATTGCGCCTCATCGCCCTCGCCCTTTCTGTAACCGTCATCGCCGCAAGAGAACCCTGCACCCTATCAGCGGCCTCTTGCATTTCTTTTAATGCAGTCGTGCCACCTAGAATGGAAGATATAAATGGCCCGGCTACAGCAGCACCAACAGCTATGAAAGCACCAACAACAGCACCAGCAGGCCCGAAAATAGACGCTATCTGAGAACCCTGTTGAGCAAGGACAACAGATGCAGCCGTACCACTCTTAAGCTGAACGGCAACGTCTTGAATCTGGAAGCCAAGCTGCTGAGACGCGCCACGGAATTTACCAAACGAACCCGTGACCACCTTGGCATTCTTGGCGGTCTTGTTGAGATTTTGGTTAACAGAGTTGAACGCGGCCTTAGTGTTATCGACCGCCTCTATCGGGATTCTTACCGCTTCATTTGCCATCGTCAGCACCTATCACGTTGAAGTAGGCCAGCCATTCATTGAACTCTGACATGGGCATCTGCTCGGCCTCTGAAATGCTCATATGTAACCGATCAGCCAAGGTTATTAACGTGAACCTAAACTGATCGGACGCTAGTTTTTTTCGTGTTCCTCAACACTCTGCACTGACGCAAACATTCTCGCAGCGATGTCGCTAATGACTGCGCTCTCTTCACCCATCAAGTCATGCTTGTCTTCGGCAGATGTGAAGAGTCGCTCACCAGATTTGTCGCAGGCTTTTAGCACAATCAAATCAACCATCGCGCCAAGGGTCATGCCCTCCATGAACTTGGGGTGCTTTTTCTGCATCTCGTTCATGTCAAAACAAGTGAGAGGGTAGCAGTAGAGAGCGAAAGGCTGACCATCTGAATCAGCCCACGCCTCTACCTCGATCTCTCTCGCACTCAGATTTCTTCTGCTTCTCAGTTCTTTAGCTAGTCCCATTCTGGGATTCCTTATGCTGTGGCTTCTGTAACCGCTCCAGATACTTGCAGAGCGAAACTTCCCTCAACCATACCATCGAATGACGCGGTTATAGATTTGCTCGTCAGGATGCCAGAACCACTGTAGTACTTCTCGCCAGTGCCTGTGCCAGTAGGATACAACTCGAAGTCCAAGTCTGCTGCTGCGTCCATCACCAGTTGAACTGCATCTGCATCGTCCCAGTAAACATCCATTGATAAGGTGGCAGTCTTGAGAGAGGAGACATAGGTGCGCGAGGTATCGCCCATCACACTGTCTTCAATCGTGTCTGCCGTCTCGTCCAAGGTGAAACTACGAATCTCACCCATAGCAGCGACACTGCCGCCGCTCACCGCCAATTTGACTACGCCGCTTGAGCCTTTAGTCGTTGCCATGCTTCACCTCTTAGGTTGTGCCTCTTGTGTATTGGTACTCAATTCGCACCGTTATAATCACCCCACCAATGGGAGCAATACTGCCGTCGTCGGTATCAACACTGATGATCTGTGTATCAATAGCATTGCCACCGCGAGACCTGTCCTCATCGAGCTTCTCTTCAATAGCTTCAATGATGTTATTCCTTGCCGTGTCCAAGCCTGTGCCCTTCACATAACACACAAGCTCGTAATCAATCGTCGAAAGCCGCTGTGTAGCGGAACCACCCACCGTCGAATCTCCACGGTCTTCGCTTGTTGTTCTCACAAGCACTGCCGGATACTGGGCGTTGCTCAGTTTGTCGAAGTCGAATGGCTCACGAGTAACGAACTTGATAGTCGTGGGAGTGGTCACTGCCTGCAACGCTGTCACCAGATTGGTAGCGATGTTCTCTCTCACACTCATCGCAGAATCTCTTTGCGGAAGAACCTAGTTAGGCGTGACTCTTCCTGATTATTGAATCCCCACCAAGGACGTTGCCGATCTGTCCAAAACGCCTTTTGAGCGTTGAACTTTCCGGCTAGGTAAATGCTCGCAATGCGCCCACCCTTACTGCCTTCCACCTGCACAGACTTAACCATATCTCCCGTGGCATTGAGGTTAACCAAGTTGGGATTGCTCTTGCCAAGCCCCAACAAATTACCTGCTGGCGACCTACGCCTTGGCCTACTGCGGAACCTTACATAAGCAGGTGAGTAACGCTTAAACGGCCCACCAACCCCCACTCCCTTCTTTGTGCGAGTGAGGATAATCTGCTTGCCAAGACTCGCTGTTTTGTCGATCGAGGGAGAGATTTTCCGCTCAATCTCTTGGCGCTTGCGCTCGGTCAACCCCTTGAGGTTTTTCGGCTCAATGGAGATTCGCAGCCCTACACTCATCGCGTTAGCCGCCCATAAGAGACAATGCCGCGCTCGTCATCTTCAATCGTGCCGCTGTTGTCGTCGTCGTACTCCACACCGTCAGCAAACACCGCAGTCAGTTCTTCTTGATAGCGTTGCTGATAGAACTGAATCATGTTCAGAAAGCGATCATCTTGTACCCAGTTCGTAAGCTGGGGGAGGGCGAACTTCCACAACACCAGATAAGCATTGCATCGCGTCCACTGGGAATCAGTCAGGTATGCGGGAACCATCTCGCCGGGGATCTGCTTCTTGTACCACCATTCGTTCCTGATGGTACGGGTCAGGTCGGTCTGTGCTTTCGCGTGTTCAGTCGCAAACGATGTGATGCCAAAGTCCAAGATGTCAGGGACAAGGGCTACCAGATCAGAGTCTTGAGAAAATGCCATTACCACTTCACCTTGTCGGCCCAATACGCTGCCGATGCTGTTTTGTCTCTGCGCCCTGCCGCTATCTGCTTGGCAAATCTAGCCTTGAACGCTCTGCGCTTTGCTTTGTCTGCTTCACTCTCACCCTTTCGAGGGGGCTTNTTNTCTGCACCCTGCTGCCCAAANCGTATCAGNCGAANCTTGTCGCCTTCCTTAGCCAATACTGCATGGCTCTTCTCTGGGTGCTTAGGTGTGCGCTTGGGCTTGTTGTAGCCCTCGAACCGCTCGCCTCGGTAGGTTATAGCCAACAGAACCTCCAAAAAGGGACAGCCCCACCCCAAGGAGAGAAGGGGCAGGGCCGTCCAAACGCTTTAGATTGTTGCGTCGAACAACATCTCAACACCGTAGCTATCATCAAGCTCGCCCACACCGTAAATGGCGGTAGCGTTAAGCTCGAAGGCACGCAGTGATGCGTCGCGTTGTGCTTCGATTTGGAAGTCGCGCTTCATAGCGATAGCCAAAGCCTCGCGTGAGAAGACAGCGCCTTTCGCGTCACCAGAACCATCAACGGTTACGTTTGCAGACTCGTAAACGTCGATGCCAGCGATGGTGCCAACGTAAGAGTTAACCATAGCCGTGTTCTGCGCGTCACCACCATTGGGGTTGGCGAAGGTATTGGTTAGGTTAGCTTTCAGTTGGTACGCTTGGAAAGGGTTAACAACCGCGAAGATCTCGCCTTGTGCCTTGTTGTTACGCAAGGTAGCAGCAGCCTTGAACAGATCAGCAACCGTGATCTCTTGAGCGGCAGCGCCCAGAGCAGTGCTGAATCCGTCAAACAATGCGATCAGGTCTGCGTCCATCTTCGTAGCGATAGCGTTACCCAGTACGGTACCCAACTCTTCAGCAGGGTTGCCAGCACCCATTGCAGCCAAATCAGTCAGAACTACTTGTGCGCCCACCTCACCAACGGAGATTGAGACAGAAGAAGTTGAGACAGTCGTGCTGCTCATATCAGTGCCTTCGGTCAGGTCAGCGGCAGTGATTGCAGGGTACTTAGGCACCTGAATCGTCTTGCCAGCTTCGTCGCCGATGTTGTACATAGTAACGAGGCCCATCATTAGGGACTCTTCTTCAGCAGTGAATCGTGCCTGTGCGATGATATTCGCAAACAGGTCGTCAAGGGTTGTGCTCGTTGTAGCAGCCATGATTTGTGTCCTATATCAAAAAAAGTGGTTTATTTGTTTGCTTTCTTGTAGGCGCGAAATGCCTCAGCACCGCCATCCTTCCAGTTAGCAACCATGTCAGCCACAGATATAGGCTTCTGCGTGGAGCCACCAGCCATCCCTTGTGTGCCAGCACCTCCTGCGGAGGCTCTGACGAAATGCGGGTTCGCCGTAAGAAAGTCACCCACCGCCTCATCAACTGAGAGGGGGTCGCCTTTGTCGTTGTATCTGATCGCTCCGCTATCGTCTAGGACTTCAACCGAACCATCGTCCGAGAGTCTTACACGATTCCGCAGCAACTGCGATACCTGTTCAGAATCTACAGCATTGTGCCTGCTTGCCGCCGACAACAAAGCACCGTCAATTTTGGTGCTTTCCAGAGCCGCTTGCATTGCAGCAATCTGCTGATCCTTCTTTTCGACAGTCTGCTTGAGTACCTGCTCGAACTCGCCTTTTTCCTTTTGGCGTTCAATCTGCGCCTGTTCACGCTCAAGCATGAGTTGGCGAGCTTCCTCGATGTCGATACCTTCCAGCTTCTTGTCTAGCCTACGCTTCTCCCTCTGGACTCGATCCGCAACGATGCGATCAAGCTCCTCTTGGGTGAACGTCTTAGCTTCCTGAACTATCTCTTGTGCCGGTTCAGTCTCAGCACTTTCTTCCATGATTTCATCGCTCATGTGCGAACCTCTTTCGAGTGGGGGCATTATACCAGCTTCACAGGGATGTCAATAGCTGATGGTTACTTTTTAGTCCTCTTGGGCTTGTTCATCGTCTTTTTCTTCTTCTTGTTCTTGCTGTGTCCGTAATGGCTCGGCATCTTTCTTGCTCCTCGTTTTTTTAGGTAATGGCAGCAACTCATCCACAATTGCATATAGCTCATCAAAGTCTGGCTTTTCGTCTTCGGGTGCAGCCGCTGCCAGTGGCTCCAGTAGTTGACGAATTGCCGGTGGTATCGGTCGCCTTGCGGTCAGGTTNNTTGCTCGGTCTAGCTCTTTGCTCATGTTATTCCCTCACGATGGGTAGCCATTGATGGCGGCAGTTGTAACCCCCTCTCACGATGAAAGGGTCGCCCGGAGCCTTGCCTGCCCACTCGCCCTTCCATATTTTTTCGATCTGGTCGCGGGTATATACCTTGTCGACATGGTCACGGCAGAANTGTCGGCTATCNGTTATCAAATCGCCGTAGTACTCGAAACGGTCGATGCCTTGTTCGTTTGCCGTTGTGACAGTTAACGTCGCCGAGTACTGATTGAGCGAATCAGTTGCATACAGTGACGCATAGCGCCTGAGATTATTGCCAAGCCTGTCAGCAGCATAAACTGAATGGAGTCTATCAACCGCCTCCTGTTGTCTGGCTCCAGTTGCTGCTTGAGCCACCTCAACAAGCTGGCGAATCTCCTCTTGATCGCTTGCTTGATAGATTCCATTAATGCTACCTCTCAAATCAGTTATGAAGTCAGCCTTGCCCCTGCCGGTGAGCGTAGCTTGATATACGCCATTCGCCAGAGTATCCAACTGCTGATTAGCTAAAGCCTCGAANCCTTGAAACGATAGCCTCTGAAGCCCTGAAATGGCTTCTGGCGGCACTCTAGTGAATGCGCCATAGGTATTGAGCATCCTGAACTGCTCGTCTGATACGGCTCTATAATCGCCCAGAATGTCTTGCACCTCGGTGAGGAACTCTTGCTCTATCGAGTTGCGTATCTCCGACCTTGCCGACAACGCCCACTCCACATCAAANAGGTCGCCCTCTGTCGCTGGTGCGCTTTGCACAAACGAAGCCAAACGAGCTTCAAGTCGCTGCAATGCATCTGCGAGTCGGCGCTGGTGCTGATCCGCTAACCGCTCCAGAAAGTTGGCATAGTCGTCGGCTGCTGCCATTACTCAGGCGCTACCGGAAACTGACCGAGAACCTGCGTTGCACCTTCAATCTCAACGTGAGACTGCGCCAGTTTGTCATCATCGAGCACAAGGTCTGCGATCTGCTTGTCTATCTCTTGCGCAAGGGTGACCGATCTCACTCCGCTGGCTTTCATCTGTTGCAAGAACAAAAGCTCTTTGTCGTAGTCACGGATGTCAAACGAGTCAGGATAGAACACCTCTACATCTGGCGTTACATCCAGCCAGTTGCAGAAGTAAGTCCATAGGTGCTCCTCGGCTAGCTCTAAAAGGTCAGCCTTCTCTGACAGCTTTGCATTAAGCATCTGGAACTCAGTCTGCATGGCAATGCCTGACATCGTCTTCGCATCGGTTCCTCGAACAGCGCCCATCTGAGCCATGCGGTTGATTGCTTCCACCTTGTCACTGATTGAGGCCCGTATGCTGTCGATATTCTGCCCAGAAGGTTGTAGCAAGAACGGAGCCATCGTGTCTGCCGCCTCATCAGGTACGTTAATCACGGAGCCAGCGCCTGCGCTCGCGTCTGTGTCGTAAGTCTTCACAAGTGAGGGGTGGTTGCTGATGCGGATTAACTGCTCAATCTCAGACAGTTCTGAGTAGATAGCCTTCTGCATGTACGAGATGTCGGACAAGTCTGATATGCCCACTCCCCTCGTCACACTGCGTTGTGCTGGCAGATAGACGGCTGGGATCTTACCCAGTGGGTTGTCGATCTCGCTTATCATCTGCTCTTTGTCGCCGTCAGACTTCCACTGTTGAATGGTGTCTTTGCGCCAGATTCGGTAATAGCTGATCTTCGTTGTAGCGTTCTCGCGGTCTACAGCCTCACGCAGCTTCAAGTAGGTCAGTTCAAACCTCCCAGATGGTGTGCGCTCCCACTTCCAATCAAACACGTTCTCAGGGGTGAATAGCGACAGATATGGCCTTATCTCTTGTTCAAGTTCTTCCGCTCTAGTCTTCGCGTTGGACTGTGGCTTATCCACAAGAATGTAGACGTGACCATAAACGCTCGCCCAGATCTGTGCCTGCTTCATAAAGCTATTCAGGCTTGCGCCATCAAGGTCAGCGTCTTTGACGATGGCGTCCAGAGCGGGATTGCCTGCCAGCGAGTTAAACACGCGAACAGGGGGGGTGCGCCACAAGAATGAACTGTAAATGTGAACCACATTCCGGCAGTGGTTATCCACAGGGGTCAACTGGATGCGTCGAGCATACTCGTTCTCTGACTCGTTGAGATAGCCCGTCAGATAGCTGCCGTTCTGGTACTCCTGCCCACCCAAGTATGACCGGATGTAAAACTCCCAGCGTGCCTCATTCGCGTCGTAATCCGGGTGTTGATATTCAATGTTCGATGCCACTAGCTCCACCTCACTGGTTGTTCAACTTCTCGCTGCTTNNTGATTGGGTACAGGTATTCNACCAGATACCCCANNGCGTCATTCATGTGATCNTAGCCGTCGTCCTTGTTGGGCTGGCTNGTNCCTTCNTTGTANGTCTGTCGNTCNAGCGAAGCGATGGTCTGCTTGCACTTNGGNTCAACNAACAANGNCCTCACCCCANTTGTNGAGCGGAGCCTGCTGTTGACGCTGTTGATTCTGTCCCTGATTGCCGGATGACTATTTCGCACCTTCACCGCGAACCCTGCGTTCTGCAATATCGACAAATCCGTCCTCCCTCCCGCACTGGTCTTTCTCTGCTTACTTGCTGGGTCAGGGTAGATAGTGATGCGTCTGTCGCCATACCGCTGCTTGATCTCGTCCACCATCTCGTCGGTGTTTGACCCATAAATCACGATCTCGTCTATGACTTGAATCGTATCAGCCTCTCTCACGCACACTGCTGCGCTCATAGGGTCAAGGTTAAAGTCCATGCCGATGTGTAGCTCATCATTCATGTAGCCCTTACGGACGCTCTGCTCGCGGTCAAAAGCGTAGTAAATAATGCCTTGATAGTTAACGAACTGNGCGCGGTACTCTTGGTCGAATGTNCTCTCGTCTAANTCATTCCGCGCTGCCTCAACCTCAGCTTTATCAACATTACCGCCCTCGATGGTCGTGTACTGGAAGGCTTGCCAGCCCTCCTCGCCATCCGCGCCTCGCGTCCATATGTCATAGAAATGGTTTCGCCCCTTTGGTGTCCCAATGAACAAAGCACTTCCAAGCCTATCAGACAAAGATGGACGGATTACTTCATACCACGCCTCTGGTCGCATATCCGCGAACTCGTCCATCACAACGAAGTCGAGCGCCCTCCCTCTCAGGTTGTCAGGCTTCTCTGCGCCCTTGAGCGAGATAGTCGAACCGTTCTTTAGTGTGAGCGATAAAGCTGTCTCATTTCGCTTACTGACATACCCATCTGGCAGTGCGCTGTTGAGCATCTCCCATGCGATCTCTTTCGCTGCCTTATAGGTCGGCGCCACATACCAGCAGTTGCGGTTCTTACCAGACAGCGCATCCCTCAAAAGCTCGTGCGTCGATAGAAACGTCTTGCCGAACCGTCTACCAGCGACCACCGCCCTAAACCGTGAGTCACTGAAGAAGATTGCGTCCTGTGGCCTAGTTAGCCTCACTCGCTCGCTCAATAACGATAGGTGGCAGGTCTTGCGCCTCCGGCTCTGGTTGGTCGCTCTGGCCTAGCCAGTTCTTGCCTAGCCATACCAGCATCGTAGAGTTTCCGTCCATTGCGGCGGTAAACTGACGCCGTCTGAGACTCATTTTGCCCCCACTCGCCTTTTGTTTGAAATAATCCGAAAAACCACACCCCTTCTCTCTCTTACAGGCTGCGTTTAGGGTGTCGTAGTCGATACCAAGGATGCCCGCCTGCTCCTCCCCTGTGCAGTGGTACTCACACATCCGATCGACCTGATCCCAGTCTATTTCAATCAGTGGTCTGCTCATTTCTTCGTCGCTCGTCTAACTGCTTTGCGCTCTGCTTCAGTATACGAAGCCTTGCCTTGGCCCTTCTTGGTGGCTTTGTTTTTTGCTCTCGAACCCGCTGCCTTCTGTCCAGATGAGAGAGAATCGCGCGCAGCCTTTGGCAAATACCTTCCCTGCCCTTTCTCCCCCACATAGTCCCAGTCCTGATCCGTCCAACGGCTCAGTGACGTTTGCTTCTTTGGGCCTTCGTACTTGCCGCCCATGTCTTTGTANTANNTNACAGCCAGTTGAGCAGCCCTGCCAGACCATTTGCCGCCCATCTTCCGCATGGCTTTGGCTTTGGCCCTCTCCCAGATTTCGGGATTCTTTCTTTTCGCTGTCTCTGCCATCAGTTATTAAAACTCTGCTTGGTTCTTCCGGGCGTGTCGTGTCGCTCAATCATGCTCTCAAGGGCGCGGATCTTACGCTCTGGGGGTAACTCGTGATAGTAAAACAGCTTCCTGCTCGATCCCGTATGCGTTGCACCAGTATGAACTTCGCCATTCGCCATTGTATGCACTTGGCCTGCGTAAATAGTGCCGTCACGGTTGAATAGTAAAACGCCCCTCATTTTGACACCTGCTTAGTCTTTTCGTAGGTTCTCATCGCGCCCAATCCAAGCATCCCCATCAGGACGGGCATCATCGTGTCTAGGGCGACCAGTGGAATGGTCACATCTATCTCCATCAGTGCTAGCACGAAGTTGGCAAATGGTATGACCATGAAGTTGCCAGCCATCCCCAAAACACACACCCAGCCGACTGCTGGTCTCCATCCTGCCACGAAAAGGTTTCTGTTCGCTGCTTCTACCTTGTTGACCTCTAGCTGCGCCTTTGCGTTCTCATTCGCGTGGCGCTCTGCCATGGTCGCTATCTCGTGCGCCAGCTTCGCCTTTTGATCTTTGTCCTCGATGAACTCAGACAATAACCCAGTGACAGGCCCGACAAGCTCTTTCACGATGCCTAGACTCATATCTCTGCCCTCACTCCCTTGATCGTCAGGTAAAACTGTTTGCCAGCCACATCGAAGAACTCTGCCAAAGTGTCTTTGCTGTTGTACACCGCTGGCTCTAGCGCATCAGAGACAAAGCTGTTGCCGACTCCAATACACCCCTCAACGTCGTGTGGAAAGTTAGCAACGTGAAACAAGATAAACGTGCGATCTGGTACGTCCATGATCTGCACAACGTCCTTAAATCTGTTACCACTGAACGGCTGGCAGGTGTAGTCGCCTTCGGGGATGCAGGACACGTTTGGCCTGTTGTCTAGCCACGGCCTCTCAATGGTGTAGCAGTTCCAGCCATACGCCCAAATGCGACCAAGTGTTCCGCTTTCTAGGTATGCAAAACGCTCCAAAAAAACCATTTGCCGTCCTTGTTTTGGGATCTGCAATGTGCTAGATGGCGATTATACCCATATTATTTACAAAAAAGGCAAAAAAAACTACTCTCCCCCTGTTGTATCTGTAAACCTTTGGTGTACAATGTACCCATCAACAACGAGGAAGCAACGATGGAAACCAAATTCAAAGCAGGGCAGGAAGTCTGGATTCACTTTCCTTGGGTAGACGCNCACTGCTGGTACAAAGGCACTTNCNTCAAGGAAACGGCAAAACGCTACAAAGTGAACACTGACATCCGAGGCGACATCTACGTCTTAAAATCACACGTTGAGGCCGCNTAAGCGGCCCAAGGGGATCACATGAAACTACGTTACCCCCTCGCCCTACTGTTACTCGGTTTGATTGCATGCGTCAGCAATAACGACTTTGAGGATGAGTTACAGCAAGAGCGTATCTATCTCGACGGTGTATGCTCTGGCATTCACGGGGATTACCTTAACCTAGAGCCTAACTGTGCGGGTTCTTGATCTATTCTCTGGCATAGGTGGATTCTCCATTGGCTTGGAATCGGCAGGAATGGAAACTGTCGCTTTCTGCGAGCAAAACACCTTCTGCCAGAAGATACTACGCCAGCACTGGCCCACCCTCCCCATTCATTCAGACATCACGGAGTTAAACGGATATGAGTACCGAGGAACAGTTGAGCTTGTTTGCGGAGGATTCCCCTGTCAGCCATTCAGTGTTGCCGGGAAGCAAAGAGGCTCACAAGATGATCGCGCACTCTGGCCTGAGATGCTGCGAGTTATACAGGAAGTGGCTCCCAGATGGATCATTGGCGAAAATGTTTCTGGAATCATCCCGATGGAACTCGACACGGTGTTATCTGACTTGGAGGTCGCGGGTTACACCTGCTGGACGTTTGTTATTCCAGCTTGCGCCGTCGATGCCCACCACCGGCGAGATCGAGTCTGGGTTATTGGGTACTCCGACAGCAATTTACAAAGTTCGCAGCGAAAGATTCCGAGAGGGAAGAAGCCCAAATCCAGCAGAATACGCGCTGATGCACACTCCGACAGCAACAGCAAACCAGATGGCTCCGTCGATGCAGAAACATGTGGGCAGTTGGTGGCGCACACCATCAGCGGATCAAGGTGGGACACCCAAGGCACTGCTAGAGGGAAAGACGACGCGGCCCAGTGGGCACAAGATACAAATTCGTTTGCAGGATCAAGTCAGAATGTGCCCAACACCAACGGCGAGGGATTACAAAGGCGGCAGGAAAAAAGCGACATTGGAGGAATCGGGGCGAGGCGCAACGAACAGCCTGAACGATTTTTTGACAATGCAGGAAGAACATGGCTCCCTGAACCCAACGTGGGTCGAGTGGCTAATGGGGTTCCCAATAGGTCACACCGACTTAAAGCCCTCGGTAACGCAGTAGTCCCACCCTTAGTTGCTGAGATTGGTCGTATCGTTATGGATTTTGACCAGCAGACTTACCCACGAGCTTAATTATTTCTGGCTCTGCACCCTCTGGCATTTCTGCTGGGGGGTTGGGGTCATCTTCCATGTCGATCAGTTCAGTGACGACAATCGTGACCTGACAGTTTTTAGGTAAATCCTCCACGATCACCCTAGGCATCGGCCCTCTCCTCGATAAATCGTTCACGTTGAACCAACTGNGCTAAATCCCTGCACGCCTCTTCAAGCAAAAGAATATCCTTTGTGTGGCTGTACTCGGTCAGCAGATTAACCACCCGCCCACTGAGGTAGTTGAGATTGTTTGCGACTATGTACTCCCAAGGCTCAATCTCTTTCATCATGGGTAATCTACTTGGTGGATCTGGCCTCGCCACTCGTACTCGCCCGGTTGATGCACCTTAACGAACTCTGGCATCAGTAAGAAGTTATCACGAATGTTGAGCACGACGAAGCCACTCACCCAG
>FUFK010043638.1_pt1 | contig 14208 bp, 23 predicted proteins | sample 1021851 | NCBI WGS metagenome assembly FUFK01 (sample SAMEA51879418, study PRJEB19060) | metagenome | reverse complement strand
AGAGTAAATAAATATGAAGCACCAGATGGCAACAGATTTGATACGATCAAGGAAGCCACTGATGCGGGGTTTAGCAAGCAACAACTCAAGAAGATCAATAGGCAAGCCATAAAGGTTCGCAGACCAGGGCAAGCAGTCTATGTTCCTAGAGAAGTAAACGAAGCCTTGAATCAATACTTCTCAACTGGTAGCCAAAGGGATGGAACCTCTATGATGCAATCTGTCTTAGCAAAGGTTTTGTCTACTACAACCGCCGGGGCTAAGTTTGTCAGAGTGCCTCTAAATGCTGCATCTTATCCAGTCCAGTTTGTTGGTAATGCTGTTATGGTAGCAGGGCAAGGTATGAATCCATTCAATGGGTGGAGACGCGGCTTTGGTATTGCACTAAACGAAGTAAACAACAAAGGCATCACTAAGGGTAAATACTCAATCAAGGAGATCAATCGATTGAAGGAGTTAGACCTAGTAGACCAAGGCGTTGTAGCCGGTGATATAAGAGACGGCTTTAAGAATGGAGTTCTACCCAAGGCTTTCAGCAAGTTAACAGACTACTTTGGAAAGGCGTATAATGTTTTTGATACCGCACAACGTATATCTGTATTTGAGAACTACAAAGGTTTTCTTAAAAGGAATATCCCTGAAGATCAGTTTAAAAAACTAACAGATAGACAAGTGGAAGATATAGCTGCCTTCCTAACAAACTCTACATACCAGAACTACGGACGAATCAACAAGAACCTGAGAACTCTGTCTCGATACGGTATACTGAACGAGTTTGCTGCATTCAATCTTGAGCAGATGAGAACAATATACAACCAAGGCCGTATGGCTAAGAAGATGATAGATGGTTCGTTCTCTGATGAAATGGCACGGACATACGGGGTAACTCTGAGCAAAGATGCTATGAGAACTGAAGGTCTTAAACGTGTTGCGGCACTATCAAGTGTATTGGCTCTTGGTTCAGCAGGGGTATCACAACTTAATAAAGCAGGTGGCGTAAACGATGAGGATGAAAAGTTCTTGCGGGATTATAGTTTTGCTCCTTGGGAAAGGGATCAAGGCTTACACATCCGCAGGGACGGAAACAAATTATCTTTGGCAAACCTAAGTTACCAGATACCGTCCATTGAACTAACCTCCGTTCTTGATGCTGCTCTGCGGGGCGATGATTTTCAGTCTGCGGCTGGAGACGGTATCGAGGCTGCTTGGAGCAAGTTTGGTGGAGACTTAACTATCAATCTGAAGAATCTAGTTGCTTCAGTAAGCAACACAGATTTAAACACAGGTAAAGCTATCAGCAATGAGATGGGTCTAAGGAAGGCTCTTGGTCTAATAGAATATTACTTTGCTGAAAACTTTACACCAGGAACAGTTAGAGACTTGAAGTCGTTGGATGACAGAACTTCCATAGAGAACACGCTAAGATATACACTGGGTTATCGCTCAAGAAACACAACCATTGACGAGGGCATTGGATATAAACTTAGAGGCTTAGGTAAATCTCTGAAGAACATACGATCTGCATACGCTGGCGATACCAGTAGAATGGATTCCGTAGAGGATGCTTATAATAAAAACAACGCAGTCTATCGTAGAAACATGGAGGTTCTTGTGGACTTTGCCAATGAAGCTAAGGCTTTTGGTTCAAGGAACCCAGACTCTGGCCTAACCGAAGAAAAGATAAGTTCTCTGATGAAGAAGGCTGGGCTAAACGTAAGCCAAGTCAATGATGCAATGTCTGGCAATGTAACAGATATGCCAATATTCGTATCCTTGGGCGAACGAAAGAAGGAAGATAAATTAAGAAGATACGTTGAGCTTGGAGAAAGAATGAGTCCACGAACTCTTACAATAATGCTTCAAAGAGACTTCGATGATAAGAAGATCAAGCGAGCAGACATACAGAGAATCATGAGGACTATAGAGGCTAGAAAAGCCTTTTCTCAATAAAAGGTGTCAGCGTCGTGGTTGGAAGGCTGGCTGACGGCAACCCTATATAGGCAGTAAATAACCTTTCCGGAGCACTCACGACTTACTCTTTTTGCGGTAAATGAAAGAAAGCCCGCAAAATTATTCTCGCTCTTCTGCGTTAGATAAGAGGCGATCTTGAAGCATATCAATCTTCTTTTTTAAATTTTCTATATCTTTGTTTAGTCTTTCATTCTGGGCAGTCAGAGCCTCGCATGATTTAGTCATAGCATCCAAGCCTTTTGCCAGAATTACTTCAGAGTTAACATTGTATACGGATAGGTTTTTTGTTTGTTGCATTTATTTATTATGTGAAATTGGTTGCCACTTGCCTGAGTCTTGCTCGATCCACTCAAACAGGTATGAAAGATCATCGCTAGATAAAGGGTTGTCAGACTCAAGGTAATATACACCCCTGACCTCTGGGTCACGTGATGACGGTGCGTCGGCTTCAAACTCTACAATGACATTGCTTATGCTGCCGGCGTAGTTGTCCATTTCTAGTTTGTGTTCATACATCATAGTGGTGTTAGTTAGATAAACATTGGTTCAAAGAAAGCAAGCTTTGGTGAGTATACTACACCACATCCCACGATTGGTTTGGCAGCGTAGACGCGCCCNTAGTTCATNGCAGGNTGATCGTGATCTACCCCGCAGCCTACGTTCATGCCAAANACGATATCATCCTGGTTGGCGTGGTAGTTGATGCCGGCTTGTGCGTGAAAATGACCCATGACNAGAGACTTAAACTGGGCTTGTGCNTTCTTNANTGCCGACATCTGTCCTCCCTTNTCCTTGTCTCCNTGCCTGTATATNACNCCATCAATTACTAGGTCTGTNAATCTGGGATGTATNGTCCACCCGTCAAGACCCCATAATGTTTTGAANTTAAGTATNACNTCTGGTGGTAGGCCAACGCTCTGTGCCTTACGCTCCGGTAGGGCTGAGTGATTACCTACAAGATAGTCTACCTCTGGGAAAGCCCTGTGTAGTGCTCTAACCTGCTTGGCTGCTGCTACGAACTCGTCTGCTGCGCTAGGCATGGTTGGGTCTTTCTCATGGAAGCTGATAGCATTCCAGTCTACTAGGTCACCAATGTGAACTACACGCGTGCATCTATGCTTGTGNAAGATNGATAGTAAAAATTCTATGTAGCCGNTNTGCATGGCAGGGCAATGNGTATCTGCTATGACNANNACTCGCTCTGTTCCCTGNGCCGATGGTATGGTAGCCTTGTATCGCCTAATCTTAGANCGCACAGCCTCTGCACTTGTTCCAAAGTCTTGAGCGATTTGATGGTAACTAAAACCTTCTAGATAGAGGTTATAGGCTTGCTTCTGTGTTAGGTTTTCNTGTGTCATANTTANGATTGTNAGAGTTATAAAATGTCATGATTTAAGTTTGAACCCCTTCCCATTCTACGGATNGGTCTACTCCTGTGAAACTGCTAGGAGGGATCGGAGCTTAACCGATGGAGTCACGAAGACTATGTATCCATCGGCACAAACTTAAATCATGTGTAGAAAATTATTCAACTAAATCTGCCTATGTGGTTTTGGAAGACAAACTTGCCATACTGGTCGCGCTCACCTTCACGTTGCTTTGCTATATTGTATTTGATAGAGATGTGTGTGCCGTTGACTGGATCATTGTGGACTGTGGCTTCTTTTGTATCTGAGCCGTTAGGCCATAGCAAGAGGATAATATCTGCGTCGTTCTCGATGTCCCCAGAGTCTTTTAAATCATATAGTGTAATACCAGTTTCGCGTTTGGCTCCCTCTCTATTTACTTGTGCTAACAGTATAACAGGTAGGTCTAACTCCATAGCCATAAGTTTTATCTGGTGGCTGACCTCTGCGATTCCGTCGTGCTTTTTTAATTTAGTGTTCCAAGGAACAAGTTGCAGATAGTCTATCACAATCCATTCAATCTTGTGCTTGCGTTTATACATACGAGCGCGTGACCGAAGTTCATCAACATTCCTAACGTAGTGCTCTGTGAATATAGGTGCGTTCTCTACCCTGTCAGTAGCATCCCACACCCGCTTCTGTTTCTCTGCGGATAGCACACCCTCTTGGAACTGGTTCAGGTTTACAGCAGAGCAAGTCTGTATCATACGCTTTGCCAGACTCTTGGCTTGCATCTCAAAGGAGAAGTATAGACCCGGCTTGCTGTGGGTCACGCCGTTCTGTAGGGCTATGTTCAGGGCGATACAAGTCTTGCCACAGGAGGTAGGAGCCGCAACAACCATTACCTCTCCATTGGCTATGCCGCCAGCACTAAGCTTCTCGTCTAGTTGTTTGATTCTAGTTGGTAAGGCGAAGGTATCGTAGGTTCCCTCCTCCATCTTTTTGAAGTCCTCACGCAAAGACTCAGCCGCTACTCTGATGGACGGGTCAGTGCTAGAGTTGTTATCTAGGGTGACAGTAACAGCCCTTTCGATGTCAGCAATAATTACGTCCGGGTCTTGGTTTTCTTTTGCCGATTCAATAGCAATGCGGGAGGTGCGAATAATCTGACGTAACTTAGACTTCTCTTTTATAATCTTGGCATGGCTACCTATCTGCAAGGAGCTACTGGCTTGCCCCTGTATATACATTATATTGCTAAGTCCACCTGCTTCCTTATCTGTGCCTTCGCGCTTTAGAAACTCATCAAGGTCGAGTTCAGAGAACTCCTTGCCAGAAGAACATAACTTAGATATAGCCTTAAAGATTATTTTGTTGGAGTTACCGTAGAAATCATCTGCGTTGACAATGGTGCTGATGCTATCGTAGGCAGCATTATCTAGTAGGCAACAGGCCAGCAACGCCTCTTCTGCTTCTAAGTTATGAGGTTGATCCATTCTTTTCTATAATCTTAACAGCTTGTTTGTTTAGTTCTGATACGATGTTGGGAGTAGGTTCTGGCCTGTCGTCTATCCAGTTGCCTCTCATTATTGAGTCTCTTAGGACGGCAAGACCTGTTATGGCATGGGAGATGTGATGTAGCCCAGAGTCTGGGTCGTTGTCCTCTCCTTCATACCAGGCGGCTAGATGACGGAAGGCAGCATCATAGTATACGGAGCCTCTGACACCTGCTTCACGCCAGTTGAACCTGCCATACTTCAAGTCTCCGTGTAGTTTTACAAGCCCTGCTTCAAGTAGCACGTTGGCCGGCATACCTGATAGCGGCACTTTCTTTATGCCACAAGCATCCTTTGGGTTAGTCTTTTTAACCATGATAAAATAAAGCCCCTCCCCCGGAGGAGAAGGGCTAGCCCCATATGCCTAGAAAGGGTTGGCAATGACTTCAGGCTCCGAGTAAGCAATCTCTGGCTCACTCTCTTCCTCTTCATCGTCCTCAGTGGGCTTGTCTACTTTGAGGTAGGAGGATAAATATTCTTGCAGTGTGCCATCCATCATGTCTGCCTTTAATGCAGCCTCGTTGGACAGCGTGTTAGACACAATGTTAAAGANTGGCCTGTTGTAACTTACAGCACCNTTGCGGTCTTCGACTGCCTCGGTNACTGCCACAACAACGTCTCCTTCTAATGTATTGGAGCCNCCAACCTTGTCTTCAAATTCAATCCATGCNGTGAGAGCNCAGCCCTTGAGTTGAAAGTTAACAAGCTCGTAACCCGCACCAACCTTAGCCATAGCGTAGACAGACTTGGTGAACTTAACACCATGCACAGTCTTCACTTCTGACCAGATGCCAGTAGCGATGATACCGTCTTTGTTGCGGAGGGTAAGTTTGTCTCCTACGGTATAGACTTCGTTAGCCCAGATTGCGCTGTTCTTCCTGTCGTCCCAGCCTTTGGCCGTGATGAGTTGGTCGAGGATGATGAACCCTGTGTCCTGTGGTAGTGTTTTAGACTCTTGGGCTTCTTTATCGTAAAACTCCCATGCGGAAGCTTGTGTGTTCCATTGAAGGAACTTGGTAGCAGGGTTTGAAGACCCTGTTGATCTTGGTTTAGTTCTAGACATAATATTATTGGTTGCGCCCCGCCCCGTAGGGCTAGGGCTGTTGTTAAGATGTTAGATGTCGAGTCGATACAGAGACATATAGCCGGGACTCCCTTCGCGTTCAGCCCTAAGTGTTGGATGACAGTCTCTCAAGTTTCCTCCCCACTCCTTTGGAACAACAGTGTTTAGTATCTCGGCAACTCGCCTTGCGCTTCTGACCAGTGGCTTATAGTCAACGTCCATGCCTCCTCCATCGGAGTAATATAACGCGTCTTCAAAGAGATTCCGTAAAGGCCAGTCTTCGGTCACTTCGACCTCTATTTGTCGTTTCGTCTCTCGGATTATATCAGGGCGATCTTCTTCGTCAAAACGATCCATGAAGTCTGATACGTGAGTGCGTGGTAGTTTTATTGTTTTCATTTTATATNTATTATTGATGTGTGTATTTTTATGTATCGCAGACGTGCGATGGTTTAATGTTATGACAGACCGAAAAAATAAATCAATACTTTTTTTTAATTATTTTACAAATCGTTGATATTCAATGATATTTAAATTTTAGGGTATGGTGATTATTTGTTCACCTGTTTGTTCTTCTTTCGCTCTGCATTCTCNGCCTTGGTCTTGATTGAATGGCACTNCACNCAGATAGCCTGGAANCCACCTATCTCACAGAACAGTCTGGCTATGAGCGCATCCCAGTTGTCAAAGCCAGTNACCGGGACGATGGGGTCAATGTGATCTGCTCTCATNTCNTTGGCAGGGAATAGTTCCCCGCAANCAGANCACTTGTGCAGCTTACACTTGCGCCCTGTTGCGGGGTTCACACCATCACGAACAAAAGCAGATCGAATAGNTTCATACTTAACAGGCCATTGAGCNCGGCGTAGTGCTGACATAATAAANCTCCTGTANCGAGCCTTAGTCCANTGACCTGAGTTGTATGGCTTTGCTACTTTCAAATCAAGAAATTATTTCTGCAAAAGCATTNTGATTATGTATACTNTCCTCGTTAACTGAACGAACANGNAACCAATCAATGCGGCTATCGTCTTGCAAGCGAGATGCCACAGCACGAACTAAATCTTCTACGAAAACTGGATTATCATAAGCTTGCTCTGTAACAAACTTTTCATCTGGTCTTTTTAGTAGTGAGTAAAGTGGAGCAGANGCCGACTCTTCGGCAACNCGTATTAGATCGTCTGCCCATATGTGTTCTCCNTTACTCCTTACAGCGATAGTAATACGGCTGCGCTGNTTGTGTGCTCCCCTNTCACTTATNTCTTTACTNCAAGGACACANAGATGTAACGGGAACAGTAACCTCAGTAATCAAATCAAAGCANTTTGAATTTATAGTGCCAGTTAANNTNCAATCATAATCCATTNNNCCNTCCATTGATGTAACGGGGGCAGACTTNGTTACAAAGTATGGAAACTGTAGGGTTNTGGTAGCTTCTTCTGCTTNTAACTTATCACGAATCTGAGAGACCATTTGCTGTANNCTNTCACTNGCAATAGCAACCTGGCACTGATTGATTGCATCTACCAACCTGCTCATGTGCGTTCCCTTCACNTCGTGGGGCAAGTTAACACAGGCAGAAAANGTAGCAACTGTATGTTGAGATTGTCCATTAGGACACATNACTTGTATGGGATGCCGCACATCAGATATGCCAACCTTGTTTATTGATATGCCNCGTTTATCTNNNGTGCTTTGTATATCTTTCATNGTTAGTAACCTAATTTTTCGTTNCCACCAAGTGGTACAATAGGACGAGAACGCTCGTCAAGAGAATCTGCCTTAAAAATTTTATGCAACTGATACCCTGCTCGATATGGAGAGCCATGCTTCTTTACCCACTCCGTGATTGCGTTAATGATATTGGGGTCTGATCTCTGTGACCACTCCGGGTGCAACCATATGTGGTCTGACTTAACCAACGATCCAATCTTATCTACCCAGTAATCAATGGCATCCTTGCTATCAACAATGATCTTAATCTCATCAGCACTGCGTAAGTTTTCTTTCAGCGGCATCTTCATTTCCTTGGGACTCAGAGTAACCCAATCAAACTGACCCTTAATTTCAAAAGCACCACTAGTTTCTAGGTGAACAACTAAATCTCTGTCGTGCAGTTCTGTTGTAAGCTCGTTTAGGTCGTGTATGGCTGGCTCTCCACCTGTAACTACGACGAAATCAGGGCTATGCTCTGCCGCCATATCTGCTAACTCAACAGCAGTAAACTTCTCTATATCTTTGGGAACATAATCTTTGTGCCACGTACCGGCAGAGTCGCACCAAGGGCAATGAACGGGGCAGCCAAAGGTTCTAATGAAGTAAGCTGACTTACCCATGTGAACACCCTCACCCTGCCAAGTGTAAAAGTTTTCATGTATTGGTATCTTTTTACCCGTCATTGGTTGGCTTGTATTTTGCAGAGTTTTTACTGTCTTCAAAGATTTCTATCTCATCAATNNAANNNCTCTNGTGCCTTCNGNNANGTNNAANCANNTCNGNAAANNTNNNAAACANATGCTTTGCTAAACCCTCACACGAGGCATTCTCAACTGAGTAAACTTTGTATACACCCGGTGCTATAATTTCTTCATACAGCGGATCGTTCCATGAAAGCACACAGGCATGGTCGAGCATATCCTCTATGTATTTCTTTATGTATTTTAGTTTGCCAAAGTCTACGACAAATCCCTTTGGGTCTAACTCCTTGCAGCCAAAGGTTATACGGATGTCCCAGTTATGCCCATGTATTTTTGAGCAATGCCCATCGTGCAAGTGTTGCCTGTGAGCGAAAGGAATGTCCTTATATAATTTACTACACGTTATCATAAATAGTTGGGTCAGTTACACNTGCTAATTCAAATGCTTCCCTGCGCTCAACGCAAGTCCCACATGCCCCGCAATGAATCTGCCCACCCTTGTAGCAAGACCAGGTTTTTTCAAAAGGAACGCCTAGTTCATCTCCGAGCTTGACAATGTCAGCCTTGGTAAAAGAAGAGAATGGTCTGTTGAGAGACACCCTATCCCACCCCGCTATCTCCATAACATTATTCATAGCATCGGCAAACTCCTCTCTGCAATCTGGATAGATGGCATGATCACCAGAGTGGGCTGCATAAGATACCGAAGAGGCTCCCGTAGAAACAGCCCAACCAGTAGCGATTGAAAGTAAAATCATATTGCGGTTAGGAACTACCGTAGCCTTCATGCTCTCGTCTTCGTAGTGTCCTTCTGGAACCTTAACATGGGGCGAAGTCAAACTGCTACCAGAGAGCAGAGGGTTAAGCGAGGTTAGGTCTGCTATGTGGTGCTTGACACCTAACTGTTCGCATATGCTTTTGGCACAGTCTAATTCTTTTCTATGGCGTTGCCCGTAGTTTACTGACAATGCTTGAACATCGTTACCAGATTTTAACAGATAGTAAAGTAAAACTGTAGAGTCTATGCCGCCGGAGTAAATAAGAACTGTTCTAAATTTGTTCATGCAAATGTAATCTGTTGTTTCTCTGATCTTTTTGTATGCTTTCCTATGTGCTCAGAAGGTCGTATGGTTGTTGGTTTTGGATTGCTGTAAGCCCACTCCTCTAGCCCCGTAGTCTGAGCCATGTTGCCTCTGTTCCACCCTGTGCCATCGCATGATTCAACTCCCATCGCTTCAAGTTCATAGAGCTTGCTTGGTATATTGCAACGCAAAACGTGGATGCGCTCAAACTCTTTTACCCAACTGTTAAGTGTTCCCCATTTGAACTCGTCCCCGCCGCCAATGGCTATGACATCTGGTTGAACCTTCAAAGATTTAACATCAGCAACTTCCATCCCGTCTTGAACCGCTATGGCTACCGGTATGTTTGCTTCTTGAACAATACCTACATATTCATTGTATCGATCTAAGGTTGCATCTTTGTCACCTATTACATCAGGGACTATCGCCCACATAGGTTTTTGATTTTGGCATTGAGACCATAGGATTAACAACTCCCATTCTTTGAGCATCCCATTGTCCCACTTGTCATGATCAAAGGTGTTGGTCTTCCTGTCCCAACAGGAAAAAGCACCATTGTCCATGGCGTATGGAAACCAAGGGCAAGGTGTTATCTGTGCTCCCGGAGAATACAAATGGCCAAGCTTGCCGGTCTCTCTAGCGAGCGAGTGAAAGAACCACCCAGTCATGTTGGCCGGCATTACTATCATTGTTCTTCCATGTCTAGGACGTAGCCTAAAGCTTCTCTGACAGTTTCAAATCCTTCTGCAACCCCTGTAAGTTGTTGTCCAGTAGGAGAAAATATAGCAACGCATCTGTGCTTGCTCTTTGTAACTTCTCCCTCGCCGGCAAAAAAGCAGTAGGTATAGCCTTGGTTATCTATCAAATCTAAGAGATCGCTATCGCTACGTGGAACCTTGGGTTTCAAGGCTTCGATGACATCGGATACCTTGACATAGGGATGAGGGCTTCCAACTTCCCCATACTGCAAACGCTGTAATGATGCTTCGTCTACGTCTAGGGCAAACACTTCTGTGTGTGGGTCAATTTCTTTGGTGTGAACTTCTATTTTCATATTATTATTTGGTGTGGTTATTTATGTTAAGGCCTTCCGAATCTCTTGAAGTTTCCCATGCCGTCGTAATCAGACTCAGGTAGTTTCTTTTCAGGTTCTTTAGTTGCCGTTGTTTTTGTTTTCTTTTTGGTGAAAACCTTTTTAACTATTTGTTTCATATTTGGTTATTTAAGTTAAGAGTTAAAACTATTGAGATACGGCAATGTTATCGTCAATATATTTTTCTAAGTCAGACCTTCTAATAAGTTTTCTCTTTCCGCACTTAAAAAATANAATTTTATTTGAGTTTACTAAATTGTAGAGGTGCTTGAAAGAAACACCTAAGAATATAGAAGCTTCTTCTAAACTAAGAATTGGCTTGAGGTATATGTTTTCTAGTTGCTGAGGAGTTAGATCGTAATTTTTCATATTATTATTTGGTTATTATGGTTGTCAGTATGAGTAGTCTCTTACATCTACAAGACCCTCTATGTAGTCGTCAATGGTTTCCCAATTAATTCCAACGTCAGCATCGTAATCACGCTGCATCTCTAGCAGTATGCTGTTGGCTTCGTCTTCGGTAAGCTTAACATCGTTGTCCTTTGCGCGTTGTAGCACATCCTCTGTAGACCATCCTATGTGTATTTCCATAGTCTTATCCTCTGATTGTTAAACCATCAAGGGCTTCTCTGGTTCCCTCAATAAGTTCTCTGGTGGGTATTGCGTTAACGGCTTCAAGCCTATCCTTGAGTCTGCTCTTCTCTTGGGAAAGTGCCTTGCGCTGCTCAGTCATTCTCTCAATGCGGTAGGAAAGAGTGCGTGACTCTTGGCGTATCATGTCTATGCGCGTTTGTATGCGCTCGATGTTTTCTTGTTTTATATCCATGTTATTCTAGTGTTGGTATGGTTTTTACTATNTCTGTGATTAGNTNGTTATCTAAGAGTTNCTTTGGTAATGGNTTCCTCCAGATTGTGACAGTGTTCAGACAGGCGTAATACTGGTCAAGAGAAAAATTTTCTTTTTCATAGATGTGCTTGGCTTGCTCTGGAACACTAAGCTCTGAGTTTTTATATTTCTTAATAAGNTTCTCTGCNTTTACCTTGCCGATNCCCTTCATGCCNTCGATNCAATCGGTGCTATCNCCCATGAGTAGNTGNACNAGCCAGTTGTGGTCTGCCTCCTCTTGGCTAACATAGGTAGGCCAGTCNTCCTTGTNCCANTTGTAGTGCCACCCNGGAACAGAAAGCATATCTTTNTCTATGCTACANATAATCGGATTGTCTACCTTTCCATTGGTAGATATTATGCCTAGTAAATCATCAGCTTCTAACTGNTCATGCTGATACCACCGCTCCGCATACATCTCTTTCATAGCCTTNCTCAATGGGGNATACAATGGCGGCTTNTCTCCCCGGTTACCTTTATACTTGGGGTAGAGTGTCTTGCGAAAGTTATTGCGACCTGATACTACGAGGTAAAACTCTGATGCCTTGCATCCCATGACACATTGATCAATAGCTTGNCTACACATTGANTTTAATGTGAGNAGGTTTGTTCCTTCAGTCTCTGCTTTNGCNGCGTGTCTATACAGNATTATTTCGACATCNAGCAGGGCAGTTTTCTTATCANTTTTCTTATTCATGTGATAGTTTTATCNNGTGAANTAATTACTGGGTCAATGCTTTTTTCAGCCTCGTTCAAATTAGAGTTGCTTCTCGTTAGANATAGGTTCCCCATNACTGGTNAAACCTATGCCTTGCTAGAGCCTCAAATTATGAGTGTTCCCGCCTTCNATAGTGCCCCGGATCGTCGCGCGTGGTAAGTCCTGTATTACGCTANCCNTGGCNGTTCCTGCATNGCTGCAAACCTTTTATGCATAGCCGGGTTTCGGTCAANCTATGCAACCNCTTACTCAGACTTGGGCTAACCTGNTAGGCCGCTTGCTCCGATATACTGTNAAANNAAGCCTCTCCCATGTCGCGCTGGAAGAGGCCTTAAGATGCTTGAATTAACAAGCGGTAAATTGGTCTGATCCGTCGCGACACGGTATCGCACAAGGCGATTTAAAAAACTGATAAGTATTATACACTATAGGTCAACCTTTTTTATATTTATTAATTCAATGGCTACGCCGCTACGCTTGAGCTTGTAGCCTTTCTTACTGCTACCAGTGGCTAAATGCTTTAGTGCTTCCCCCTCCGTATGGGCGTGCTTTATAGCCTCGCAAGTCTTAGGCATGTCCCGCCTAGTATANGCAATCTTATAGCAAGTCACCTAGTCTTTGGGGTATGGTAGCCCTTCTTTGATTAGCCACCTGCGAAAGCTTCCCTTATCTGCGCCTCCTTGCTCTGCGGCTTGCGCTATGTTGCAACTCGTTTCTTTCCATATTTTTAGCGACCGCGCCCTTGCTTTGGCGGTCTCTTCTCTGGTCGATCTGCCGCCTGTGCAATGGTCGAGGATGTCCCCGGCTTTCATTAGCATTTCTATTTTATCCTTGAAGCTTTCCATGCACCTAACTGCACTAGCCCTGGTTTCCGATGTATCTATGAGTTCTACCATGTTTGACGTAATGCGCCTCCTAAGGGCTTCTAATACCCCTAGAAGGCGTTTTGATTGTTTGCAAGGGGTTTACCCCTGGATTGATATTGTAAGCCCTTATAGGGCTTCTGAGTGTTAATTCCTTGTGCAATAACTGAGGGTGCTATCCCATTGCAAGGGCTAGCAAGACTATCAGGCTGGCTCCTACCATGCAAGCAAATAATATTGCCGCCGACTCGAATTGCTTCTCACTGTTTACGAGCTTGTGCTCGGTTGCGATGCGCTTTGTCTTTTTCATTGTATTACTTTCTATTTATTATCGATTAAAGAAAACGTCAACTAGGTTTCCTATTGGCTTATCATTAAAATCTTTTACTTTGCCAACAAAAGGTTGTGCAAAATCTGGCAAGGCGATTTGGCCAAGACTCTCGAAAACTTCAATTACTTCTGGCATTTCCGAATAGTTTTCTCGGAAATCTAAACCACTTGAACAGTGCCAATATTTTTCCCCGTCCGGTGATATAAGTTTCGAGACAAAGGGAATGCCTTGCCAAGTAAAAGATAGGTTCGCTTTCCAGCCATTGGCCAGTTGCCAAGTTTCGCCCTTGGGCAGTGATTCGTTTTCTAGGTATTTTGCTTTCATTTTATTACTTTCTATTTTTATTGTTTATGTTAGTTGCAGCCTTTGCGCTTTCATAAACTGCTTTTGCTTCCGACTCGGTAGAGTAATTACCTAGCCATTTGCCATTAATCCATACGCTAAAATAAGATTTAGGTAGCCAGTTATTCATGTTTTCAATTTTCATTTTTATATACTTTCTTTAGGTTTATGCTAAGCAAGTGCGCTCAACTAATGCCCGTTAAAACTGTTTAAATACACCCTGTCAATAGTTTTTTTAAACTTTTTTCAACTGATACAATGACAAGCTTTACCAGTGGCCTTGTCATGTTGAATTGATGCGGGAATATATCTTGGCTCAGTAAAAGAAAACTTTTTACGTGATTGTGCTGCGATCGTGCCGGGCAAGCTTGTAATGCAACCCGGCAAGGCAAATTTTTTGCAAACAGGGGTGGGGGGAGTCAGCCTAGCGCGCACTGTGTTGTATATATATACATAATCTGCCCTTTAAAAAATGTAATCTAATTGGGCTATATTTTTATAGTATCCTTATGAGGTGCATTTTGCACCTTTGGGTCTAAA
>FUFK010037572.1_pt1 | contig 14208 bp, 16 predicted proteins | sample 1021851 | NCBI WGS metagenome assembly FUFK01 (sample SAMEA51879418, study PRJEB19060) | metagenome | reverse complement strand
CAATAAATTAGTTAATAATTTTTTTAATTTTTTCTAGATTCCATTTATCAAATATTAATTTCATTTCTCTTTCGTAGTATCTTACTTTTTTCGCAAAAGGTAGTTGTTGAATAATTATCCCAAAGGGAAATTTAAAAAAAGAAGAGATATAAACAATATAAAACTCTACAAAAGAAGGTTTTGGTGGTAGAGGTAAATTTTTTATATATGCCCAATCAATGCAAGGTTTTAATTGCTTATCACTAGCGATAATATTTTTTTTGCAACTCCACCAAGAGAATAAATAAATACAAATAAAAATCGGTAACGGAAGAAGTCTCAACATTAATTAAAGAAGATATTTCTTCAAGGATTATTGATTCATGATAACTAAGCCTTAATTTACCTGCAGTGCAAGTGGTAAGAGTTTTCTTTATTCCCAAGTTTTCATATCAGTAGTTCCTTGTGATCTGTGCATCCAGGCATATTTCCATGTACAGTTTTATTTTTAAATATACAAGTGTAAGTTGAAAGATCTTAATTTTGATTTCCTCTATAACTGCAGCTTTCAGTCAAAGTGAAAACCGCTTATGCTATCACAACGTAAATTTGAATTTTGTGGGTTTTGATTAGTTTTGAGGATTCTGCAACTAATTCTTTACTATCAAACAATCCAACTAATCCCTTCGCTGAGATTGAATTTCCGCTTAGCCTCACAGCCAAAAAATCTTCAGTTGCATTCGGTATTAGAAAAGAAGAATCTTCACTGGTTGCTTAACCCTAAATTAAATTTTCTATGGCTTGTCTACTTGACATCAAAAAGTGATGTCAATTTCCCCATTTTAAAAGAGAGTCTATGTAACTCTCTAGGATGAATTGGTTTTAAATGGTCGGGTCGAAGGGATTCTAACTTGCGACCTAGTACGCTCAAAGCATGGGGTGGAAATATTAAATAAATCTAAAAAGAATATTCCTCATAATTGGGAATAATTTAAATCCTTTTTTGGTCTTTTCTTTTGGAAGAAGAAAATTCTTGCAATACTTTTCACTATCTCCAACAAGCTTTTCCAGTTCCAATTTTGATTCTTTATAATTTTGACTTTTTTTATCACCAAGTTGATAAGTACATAAGAATTTCAATCTTTCATTTCTGATCACAGGCTGTAGTTGCCTGATAAGAAAAAATATTGTTAGTGAAAGGCTTATGAAACCAGCAAAAATTATAAATGAGGAAAAAATAGATGAAGAAAAGGAATAATTTTTTTCCCTTTTTACTATTTCTCTGGATCTGGAATGAACTTTTTTTCTTGTTGGATATTTTCCGCCATTAACACTATTCCGAGATAATACTTTAGTTCTTTTTTTTAACAAACTTCTTAAGGAATATGCGCCTATGTTTCTTTTATCGTTTAGAAGGTGGCAAAACAAGTTATTAATACATAAAAAGTTTTATAAGGTATTTAAAAAATCCGAGGAATCGATTCTGGTTCATTAGCTGATGGTATGGGGGATGAGAAAAGAACCCATGAAGAGGCTTACCAAAAGTCATCTAAATCAATTAGAAGAGCAGCATTTGAAAAAGCACAAAAAACATTAGAGTTATTGACAGTCGATTTAAAATTAGGGCAATTAGCTACTTAAAAAAATTTATACAACTTGATAACAAGTAAATGATATAATTTTTAGAATTTTAGTTGAATTTTAATTTAAATGTCTTCGGGCTACGTATTTACAACAAGATCAGAACTTGATACAGCTGATTTAACATTTATTTAGAACTGAATTTTATACGATTACTACTTGCATAAAAAAAGGGGCGATACGATTTGAACGGACGACCTAGTGCTCCCAAAGCACTCGATCATCAAATTGCGACAGTACCCACAAGAACCAAGTATTGCATAGTTAAGCATTTGATCGCCCGGGGATCGCTTACTCAAGACTAGTGTTTTGAGAGCACGCAATCAAAATCTGGGATCTGTAATTGGCATACGCAATATGAGTAATAACATTGCAGATAGATAGAATGGAGAAGTATTGGTATCAATTAAATTTGTATTGATTAGGCTAAGGGTGCTAGTACTTTTGATATTTTGGCTGAATCTGATGATTAAATTAATACTATTGTTTGGTCCCTTTAAAAAATTCAGTACATATCCCCATTGTAAATAAATCTTATTTGATTTAGTATCCGTTGATACTTAATTTTAAATATTTTATTATGACCAAAATAATATTTGAAAAGAGTTTTAATTTTGAAAGATTACCTAATCGTATAAGAACAAGATTTATAGCATTTTTAGCATTGTTTATCTCATTTATCACTTTTGGATTAGGCCTTTTGGTTTTTTTGTATATGAAGAGTCCTAATTTTGAATATCAATTATTAGGACAAGTAATGAAACATCTTGAATCAATAATTAATACTAAAATCGAAAAAAAATTTGAAAAAAAGAAATTTTAAATTGAAGCTTAATAATTAGTCGTTATAAATTGAGAAAACTTCAGCATAACGGGTGATGTAGAAAGCAAAGCTATGCGAAGTATAGCAATTGATCGTCCAGTGATCGCCTAGAAAGTATTTAAGAATCGTGAGAAGTCAATCGCTGCAACAGGATTTGAACCTTCGACCTAGCGCCACCTGCCGAAAAGATTGATATTGAGATTTATTTTTATTTCAAAATACTTTATAAAGGTTATTTTTAAAACATTTTACTTAAAAGAAATTGCTTATAATTTCATTCACCTAAATCCTATATTTAAGGTTGAATTACCTTTTTATTGTCCAAATAATAGATTAATTTCTAAAATTAGAAGATTTTTTTTTAACAAATAATGGAAATTTCAAAAACATTTAAATTTGTAGGTCCTTTTAATCAAACACTCACAAAAAATTTTTTCCCAGCTTTTTTAATTTTAAAANTTTTAGTATTGCCATTAAATNTCTTATTTACTTCATTTTCACTTTCTANTGGTGAATATANCACCTTTAGATTTTCTCTTAATTCTCCATTTTTTCTTTATGAAATAATTTCAAACTTGATAAATGGAATTATTTTCATATTGATAATTGAAGCTTTGAAAAAAATTTATAACAATGAAAAATACTTAAGACCAAGATTTTCGAAATTTAAAATAANACTTCAGAAACTTTTAAGGATTATTATTGCAAGCATTCTTCCAATTATTTTCATTTTACTTGGCTTAGTTTGTTTTATTATTCCTGGTTTAATTTTTGCGAAAAGATATATGTATGTTCCCTTAATCTCTGAGGAAGAATCAATTGGTCCTTTAAATGTTATGAAAAAGAGTAAGCTTATTTCAAAGAATCAAAGTTGGGAAATATTTAGCGCCATTTTTTGGTTATCAGTTGGTTATGGAATTATTAGATTCCTGATGACATATATCGGAATATTTATTTGCACTTTTATAAGTCAATTTTTATTTACTGATTTGTTAACATCAATCAATCTCGCAGCTATAATTCCTTGGATTTTAAGTATTTCTTTAGGTTGGCTTTCAACGGTTCATATTTCGTCTCTACTAATCAAAGGATATGAAGAGGGGAAATTATCAATTACAAAAAATTAACTAATTTCTTGACACGATTTAGATCAATGTACTTCAAGGGAGCTAACCTTTCGCAATATGAGATAACATCCAATAAAAAAGCGAGTTGGGAGAATCACTAGTATAACTTGGTTTTTAAGAGTCGGGCCGACAAGATTCAAACCTGCGACCTAGTGCTCCCAAAGCACTAACACGGAAACAGTTAAGAGATAGAACTCCCAAGAATGTATGGTTGTCAATTTGCAAGGAAGCTGAAGTTGAGGGGCAAGAATGTACACCTTATTCTTTTCTTCACAGATATGCTTATGTTGCTCATAATAGGATCAATAAAAATGGAACTTATAGATCACCAAAACAGATAGCTGATGCGATGGGTCATGATCTGGAAACTCATTTGAAAAGCTATTCAAGATTAAATACAAAAGATTTAGAGAATGCTTTTGATTATTATGTGAAATCAGTCGCAATAAAACATTACTAATTTATGAATAAAATCTCAGTAATTTCGATAATTTTGTATATTAAAAAAAAATTATTTGATCATGTCAAAACAAATTTATGAAATCAATTATTTAAAAGGTAAAAAAGCATGCTCTATAGAATGGACTTCTGAGGAATATTCTATACATGATTTAGAACCAAGATTAAATATGATTAATTGTTATGATGGAGAATTATCTCATGATTTAACTTTGGATGATTTTAGAGTTTTAAGTTTAAAAGATTTTGAACCTGTTAAAGAATCTGGAAATATTTATAGGTTATTTTTTAGAGCAGAAGTTTTATTCGATTTAGAAAATGAGATCTATAAAGATTTCAAAGAAGCACTCTCTAAAACTAATTCTGAGGTAATAGCGAGATTAGAGTTTTTGAAGAATGGTGAAGATGTCTTAGATAAGAAGGGAGAATATATCTATTTATTCGATGGAGATGAAGATAATACTGCAAAATTTGTTTTAAAAAATATTCAATAATTTTTAATCCTAAGTTTTAAAAAAAAAATTTTTTAAATAATGAGCATATCTGGAAGTAATTTTAAAATAGAAGGAATTAAGGAAATAATGTTTGTTAATCATGAAATAGACAAGGATCTATTTATGAGTATGAGTAGTTATGAGATAAGTGAATTTATAGAAGAAAAAAATTTAGAAGAATCAATAAGAGTATTTCTTTTAGATAAAGATTATTTAAAGTTTCCTTATATAGAAAATATTGATATTTCTACAACTTTTAAAGATAAAAAATTTATAAATCTTCCTTTAAAAAAAGACAAAATAAAATTCATCTTTTGGGAGGAGCTTAAAGAGACTGAAGCGACTATTGATTTTGATAGTTGCGATATAAATTTTGAAAAAAACTTAAAAGTTGAAGTAGAAATAACAAGTAATTTAATGTTTGATGAGATACAAGATTACTTAGATGAGTATGTCTTTTCTGATTTAGATTACAAAATCTTAGTTAATGGTAAGAGTTTTGGAAACAATATTGAGTCCGAATCTTTTGGAATTACTATTAATAAAAAATTAATCATTTCTTTAGGCTCAAACAAAACACAAGCGATTGATCTAGAAAATGAAGACGAATTAAAAATAGCATTAGAAGCTTTTAAAAAAGTAATTTAAAAAAATTGTAAAATACCAAAAATTCTATTTTTGTTACTGCATTGGAATTTTCATTTTTATACTTCACATATAGAAAAGATTTAATTATTTTTTAAAGAAAATTATTGTAAGAATACTTTTAAATTTAAAATACTAAAATCAACACAATTATTGATTTACCTTTGTCTTTAATGATATCTTCTTGAAACTTAAGTTTCATTTGATGTACAAACTTATTAGAGTATTGATAAAAGAAACAGGGGGGCAATTTACTTGCGGAACAATAGATGATAAGAAACTTGTAAAATCTATAAAGACAAAAATTGATAAAGAGGGTGAGATAGGGTCTTCCTGCGAACTAAATAATGGTTATTATTTTGATGCAGTTATGTACGATAATATTTTTCACTTTTATGCTCCAAATGTTAGAGGCGCGAATGTTGTTATAGAAGAAGCAGTTTTTGAATCTGAATTGGATTATGAAAATTCAGAAAATTTAGAATTTAATGAAATATTTGAAGGTTCGATTGAAGAGAGCGGTATTAATGTATTTAACTCATCATGTCCTGGAGATCCTGAAGTGGGAGATGGAGAACTAATAATTTATTCAAAAAAATATGAGAAAAGGATTACTAGTTCTTTTTACATTAAATTAAAAAATAATGAAATTTTTGATCCTAAAAATATTTATCTTGGATATTCACTTCTTGACGAAGTAATGGATTTTGTTGAAGATGAAATCCTCGAACATTTTCTATATATTCCAAAAAGTATCTTTAAATCTTATCTTGAGATTGTATTAAAAAAATCAGGAAAAGAATTTGATGAAAATAATTTAGATAAGAATTTTGATTATGATGAAATTATGCAAGAGGAACTTTGGGATTCTGATTTGAATGAGAAAATCAAAAATGATCATAAAATAAATTCTTATTCAACAGAAGGAAAAGGAGAATGGGAAAATGATTATTTAAAATTCATTGATTCAGAAGAAGAAGTTTTATATGAGGATGGATATCTATAACTATCAAAAATGGCTGGATCATATTAAAAATAAATGGCTAAACCAATTATCATAAGTAAAGATAATGAAGAGTCAATTTTTCAAATTAGAAAAATTGAAAGAAAAAAATTATATGGTTATAGAAAAAGATTAGCTATTGATGAAAATAATGAAGAATGCAAAAGAGCATCACTTACTGAAGATGGTCAGATATTAATAAAGTCAGGAATGACTTCTCAAGGATGGTTTATTTATGGAGGCAAACAAATTGATTCAAGTGATATAGGAGCAATTGATGAAAATAATAATGAATTAAATTTGATCCCCTCAACTTTAGGAATTAATCAAAACCTAGAAGGTCCTGTAAATCAAAAAGAACTTCTTGATCTATTTGTAACAAGGGTATTTTTAATATTGCCTGATGAAATATCTAAAGATTTAGAAAACTCTTTAAATAAAGGTGAAATTTGGAAATGTAATTTTAATTTTAGAGCTGATTACAGAATAGAAACTTGTTTTATTTTAAAAAATGATACTGGTTATTTCGCTATTGTTGGAGTCCCAAATCATATTAATATGCTATCTTCAAATGCTCCTCCTCCTGAGGATGAGGAGTCTGAAATTAATGAAGAATTAGATTTCGAAATGTTTTAAAAATGAGAAAGATACATATTTCAGATTCAAATTCAAAAAATACATTTGTGCATTTTTCACCAATAAAAGCTCCCTCAAATCCAGTTAGAGCTTTTGGTAAAGAAAAGGTCTTTTCAAAAAGGCTTTTACTTTCTGGAGAAAATAGTGATTATGAAAGTTTATCATCTAAATACAAAGATAAACTGCCTCAAATATTACTAGATGAAGACCCGGAATTGGATTTGGAGTTGATTGGTAGGCCTATTGAAAAAACTAACACGGTTTTTATAAATAAAAAAAATGAAATCATGAAAACAGCTCCAAATTGGATTGAATTAATATTTGATAAAAATGGGAATGAAAAATACAGGAGAATCCCAGAAGATAAATTTTCGAATATAACTGATGAATTACCTATAAGATTTACAAAAATGAAATTAAAAAGAAAAGATGCTGTAAGAAAATTTGTTTTTAGCAGAACACTTCAACTTTGGCACTCAGATGGTTTAACTTTTGAATTTCTTTTCAATATTGCTAAGGAATTAGATGAAAAAGATGAAATGATGCTTATTGGAGGTGGAGAAAAAGGTAAGGACCCCCTGATTTTCCAAAATAATGGATTACCTTGGAGAGCGTTTCTTGAGGGACGTGTTGAAGATGATAGATATGCATTGTTAATGCGTTTATCTAACTTAGAACTTAAATCAATAAGTTAATGATAAAAGAAATTAATTTTGAATCAATTGCAAAAAAATATAAACATGCTGTTGCAGCAAAATATCGACCATTAAAACCTGAGGAAATAAGTTTAATAACTTTTGGGAAAATTTTTGTAAGTAAAAAGATTGATGGCGAATTATGGTTGGCTCATATTGATAATGATGGTGCAATATTATTCGCTAAAGGTGGAAGATTTATAAAAGAAGGAAGTATAATTGAATCTTTAAAAGGATGCTTACCTATTAATATAAAAAATTTAATTGTAGCAGGTGAACTATATGTACAAAACGATTCTAGAGAGAGAGTGGGAGATGTTGCTAAATGTATTTCTGAGAAAGATTTTAACAATTTATCTTTTGCTATTTTCGATTTGATAAAGATTGAAGGCAAATTACTGCCCTTAAATTATGAAAAAAGATTACAAGAAATGCAATCAATTTTTAACCATCAAAAAGATAAAATAAAAGTTATTGAGACAAAAGAATTTAGTGATAAAAATTCTTTAAAAGATTTTTATGAAAAATCTGTTATAAAAGAAAATGCTGAAGGGATAATTATTCGTACAGAGAGTGAAATAACTTATAAGGTGAAGCCATCTATTTCTATTGATGCCTTAGTAGTTGGATTTACAAATAAAGTAAATGAACCAGAAAAAGTCAGATCTGTTTTACTTGGATTAAAGAGGAGGGACAAATCTATTCAATTAATAGGAGCTTGCGGGAATTTATCTGATTCACTAAAAGAAGATTTATATAAAAAGTTCGGAGATATTGAATGCGAAAGTAAATTCAGACATTCAAGCAGTGATGGAAACCTTTATCGTTTTGTAAAACCTGAGGTTGTCCTAGAAGTTAAATGTACTGAGATTCAAAGTGAAGATAGTAATGCCAAAAGTATCCGAAGAATGGTTTTAGAGTTCAAAAATAATATTTGGGAGCCTCTCGCACTTGTAGATAGTGTAAGCTTAATTCACCCGGTTATACTTCGTGAAAGATTTGATAAGGATTCCGATGAAACAGATATAAGAATTTCCCAAATAGAATCTTTTTTAGATTCAAGACATATTGAAAAAAAAATTAAACAAATTAAATTACCAAAAAGTATATTAATTGATAGAAAAGTTTGGACAAAAGAAGGTAAAAAAGGAATTTCGATCAGGAAAATAATAACCTTAAAAACTTCTAAATCTGAGATTTGGGATGGTTGGCCAGAATGGATTATCTTTTACTCAGATTTTAGTTTAGGAAGAAAGATCCCTTTGGAAAGAAAGTTGAAAACAGCTCTAGATAAAGAAGAGGCAAAAGATATAGCAAATAAATTAATAGAATCTACTATCAAAAAGGGTTGGATAATTAGAAATCGATTTTAAATAATATGACAAGAATAATCACACCAACTCAAATATCTATTTTTGCGATTTCAAAACTTGCGGCTGAACTTGAAGAATTAGTCATCCGAAAAAAATTTAAAGATGAAATTCCTCCAAAATCCGAATTAGAAAAACAACTTATTGAAGATGGGAAAAGACATGAAAAAAATCTTATAAAAAGTTTTGAAGATAAAAATAATGAAGTAGTAAATATTGGTAATTTCCCAGAAAAAGAGAGGATTAAAGAAACGGAAAATGCGATGATTAATAGAGCTTCCTATATATACCAAGCATATCTTATAAATAATGAAATCAAGGGTTCCGCTGATGTATTAAAAAGAATTGATGAGCCATCTAACTTAGGGGATTGGTCCTATATTCCAATAGAATGTAAACTGTCTTCAACTTCCAAAACAACTTTCATAATTCAATCTTGTGCATATTGTGACTTATTAGAAGATTATCAAGGGAAAAAGGTAAGTCAATTTGAACTATATCTAGGTGGGGAGAATTTTCAAAGATTTGAGACTAAAAAATACTGGAATTGGTATTCTATTTTAAAAAAAAGATATAAAGAATTTATTGAAAATTTCAATGAGGATATGGAAATTAAGTTTATCCCTGGTAATCATGGGAAATGGACAGACTATGTTACTGGAAAGCTTAAGAAAGATAGAGATTTGATAATCGTAGCAGGCATGACACAATCACAAAGAATAAAGTTAATTAAAAAAAATATAAAAACCATAGATGATTTTGCAGCTTTAAAATCAAATAATAAAATATTTGAAAGTAAAAACAATACTTTAAAAAACTTATACAATCAGGCCAAGGTTCAAGTAAGGCAACGATCTTCAGATGGGAAACCAAATATTGAGCCCATTTTATGGAAAAATTCTTATGCAAAAGAAGGCAAGATCAAAAATATTATTCCTTTAAGAAATGATGGAGATGTTTGGTTTGATATGGAAGGCTTTAATGATTCTGTCAAAGGAATAAAGCTTGAGTATCTTTTTGGTGCTTGTTATCAAAAGAATGGAAAAATTGAATTTAAAAGATGGTGGGCACATGATCATATACAGGAAGCTGAAGCATTTGAGAAATGGGTTAATTGGATTGAAGAAAGAAGAATTGAATTCCCAAAACTCCATATTTATCACTATGCAAATTATGAAAAAGACGCCATGAGAAAACTTCAACAAAAATATCCAAACTCATTTGCTGTAAAAATAATAGATGATTGGTTACGTGAAGGATTAATGGTGGATCTTCTTCCAATTGTTAAAAATGCTATAGTCCTTGGAGAAGAAAGTTATTCTATAAAAAAAGTCGAAAAGCTCTATAGAGAAGAGAGAAAAACAGCAATTACTAATGCTGCAGATTCAGTTGTTGCTTATCAAAGATTTCTTGAATCGGGAGAGAAAAAAGAAGTTTCAGAAAGTCCTCTTTTGCAAAATATAGAATTATATAATAAAGATGATTGTGAGTCGACAGAAGAGTTACATACATTCTTGCTTAATTTAACGAAAAAATATGAAAATATAAACTTATTCTCCGAAGAAAATTTTGAAAAAGATTTAACTATCGAATCAAAAAATAAAGAACCAAATCTTTATGAAGCAATAAATAAAATAAGTGATGAATTTTTTTCTCTTATACCTAAAGAATTACAATTTTTAGATGAAGAAAAATACTTTAAAGACTCAAATAAATTATTAAAGAATAAAGGACCTTTTGATCTTTCTTGGAAATCGCAGATAGTTCTTTCTCAATTATTAAGATTTCATTCGAATGAAGCAAAAGCATTATGGTGGAGATATTTTGACAGAAAAAAGGCTGATATTTTTGAATTAGAAAAAGATCCAGAATGCATCCATGAAGCTATTTTTCAAGATAAAAAAAGAGATAAAGATGAAGACTTAGATCTTTATAATTTCAAATTTGAACCATTCTCTAATTCGAAATTACAATCTGATTTCTTAGATGGAGGTTTGGAAATGGAAATTCAACAAACTGGATTAAGTCTCAATGTTCAAAAATTAGAGGAAGATTCAGGAATAATAAGTTTTAAATTTCAAAAGCAAAAATGTGAGAATTGGAAGAAAGATAATCCACAAATAAAAGATTTTGAAATAAAGAATTTCCCAGGCTTAATAAAAAATTGCTCTCTATTCAAAAAAGAAAGTGACCTTAGTAGAACATTAATTAATAGATTGTTACCTCAAGCTGAAGCTTGGAAAGAAAAAAAACAATCATTACCAATGACACTTAAAAATTTATTAGAACGTGAAGGTAAAGATGAATTAGTTGAGTTAAATAAAAATCTCAAAGTTACAGATTTAGGATTTGCAAAGCATATTACTGAGTATATGAACAAACAAAATTCAGCAATCTTAGCTATTCAGGGACCACCCGGTACAGGGAAGTCAACATTGATTGCTGAAGTAATTGTGGGTTTGGGCTTAAAAAGTAAAAGAATCGCTATTTGTGCTAATAGTCATCCAGCCATAGATAATTTATTAATCAAAATCAAAGAAATTTCTGATAAAAAATCAGCGGATATTTTTATAGTAAAAAGTGATAATAATAGATCCAGTTTAAGAGCAGGAAAGCTTTCAAAAAAAGCTATAAATACAATTCAGTCCAAAAAAATAACCCAAGAGATGCTTGTTGTTGGTGGAACAACTTGGGCACATTCCATTGATGAATCCATTGATCAATATGATGTATTAGTAATTGAGGAGGCCGGACAAATGTCTCTTGCAAATACAGCTGTCATTTCTAGGTGTGCCAAATCAATAATTTTAGTTGGAGATCAACAACAACTTTCTCAACCAACAAAAGCTAATCATAAATTTGGCGGAGGATTATCCGTCCTAGAGTATTGGATGAATAATAAAAAAGTAGTCCCAAATAATCTTGGTATTTTCTTATCAAAAAGTTGGAGGATGGAACCATCAATAGCTTCAATTGTTTCTGATATTTTTTATGAAAGCAAACTAAAAAGTTATAATAAAAATTGTGATAACAAAATAATCTGGAAAGAGAAAATCAAATCATCAAGTGGAGTGAATTTCCCTGATCAGGGATTCCACTTTGAAAATATTTGTCATTTTGGAAATAATCAAACATCAAAAGAAGAGGCATTAAAAATTAAAGAAATTGTAGATAAATTATACGGCAGTAGTTATGAATATTTCTCTAAGGATAAATTAAAATCAGGGAAAATTACCAAACAAGAAATTCTTGTTATAGCTCCTTATAATGCGCAAGTAAATCTTTTAAGAAATTATTTGAATGATAAAGCGAGGGTTAGTACTGTTGATAAATTCCAAGGACAAGAAGCTCCTGTATCCATATTTTCATTAACTGCCAGTTCAGGAGATGATGCTCCAAGAGGACTAGAATTTCTACTTCAACCAAATAGACTTAACGTAGCAATTAGCAGGGCAAAATGCTTATCAATAATAGTAGGTTCTAATCAACTTTCTTCAACATTAGTAAAAAATATAAAAGATGCGGAATTATTAAATACATTTTGTAAATTAAGCGAAAAAAACTTTTGAATTTATAGGTAAAAAGAATCTACCATATTCTCATTAATAGATTTAAAAAATTTTTTAAATTAAAATGGCTAACATAATTAATCTATCTACAAATTGGTCCTTTAACTAATAATCTTTCTTTAGAAATTTTTATACCTGCTGTTTTATAGCGAGCGAAGGCGTCAGCACCCCAAAACCAACCATCGGGCATTTTTCTTGCTAATTTCAGTGAACTTAATTTTTTATCCTCTTCTCTAAGAACTATTGCTACAGAACCTGCAGATAAAAGAATATTCTCAACTTCTGAGTCTTTTAATGGAGCAAGTTCAAGAAGTCTCGATCGAACAATTGATGCAGGTATGGAATGTTCATAAACAAAAGGTTGTTTTTTTCCATAAAACTTGCTTCTAGAATACCTTGCATTTAAATCTATATTCATTTGCTTAAATATTTTTAAGGCCTCTTCAGAGATTAAGTAATCCGAGGCAGCTGCGGTTACTTTGGCAATCATATTACTTAGAAGATATCCAGAGTCACCCTTTAATTCTCTTACTTCCTTTATCTTTAATCCAGCTATAATCCATTGAATTAAAGCCCTCTGATCAGAATTCCAGTTCATAATTTTATGTTGTTTAAAATTTGTTGAAAAAAATTAAATATATTTTTATGTTAGATGTAATTAAAAAATTTTTTTTCAATTCCTTTTTTTTGTTATCTATTTAAAAAAAAACACTACAATGTTATTGATATTATTCTTAGGAATTATAGGTAGAACTAAATGAAAAGATTTATTGACGAAGAATCAAAAACTATTTGGTACTACTCTGAAAGTGGTTTCCCTACTTACATGGCAATTAAATATTATAGAAAACAAAATCCTTCCTATGTGCATTCCATCGCAAGTAAAGAAACTTGGCAGAAATTAACTAAAAAATAATTTTATTTTTGTGAAAATAATAAGTAAGCTGAATCGAAGAAATAATCTTCAATTTCTCAAAATTTAATATTTTAGATGAATACCTTACAAGAGAAAATCTATAGTGTAATAAAGGCAATTGTAGAAATTGATGATTTTGAAAATTACTATGCTGAGCATGCGATAAGCTATGGATTAAGAAATTATGTTGCAAAATATAGTCTTTCGAAAGATCAGTATTTAATAACAGAAAATGCTTTGGATTATTTAAAAGTTAATGATTTATTGAATAAGGGAGGATTAAGAAGGGGCGTAAAGAATTCAAAAAAGAATGATAAAAAAAACAATGGTTTTACATATGAGCATCCGATACCTTCCAAGATAATCACAGATGAAATTGTTAAATATAGAAATTTCCCAAATAAAATAATTGAGATTCTTAATTGGTCTGACCTTATTGTAATAGTCACGAAAAGTGAAGATAAATGTCTCCAAAAGATTGGTTTACAGAGTAATATGCCCGACGGTTGGAGGTTTTTTTCAGATAGCCAATTTGAAAGATACAAAATAGCAGGTCTTTTAACTAGACAATTTAAAACAATTAATATGTATGGATCAATTGTAAGATGAAATGTTTATACAGCTTTTTTCATTAGTTACCTAAAACAACTAAAAGAAAATGCTTATCTGACCAAAAGTAATTGTTATGTAATAAGAATCACTTTTTCTTATTTCTCATTTGATATTGCAGAACAGCTTTAAGATGTTGTACTTCTTTTTCTAAAGTNTCAATTCTTTTTTCTAGTTCTTCATTAGTTGCCATATTGTTGGGAGATAGATTCCTTGATATTTATACAATTAAAAAAGTGACT
>FUFK010064261.1_pt1 | contig 14209 bp, 15 predicted proteins | sample 1021851 | NCBI WGS metagenome assembly FUFK01 (sample SAMEA51879418, study PRJEB19060) | metagenome | reverse complement strand
GACGCCCTCCCCCCGCATGAGCTGCCGATTGTTGTGACGGGCCTTGCCGAGGAAGAACTGGGCCAACGTGGCACAGAGGGCGCCCTGCGGCGCGCTCACCAGATGCTTGACCCCAAGAAACCCAGCGTGGTCGTCACCGGTTCCATCGCCGAGATGATCGGCGGCGGAGTTACGCCCGAGGACACCAATATTCAGCGCTTCCTGCCGCGCACCATTGACGAGGATCAGTGGCAGAGCGCAGACAGGGCGCTGATGTGGCTCTGGGATCAATTTGGCAAGCCTAAAGCGAAAAAGCGCAAAGCCAAGAAGGCAGATGATGGCATCAAGCGGGTCAACATCATTGGTCCTGCCTATGGCTACTTCAACACGCCCTCTGACTTAGCCGAGATTCAGCGGCTGGTTGAGGGCATCGGCGCCGAGATCAACCTGATTTTCCCGCTGGGCTGCCCGCTGGACGACGTGGTGTCCCTTGCTGATGCCGACGCGAACGTCTGTATGTATCGCGAGTATGGCCGCAAGCTCTGTGAGGCACTGGAAACACNCTACTTCCAGGCGCCGATCGGTCTGGATAGCACCACCAAATTCNTACGAGCACTNGGCGAAGAGCTCGATCTCGACCCCGAGCCGTTTATTGAGCAGGAAAAGCACACCACGCTGAAGCCCGTCTGGGATCTGTGGCGCTCAGTGACCCAGGATTTCTTTGGCACAGCCAGTTTTGGTGTTGTGGCGACAGAGACCTATACCCGGGGACTACGACATTTTCTCGAAGGCGAGCTGGGTCTCCCCTGCGCCTTCCACTTCTCGCGTAAAGCCGGCGTGAAACCNGATAACCAGGAGGTCCGCGACGCGATTCATCAGTCCGGGGCGCTGCTGGTCTTCGGTGGCTACAACGAGCGCATGTATGTCAACGAGGCAGGCAACAAGAGCGTCTACATTCCCGCTTCACTGCCCGGCACGATTATTAGGCGACACACGGGCACGCCCTTTATGGGCTATGCCGGCACCTGCTATCTGGTGCAGGAAGTGTGCAACGCCCTCTTCGACGCCCTCTTTAACGTGCTGCCGCTGGGCACCGATCTCGACAAGGTCGAGGCGACACCCGCGCGCGCAGCAGAGACGCTGCTATGGGCCGATACCGCGCAGAACGGTCTCGATCGCATCGTCGCGGCGCAACCGATTCTGGTCCGGATTTCAGCGGCCAAGCGACTGCGGGATGCCGCAGAGCAGGTGGCTCGGGCGGCAGGCGTCGCCACAGTAGAAATTGAGCATGTCCAACACGCAAGCGAAAGCCTGCAGTTCGGGGATGCCGCATGAATAAGAGCACGACTTCGACAGTGACAGAAACGCCCTTTGGGGGGGGGAGGACTCATGGCAACGCATAACAAAACNAGCGATGGGCCACGCGGTATCTGGGAGCAACTTCAATTCCGGATGCTGTTTGTGATGGTGTTCACGTGGTTCCTGTTCGCGGCAGTACTGAAGTCACTCACTTTGCAACGGGGCAGCAGCACGGAGAGCTGCTGGCAGGAGGCGCGGCGCGCGGCATATAGCCTCACGCCCTATGCCTTTATGAAGATTTAGTCCACGCGACCCGAGCTGGACGCACGGGTCGCGCGGAAGTTGTTTGAAAACTGGCGCTTGCGCCATAAAGGGAGAGTCATGTCATGTCGATGCTGACGTTTGAAAAAAAGTATCGCGTCCGGGGAGGGACTCTACTCGGAGGTGATCTNTTCGATTTTTGGATAGGTCCCTTCTGGGTCGGCTTCTTTGGCGTAACCACGCTGTTTTTTGCCAGTCTGGGTACCGGACTGTTGGTCTACGGAGCGGCCATGGGCCCAACGTGGAACATCTGGCAAATCAACATTGCGCCACCGGATTTGTCCTACGGCCTGGGCCTCGCGCCACTGATGGAGGGAGGTCTCTGGCAGATCATCACTATCTGCGCCACGCTCGCCTTCGCCTCCTGGGCGATGCGGCAGGTTGAGATTTCGCGAAAATTAGGCATGGGCTTGCACATTCCATTTGCCTTCAGCTTCGCGATACTAGCTTACGTGACGCTGGTAATCGTCCGCCCGGTATTGCTCGGCGCGTGGGGCCACGGCTTCCCCTACGGCATTCTCAGTCACCTCGACTGGGTCTCCAACGTGGGTTACCAGTTCCTTCACTTCCACTACAACCCGGCGCACATGATCGCGGTGACATTCTTCTTCACCACGGCGTTGGCGTTATCCATGCATGGCTCACTGATCCTGATGGCCACTGACCCCCGTAAGGGCGAGACTGTCAAAACCGGCGAGCATGAGAATACGTTCTTCCGCGACGATATCGGCTATTCCATCGGGGCCCTGGGCATTCACCGCCTCGGCGTGTTCGTTGCCATCTCGGCTGCCTTCTGGAGTGCAGTTTGCATTGTCATCAGCGGACCGTTCTGGACCCGCGGCTGGCCAGAGTGGTGGAACTGGTGGCTAGAACTGCCGGTTTGGTACTAAGGAGGAATGACGTTATGAGAGAGTATCAAAACATATTCACGCAGGTGCAGGTGGCTGCACCTGACTACCCCGGTGTCCCAATTGGCGAGGCTGGACGCAATCGCACGAAGGGAATCAGTCACAATCATTTATTGGGCAAGCTAGGTGACACACAGCTTGGTCCAATCTACCTAGGCACACTCGGTGTTTTCTCCCTGATTACCGGGTTGTTGGCCTTTGTGATCATCGGCATGAACATGCTCGCCTCGGTAAACTGGGATCCAGTCCAGTTTGTACGGCAGCTGTTCTGGTTGTCTCTGGATCCCCCAGGCCCAGAGTATGGTCTGTCGATCCCACCTCTGAATGATGGTGGCTGGTGGTTGATCGTTGGCGCCCTTTTAACGTTATCCATCATGCTGTGGTGGGCGCGAACCTTCCAGCTCTCACGCAACCTTGGCATGAGCAACTACCTCGCCTGGGCGTTTGGCGCAGCCATCTCGCTCTATCTGGTACTGGGCTTTATTCGCCCCGTGCTGATGGGCTCCTGGAACGAGGCAGTGCCCTTTGGCATCTTCCCGCACCTGGATTGGACGGCAGCTTTTTCATTGCGCTACGGCAACCTGTTCTACAACCCGTTCCATATGCTGTCGATCGCCTTCCTGTATGGCTCAGCAGTGCTGTTCGCCATGCACGGCGCAACGATTCTGGCGACCAGCCGCTACGGCGCGGACCGGGAGATCGATCAGATCACCGACCGCGGCACCGCTGCAGAGCGCGGCGCGCTGTTCTGGAGATGGTGCATGGGCTTTAACGCATCCATGGAATCCATCCACCGATGGGCGTGGTGGTTTGCCGTACTGACCGTCATCACGGGCGCTATCGGCATTCTGCTCACCGGCACCGTTGTAGAGAACTGGTACCTCTGGGGTATGAAGCACGGCATCGTGCCGCCCTACCCACCGCTTGAGGCCACGCCAGTGCTTGATCCAATGATGGAGGGCGCACAATGAAAATCTTCAATATGAAATGGTTCGCCAGTGTGGCAGTGCTAGGCACAGCGCTCCTCAGTGGCTGCGACATACCACCCCAGGAGACCGTGCAGCGAGGCTATCGCGGAACCGGCATGGAGGCTGTTTACAGCCCCGAGGTACTGGAAGATATCGTTGCGGCCAACCAGGTGCCGGCGGCGATCCCTGCAGTCAGCTCAGAGGGCCCCAAGGCCGGCGACGTGTATGAGAACGTCCAGGCCTTGGGTCATCTATCAGTAGGTGAATTCACTCGCCTGATGGCTGCTATTACCCAGTGGGTGTCGCCCGAGCAGGGCTGTAACTACTGCCATGTTGCGGGCGAAGGTTTCGCGGCAGATACGCTATACACCAAGAAAGTGTCTCGCGTGATGATTCTGATGACCCAAAACGCCAATGAGAACTGGGGCGCTCACGTCGGTGGCGCTGGAGTGAATTGCTATACGTGTCATCGCGGCAATAACGTGCCTGAGTACGTATGGAATATTGGCGTCCCCCCGCGTCACGCCTCGGGGATTGTTCACCAAATGCAGAACGTGGCGCACCAAGAGTCCAACGCCTACGCATCACTCCCCTTTGACCCCTTTACGCGCTACTTGCTAGAGGANAACGCGGCTCGGGTCGCCGGTGATACCGCGCTGCCCACCGGGCATGAGTCAACGATCGAGAGTACCGAGTATGTGTACAGCTTGATGATGCACTACTCCGATGCGCTGGGCGTGAACTGTACGCACTGTCATAACAGTCGCGCATTCGCTGCCTGGGATCAGAGCAACTCTGAGCGAGTTAAGGCGTGGCACGGTCAGCAAATGGTCAAGGAGATGAACAACGCTTACATCAACCCGACCAACCAGTGGCTGCCGGCATATCGCCAAGGTGCACTTGGTGACGCACAAAAGGTCAACTGCGCCACCTGNCACCAAGGTGCTTATCAACCCCTGTTGGGCGCGAACATGATTGCCGACTATCCCAGCCTGAGTCGACTGGCTCCAGCTGAGGAGCCTTCCGAAGCAATGGACGAGACCATGGAAATGGAGAGCGCCAGCCTCAACAACGGCTCGACGTCGGGAGAAGCGCACTAGGTTAAAACAGGGCGGCATTGCCGCCCTGCTCTGCCGGATCAATGGGCAGAACAGTTCTGAGTCAGGTTGCTTTGTGGCCTGACAAAGAAGGATGAATACGACACTCGCGAGTGAAGTTTTGATCCAAAAGGCGTCGCCTGAAAACACCTCGGTGTGATCAAGCGGCAAATGTAGAAAACAAACGTACATGGGAGGTATTAACCATGAGTAGTTTGTCTGATAGCGAAGCCAAGGAATTCCACTCAGCGTATCTGACGGGTTTCAGCGGCTTTTTGGCAATCGCGCTAGTCGCGCATTGGTTGCTCTATACGTGGAAGCCCTGGTTCTGAGAACCAAGGAACCACTTCACTAACGTAACGGAGACGACTTATGCACAGACTCTGGATGTTGTTTGATCCACGCCAAGTCATGGTGGGCATTGCAGTGGCCTTGCTTACGCTGGCACTGACTATCCATTTTATTCTGTTGAGTACTGACAGATATAACTGGTTAGGTGACCCCAATGGCGGCGGCCTTGCCGTTAGCACCCATCAAGAGGCTCTGCCTCCTGCACGGAGCTAACACGTGTTACAGGCCCCTCTTGGGGGCCTGATGTTTTACGACCCGTGGTGAAACCGTCAGGTGGAACCAGTGGTGACAGAAGTGGAAAAGTTTGCGATCACCCTGCCCCCAGAGCTGTCGATCGCCTTGAAGACTGAACCACTTTTCTGACATCACTTCCCTTCGGGGAGCGGGTCATTTTATTTTTTGGGAAGCGACCCATGGACCTATCGCAAACGAGCACAGCAGCAGACGGTGACATCGTCTCGTTCGATAACGAGGCACTCATCATCGTCGATGCGCAGGACCGAATTCTGGGTCACGGAACCAAAGCCGAATTACATCAAGGCGCGGGCACCCTGCATCGCGCCTTCTCCATCTTTCTGTTTAACGACGCGGGCGACGTGTTACTGCAACAGCGCAGCGCCGACAAACCACTCTGGCCCGGATATTGGTCAAACACCTGCTGTAGCCATCCACGCCGGGGCGAGTCTTATGGCATTGCGACGCGACGACGCCTGATGGAGGAACTGGGTGTTGAAGCGCCACTCTGGTTCACTCACCGCTTTCGCTATCAAGCGCAATTCAATGATGACGGTGCCGAGCATGAGCTATGTTCCGTCTACGTCGGGCGCATCGGCTGTGACCCTGAACCGAATCCACAAGAGATCAGTGACTGGCAATGGATCAGCCCTGCCGCACTGGATGAGTGGATCGAAACAGAACCCNAGCGTCTGACACCCTGGTTCAAGCTGGAATGGACANCACTGCGCTCCGGCGAACACGCCAGCACGCTAGAGATGATTGGCTTGAACTGGCACCCGAGCAAAGCTCAGGCGAGTTGACTAAAACGCTCTGAATGCCGGCGAGGAGTCGGTCCAAACATGCGGCAACATCGTCAGACCGAGCTCGGTTAATCGATAGATTCCTGCTTCTTCCTCTGCATAGCCCTGGTCCGACAGCGGCACGATCCACTTCTCGCGCTGCGTCTCGGTGAGNCTATCCACAGTAATGCTTTGTCGGCACATGAGTCTACGCATGACCTTGCGTTGCAGGACTTCGCCCTCATCAGAACGCACCGCTGAGGAGGCAGATAAGACACCGGATTCAACCTGTTGGTGCCATGTACTCAGGCGCGTCTCATTCTGCAGCACCAGACCAGGCAGCTCACCCAGCGCACCAAGACCAATACCGAGCACCGCCAAGTCGGCATCAGCGCCATAGCCCAGCACATTGAGCGCCAGCGTCNCATTACGTTGGGCCACCGCCAACTCATGATCCGGCTTGGCAAATAGATTTAGCCCGACCAACTCATAACCCGCTTCGGTCAGATCGGTCTGCACCTGATTGAACATCACCATACGATCGGCGAGCGAGGGCAAGTGCTGGGTATCCACCGCAATCTGATGCGGGAACAGGGACTCCCGTCTGTGAAACGGCAGACACACTAGCCAATCCGGACCCAGTGACAGGATGGATTCAATACTCTGCTCACAGGAATCCGCGGTTTGACCGGGCAGACCGATGAGATAGTCCATACTGATGGAGTCAAAGTTGACGCCATGGGCAATGGAGATCACATCTTCCAATAACTCGAGAGAGTGGATGCGTCCGATTTCTCTCTGCACGTTAGCATCGACATCGCGCACTTCCAGCTTGATCTGCTCGACACCCAGACCCTTTAGGAAATTCAACTGCGCGCGTGACGTCCGTCGGGGATTCAGCTCCATGGAGAATTGCGTACTGTCGTCTACTCCGAAATGCTCACTGATATGGGAGAACACGGTTGCCAAGGCCAGCTCGGAAAGATGGTTGGGGGAGCCACCGCCAAAATGCACTCGGGCGAGGGTACGGCGTTCACCCAGCAGCACCGCTGTGCGCGCCAGCTCCAATGCCAGGTTGGCAACGTAATGCTCGAGCTCATTGGGCTGATGCTGCACCACCGCAATGCGGTCGCAGCTCAGGCAGCGAGACGGGCAGAATGGCAGATGCACGTTGAGCGCCAGCGACGCATCGGGCTGCTCAGACAGTCTCGCGAAATACGGTTGAAGGGACGCCTCGCTGACGCGCTCGGCGTGCTCACCCAAAGAGTGGGTGTCCCGTGGCTTCACCGGCGGAGACGCCGGATTAAGGGGAGGCCACACCCCCGTGGTTGAACTCATCTATGCCCCCTACTGCCTTGCTGGCTGGGTCACTACATGGCGAAACCGAGGACCGCAAACGGTAGCGTCAAGGAAGCTCCAGTCAGTCTGTTCTTTTATTGCAGACCGCTCTGAGCACACATTATGCCCGCGGTGAGTCGGCGTCAAGGGAAACATGGACAAAGAGCGGACAANGGTTGGGCAGGATTAGCCGGTTTTGCGGGTATTAACCTCTGCCCAACGCCACAAAGCCGTTTCACCCATGGGGACCATGAGAAAACAGTGTTCCAGCACCGCCAGAACGGCCAACCAGGCGATCAGAAACAGGGATAAGGCGGTGGCGGGTTCTACCGCGATCTGCCCGTAAGAGAATAGTAAATAGGTGCAATATGCCGCTAATGTCGTCGAAAAGAGCATAAACCAGCTATTTTTACCCGCACGCAGGTAACTGGTGATATAGCGCATATTGTCCGGAAGCCACTGGCTATTGAAATGCCTGACGCCGAAGAACAGGTTGAGCTTGGTGCTCCAGCGCATCAACCACAGCACCGCAAGAGTGTTCTGAATGGTCGGATTGGGGAGCCCCGCGCCCAAAACGCAGACGATGCCCACCACACCGACAACGAGAAACTCATGATAGATGGTGGTGCCCAAGGCGTTGTAAAACCGCTGCGGCAAGGTCATCGACGCGGTTGCAGGGCGCTTCACCGGCCCGGTGATGTAACCCATGAGGTAGCTGAGCTCGAGCCATGCCCAAATAATGAGCCCCATGGCAAAACCCGTGACGGTCGCCAGAGTCGTATGACTCGCCGCATTGGCCTCGACGCCCCAGATGGACACCGTGGCAAAGATCGTTGCCAACAAAAAGATGGGCTGCCTGAGTGCCTGCGGCTGATGCACACTCATCAGTGCCAGGCCCGTCATCAGCCACCAGAGCAGGACCGCAACTGCGAGGGCCAACCAGATCATGGCGTCACACCAGCCGCGGCAACCTCTTCAGAGAGCGCCTGCTCAAGAATTTCTGCAAACAGTCGCCGGTTGTCGACCCCAAAAGCTTCCAGCGCCATCCAGTAACCGGTGTCCGGATCCGAGATCACCAGACTGCCGTTATCGAGTAAGGCAAGATTGAACGCACCGCCGGGATCGAGATCCCTGACCCGTCGTTCGCGGACGAGGCTCCTCACGATACCGCGAAGAAAGCTGCCCTCACCCGATTCATAGACCGCCAACGTCGCTTGCGTTTGCGCGTCCAGCACATCGATGCGGCCGCGGGGCCCATCGANAAATAANAAATCTGCGGAAGAAACAGTTAGGGAGGNCTGTTGCTGTGGTGGTGCGTAGTGGGCATCCTCTCTGGATACCCCCCACGCCCACAGCAATGCCATGGCTAGAATCACCCAGACCATTGGGTGTCCGAGTGTCCGCCTCGGCTGCATCTGCCCCCCTACCATTTAGTTTAACCCACCGGCAGCGGGTCACCTCCGGTATGCACCCGCACGGGTACCGCGGTTTGCTCCCCTGCCGTCACCTGGTAGTGCTGACTGGCGACTGAGGCAAAGGCATCTGCCGCGCGCTGAGGATCTTCGAGTCCTCTCAAAAGAGGCCTTACCGGACGCGAGTACCAGGCCGATACGTTGGGCCACAACAGCACCCAATACAGCTTTCGATCCTGATCGGGCTTCAGCAAGATATCCCCCGTACCATCACGGTACACGCGCATATCTGCCGCAGTGATCTGCTCAATCGGGATGTTGGCCATCATGGGCAACGCCACGCCTGAACGAATCACCAGCCGCTCACTGGTCAGGGTATAGAGGATTGACTTGGCGTAGGCTCTTGCAAGCCAGGTCAGCAACACCAACACGGTGGCCGCCAAACCCGATTGCCAGACCAAAGTCCCCATCACCTGCGCCGCAGAGACCCCTTCCATCAATCGATAGACGGTATGCCCTGCTATGAGCAGTCCAAAATACAGCGTGAGGTGCCGGATGAAGAACACCCGTTTCCCCATCGCTGCGGCGGTGGGCCGGCCCTGCCAAACCATGGTTTCCCCNTCGGGCAGGTGCTCGGGCAAGCCTTCTACGGGCTCGTCTTCGTATTCAGTCATACCCATATCAGTCCTTCCGAACGCATTGGCAGGGCGTAGAGGTGGCCACCACCATAGAAAGCAGTAATACGATCCTCTTCCTGCAAAGTCACCTGATCAGGATTCGACAGCCCAGGTACCTGAGCGAACTGATCAGAACGAATGGATTTCACATTGATAGAGCCGTCCTCGGACACCATCGCCAGCGTCATGGGCAGCAAGATGCGACGCCCACCAGCGTCAAGCTCTGCATACCGGAAGTGCGGCTCGGCGCGGTCTACCCACAGATCTACGACCGTGGCGGCTTGCTTCCCATCGCAACCATAAACGGCCTGGCCGCGCGGATCGGGATCACCGCTATTCACACTGTGATCGGTATCGACCCGAAGGGGCACAATTCTTGGGCGCCCATCGACCGTAAGGTCTGGCTTATCCGGGCGAGTGGCCCATGCAGCTGGACCCACACCGTCCACCATTGGATCACCGTTGGGATGCATCGGGGCACCGCTGGCGTCATAAATTTGCGTGGCATTCACCTCATACTGTGCAGGCTCNGGGCCAGGCTTTACGCGCTCGCCTTGGCCATGCGCCAGACGATAGGTTTTGGGTGGCGGCATGCCACCGACACCTGTGCGGAGTTCACCGGAAGACATCTGCAGAGGCCATCCCTCACGCTTGCCTTCGCGGTGGAGATACCCCACCAAAATAAAGAACAGAATCCAGAACGCATACAGCGCGATTTGCGCTACGTCCACGTATTCAGTAATTGCACCAGTACCCATAATTAGGTCCTCCCAATGTGGTCATTAACTCGGAAAATCCGCTAAACCGAGACGCTTGCCGTTCTCGCCCACCTCGCCAGGTCGCCGCACCAGCCGACCCATTGCCGCGAGCGCCACGAACAACAAGGCAATCTCGATGTGATAAACCGCTCCATAACCTGAAGCGGGTGATTGCAGTGCGACACCTAACAGTCCCGCATCCGCCCAACCCGTGACCAGGTCACGGATTGCACCCCCAGAAAACATGGCCACTCCGGCAGCGGCGGCCTGCACCGCCCCCCAAGCGCCCAGCGTCAGGCCTGCCATCTTGTCGCCACCAAATTCCATGGCGGCCGTCAGCATGCCGACTGCAAATAAACCATTACCCAAGCCAATTAAGGCTGCACCAATTTGAAACAGCGCCGGCGCCTGTAAAGGCGCACTCATAATCACCGCCGCAAACGCGGCGATGCCGATCAAAATACCTGTCGATGCCACCCGGATCGGATCCGAGCCCTTCCCCAGATGACGCGACGTCAGAATTAATGCCAACACCATGCCACCTGCGAACATCGCCGTGAGCAACGTCGTATCACTTACAGACAGGCCCAGCACCTCGGCACCATAGGGCTCAAGCAAAATGTCCTGCATGGTGAAACCCATGGTGCCCAGACCGAGGGCCCAGAGCAGACGCCGGGCCTGCGGCAAGGTGATGAAGTCCTGCCAAGCAGTCCCGAAGGTGGGGCGCGCCCGAGCATGATCCGTGAGATCGGGTCGGCGGACCTCCTGCTTCAGCATCGCGACGACGTTGAGTACCAATGTGATGACGGCTGCGCTCTGGATGACCTGAATCAATCGCACGTACCCGAAGTCCTCTAACAACGCGGCGAANATCAGTGCGCTGCCGATCATACCGATCAGGAGCATCAAGTAGAGCAGCGCCACAACGCGAGGACGGGTGTCTTCTGTCGCCAGATCGGTGGCGAGCGCCAGGCCAGCGGTTTGCGCCACATGCATGCCCAACCCGGTGAGCAAGAATGAAGCCATAGCGGCAGCGGGGCCAAGAAACGCAGGACCAGAGTGCGGCTCGGTCATCAGAATCAAAGCAAANGGCATAAAGGCGAGGCCACCAAACTGCATCATGGTGCCCGACCAAAGAAAGGGAATGCGGCGCCAGCCCAAGTAGGAACGATGGTGGTCAGATCGGTATCCGATCAAGGCGCGCGCTGGTGCCATCAAGAGCGGAATCGCCAGCATTAATGATACCCAAAAAGCCGGCTGACCCAGTTCCACGACCATGACGCGATTTAGCGTGCCGGTCAGTAGGACAATCGCCATCCCTGTGGAGAGTTGGAACAGAGAGAGCCGCAACAGGCGACCCAAAGAGAGGTCTGCCGATGCAGCATCAGCAAAGGGGAGCCAGCGGTGCCCGAAGCCCGCGAGGCGAGTCCCTGCATTGCTGACAGACCGGCTCATCGTCGCGTCAACTCCATGGCGTGGGATTTATAGAACCCGACATCGATACGGTGCGACCTACCCGCCACCCAGTCCTGAGTCAATCTCGCCTCATCCAGATGCCGCGAGAGGCGTCCCGGCGACACTGGTTCGATCGACGGCGCCCGATCGGCTCGGGGGAAAAACTTTCCTGCGGCGTGCATTAACGCCAGCAGCGGTGTTTTCGGCGCAAATGTGAAGACCATCTTGCGATGAATCTGCGCCGCCATGGCCTCCAGCGTCGCGACACCGTCTGCGACGTCGTAATGAATCAGCGAGTCCATCGCGACCGCGTAATCAAAGGACCCCAGGTCCATGTCGCGCATGTCGCCCACAAGGAACGTCACGTCTAGAGTTTGATTCAGATNGCGCAGCCGCTCTNTGGCCAAATTGACCAGCGTGGGCGACAAGTCCACGGCGACCACTTCGGCACCACGCTGTGCCGCCTCGATGGCCAGCGTGCCAGTNCCACAGCCGGCATCAATCAAAGTGCTACCGGTCATATCCTCAGGCAACCAGCTCATCAACGTCTGGCGCATCGCGTCACGCCCGTGGCGCACCGTGCGTCGAATTCGACTGACCGGCGCATCGGATGTAAGCGCGGCCCAGGCGTGAGCAGCAGTGCGATCGAAGTAGGTTTCGATCTCATCGCGGCGCGTTTGATAACTTGCTGATGCCATCAATCAAATCCCAGGAAGTCGAACAGGTCACGATCTTTCATCGGCTCGCAGGGCAACGGATCAGTTCCCGCCCATAGTTGCTCGGCGAGCTGCAGGTATTCATCACAGACCTCAGTCAGACCCGGCGCATCGTCGAGTTCAAACAGCGTCGACTTCTTCAANCGGCTGCGGCGAATGACATCGAGATCCGGGAAGTGGGCCAACCGCTTCAGACCCACTGCCTNGTTAAAGCGATCAATCTCATCNGTCGCAGCACTGCGATTGGCGATCACGCCACCCAGGCGCACCGCATAGTTCTTTGACTTGGCCTTGATGGCCGCCGCGATGCGGTTCATCGCAAAAATGGAATCAAAATCGTTGGCGGTGACGACCAGCGCACGCTCTGCATGCTGCAGGGGCGAGGCAAAACCACCGCAGACCACATCGCCCAGCACGTCGAAGATGACCACGTCGGAGTCATCGAGCAGATGGTGCTGCTTGAGTAGCTTCACAGTCTGACCGACCACGTAGCCGCCGCAGCCTGTGCCTGCAGGCGGTCCGCCCGCCTCGACACACATCACACCGTTATAGCCCTCGTGCACGTAATCCTCGGGGCGAAGTTCCTCGGCGTGAAATTCAACCGACTCCAGTACGTCGATCACGGTTGGCATCAACGCCTTAGTCAAGGTGAAGGTGGAGTCGTGCTTGGGATCGCAGCCGATCTGAATGACGCGCTTGCCGAGCTTGGAAAACGCCACCGACAGATTCGATGAGGTCGTGCTCTTGCCGATACCGCCCTTGCCATAGATGGCAAAAACCTTGGCATTAACCTGCATCAAGTCCTCTTCGAGATGGACCTGGACGCTGCCCTCCCCGTCGCCNACGTTCTTACCCGGATCAATGTTATTGACCGGAATGTGTTGATTGGGTGAATTCATGCTGCCACCTCCCCTGTGACACCTTCGAGGAANTCCTCGAGATCNTCTCCTGCCCGTNTCAGGGCATCGATGCTCTCGTCATCGGCCCCCCAGTACTCTCTTTCCTGTGCTTCTATGAGCCGGTTGGCCAACCTTGCGGCCGACACCGGGTTGAGCTCCGCCAGACGACGACGCATGTCCTCATCCAGCACAAAGGTTTCGGATAATTGCTGGTACACCCAGGGTGCGACGTCGCCGGTCGTAGCCGACCAGCCCATGGTGTTGGTGATATGCGCTTCGATCTGGCGCACACCCTCATAACCGTGATCGAGCATCGACTCGTACCACTTGGGGTTCAGCAACCGCGTGCGGGTCTCTAGGGCCACCTGCTCATTGAGTGTGCGCACGCGACCGGTGCCGCCTGAAGTGTGGTCTGCGATATAGACCGGGACCCGCTCTCCCCGAGCGCGTTGCACCGCGCGACTAATGCCGCCCAATGTGCCGAAATAATGGTCAACGGTGGTGACGCCGAGCTCAACCGAGTCGAGATTTTGATAGGCGAGATCAACATCCTCGAGGACGCGATTCAGCAAATCTGACTGCTGCGACACCTTGCCATGCCGGTCGTAGGCAAAGCCCTTTCGTTGGGTGTAGCAATCAGCCAACTCTTCTTCGTCTTCCCAGCGACCGCTGTCGAGCATCAGGTTCACGTTGGACCCGTAGGCGCCTTCGGCGTTACTGAAGACGCGTAGCGCTGCCTGTTCGAGATCACAGCCATGCTCTTGCTGATAGGCGAGCACGTGCTTTCGCACGAAGTTTTGCTCAACATCTTCATCTGCTGTCGCGGCCAGCCAGCTAGCTTCGGCGAGCAACTGGGTTTGCATGGGCAGTAGATCTCGGAAAATCCCGGACAAGGTCACCAACACGTCGATCCGGGGACGGCCCAACTGCTCTAGGGGCAGCAGGCGTGCACCAACCACTCGGCCATAGCTGTCTTGTCTGGGCTCCGCGCCCAACAAGGCCAGCGCCTGCGCGA
>FUFK010075053.1_pt1 | contig 14210 bp, 17 predicted proteins | sample 1021851 | NCBI WGS metagenome assembly FUFK01 (sample SAMEA51879418, study PRJEB19060) | metagenome | reverse complement strand
TATTTTTGCTATAGCCAATTTATGTTTATTAGCAAATTCAAAAAGCTCTTTGCCTTTTGCCATTACTCCTTTNTCNTTCATTATTTCACATATAACNGCNGAAGGATTTTTTTTGGCNAGTTTTGANATATCNACNGATGCNTCNGTNTGNCCTGCTCTTACNAAAACTCCACCGTCTTTNGANATGATTGGAAATATATGTCCTGGTGAAACTATATCTTTTTTTTTAACATTTGTTTTTATTGCTGTTTTAATTGTTAAAGATCTGTCTTTTGCAGAAATACCAGTTGTAACTCCCCTTCTTGCCTCTATTGATACTGTAAAAGCTGTTTGGTTTCTTGATTTATTTATTGGAGACATGAGAGAAAGATTCAATCTTTTAGCTTGTTTATTTGTTAGCGCTAAACAAATTAATCCTCTTCCATATTTAGCCATGAAATTAATTTTCTTTGGAGAAACATTTGAAGCTGGTATTACTAAATCACCTTCATTTTCTCTNTGTTCATCATCTACAAGGATATACATTTCNCCTTTTTTGGCTTTACGNATAATGTTTTCNACAGAGCTAAACTTTTTTGTTTTCATAAAATTTTTTTACATATTTTGAAAGAATATCTATTTCAATATTAACAATATCATTAACCTTTAAACTTGATAAATTAGTAAGTTTTAAGGTATGCGGAATGCACCAAATTTGAAAGTTATTACCTTTTATTTTTGATATTGTAAGCGAAACACCGTTTATAAGTATTGAAGCTTTAGGTATTAAATATTTTGAAAATTTATTTTCAATTTTAAATTCTAGTACAATTGATTTACCCACTTTTTTAATTTTTTTTAATAAAGAAGTACAATCAACATGGCCTTGACATATATGACCTGAAATATCTTGACCATATTTTAAAGGCAGTTCAAGATTAATCTTTTGACCAATTTTAAGATGCTTAAATTTTGATTTGATGATACTTTCTTTGGATAGATAAAATTCTAATAAGTCTTTTCTTTTTGAAACCAATGTAAGACAAACACCATCACATGCAATGGATGANCCAATATCTTTTTTGTCTAATTTAAGCTTGCTCTTTATAAATATTTTTGTNCCTGCATTTAATTTCGAAAATTTTGATACAGTTCCCTGTTGATATATAATTCCNTTAAACATTTTTTAAATAAATCTTGTAATTCTNTTTTTATCAAAATACTGATTGATATTNCTCTTAATTCTAAATTTTTTTGATAATTTATAAACTATTTTTTTAATGTTTAATTTACCAGATTGTCTCAATTTATTATCTGTTTTTATTAAATAAAATTCATTAAATAAATTTTTATCCAACATTTTNTTTGTAAANTGATTTCCACCCTCAACTAATAAAAAACGAATATTGTTTTGGTATAAAATTGACATNACTTTTNTTAAGTCAAATTCACCATTTNTTTNGANTTTAACATTGATTAGTTTTNCTTTTTTACTCTTTAGAAACTTTATCTTTTTTTTATCACCTGAGTTATAAAAAATNATNATTTTAGTATTCTTTGATTTNAAAATATTTGCGTTTTTTTTTACTTTTAAANTTTTATCTATAATAACTTTTATTGGTGAATACTCATTTAAACCAGATAATCTACAATCCAATAATGGATTGTCTTCGTTAATNGTCTTNTAAGTGACTAATATAGCTTGNTTTTTATATCTNAGATNATGAGNNAAANATTGAGTATATGTATTAGAAATATATTTTGATTTAGAACTTTTAATAAAAAAATCTTTTGAGCATGCTATTTTTCCTACTACATATGGTTGTTTATATTTTCTTTGAAAAATATAAGGTTTATAAAATTCATTTATCTTTGGTACATTAATATTTTTAACTTTGATTTTTTTTGATTTTAGAATTTGTTTAGCTCTTTTTGAGGATCTTTCATCAATATCATGAGCACCATAAACAAGCCTGGAAATCTTTTTATCTATTATAATGTTAGTGCAAGGGGGTGTTTTTCCGTAATGACTGCAAGGTTCTAACGTTACATAAAGAGATGAACCTTTGGTTATTTTCTTGTCAATTTTATTTAATAAACTAAACTCAGAGTGAGGTGTTCCATTATAACCGGTGGAAGCTAACGAAATAACCTCATCATTTTTAACAAGAACACTTCCAACAGAGGGATTTGTCCCTGTTAAACCCTCCATATTTTTTGCTAAATTCAAAGCTAAATTTAAATAGAGCTTATCTTTTTTTGAAGACATCTATTTTGTCTACAAATTGTACAAAGTCTTTTTCTTCTCTGAAATTTCTATAAACAGATGCAAATCTTACATAAGCTACTGGGTCTAAATTTTTTAAACCATCCATAACCATTTTTCCAATTGCATTGGATGAAATTTCATTTTGCCCTAACTCTTCAAGTGACCTTGAAATATTAGTAATAAATTTTTCAACAGTTTCAGTATCAATGGGTCTTTTTTTNANAGCNATNTAAATTGACTTTGATAATTTATCTCTATCGAATGGTGATTTTCTTCCACTCTTTTTAACAACCATTAATTCTCTAAATTGAATTCTTTCAAAAGTAGTAAATCTTTCTCCACATGTGCAAAGTCTCCTTCTTCTTATTGCTGTACCATCTTCAGTTGGACGTGAATCCACAACCGATGTTTCACCTTTTTTTTCACATGGACAAATCATTTACTATTTTAAATTTTTATAAATCGGAAATTTTGAACACAGTGAAATTACTTCTTCTCTTACTTCTGCTTCAACTTTCGCATTATCGTCTGGATTTGCTGATAAACCTTTTATTGTTTTAGTTATTAGTTCACCTACTTTTTTNAATTCATCTAANCCAAAACCNCTTGTAGTTGCAGCTTGTGTTCCTAATCTTATNCCAGATGTTATCATTGGACTTTCTGTATCATATGGAATTCCATTTTTATTACATGTTATGTTAGCTCTACATAAACTGTCAGCTGCAATATTTCCTTTTACATTGAATGGNCTTAAGTCTACCAACATTAAATGAGTATCAGTTCCGCCTGAATATATTTTAAAACCATTGTTTTTTAATGTCTCAGCTAAAATTTTTGCATTAGCCATTACATTTGAAATATAATTTCTAAATTCTGGTTTTAATGCTTCAAGGAACCCAACTGCTTTTGCAGCAATTATGTGCATCAAAGGTCCACCTTGATAACCTGGGAAAACTGCAGAATTAAATTTTTTAGACAAAGCTTCATTATTAGTTAAAATAATTCCACCACGTGCACTTCTAAAAACTTTATGAGTTGTTGAAGTAACAACGTCAGCATATTCTACTGGATTTGGATATCCTTTACCTGCAACTAAACCAGAAAAGTGAGCCATATCTACCATAAAATATGCTCCTACTTTATCTGCAATCTCCCTAAACTTTTTAAAATCAATTTGTCTAGAGTACGCACTTCCACCTGCAATTATAAGTTTTGGTTTATTCTCAACTGCAAGTTTCTCTATAGATTCATAATCTAGNAATTCTGTTTTTTTATCTACATCATATGCGATTGCGTTAAACCATTTTCCTGAAACAGATGCTTTTGACCCGTGAGTAAGGTGACCACCGGAATTTAAACTCATTCCCATTATAGTATCACCTGGTTTTAGTAATGCTAAGAAGACTGCTCCATTAGCTTGAGCTCCGGAATGAGGTTGGCTATTAGCAAATTTACAATTAAATAATTTCTTTAGTCTTTCGTTAGCTAAGTTTTCAGCNACATCAACATGATCGCATCCGTTATAATATCTTTTTCCTGGATAACCCTCAGCATACTTATTAGTTAATACAGATCCTTGAGCTTCAAGAAGAGCATTAGAAACAATATTCTCTGATGCAATTAGTTCAATATGTTGTTGTTGCCTAGCTAATTCATCATTAATAGCTTTATATATTTCTGGATCAGTATCTGATAAGTTTTTTTCAAAAAAGTTTTGATACTCTATATTTGTATATTTACCTTCACTAGACATAATTTATTTTATTTTTTTAACCCTTCTCAAGTGTCTACCACTTTCGAATCTAGTTTTCAAAAAAATATTAACACAATTTAAAGCTAATTTTGCGCTAATAAGTCTCGATCCTAAAGCGATTATATTGGCATCATTATGTAATCTCGATAATTTGGTATTTTCAATNCTATAACACAATGCGGCCCTTATATTTTTAACCTTGTTTGCGACTATTGACATTCCAACACCTGAGCCACAAACCAAAATCCCACGATTTTTTTTACTTTTTGCAACACTTTTTGCTAATTTTTTTGCAAAATCTGGATAATCTACAGAATTATCATTACTGGGTCCTAAGTCGAAAATTTTTAATTTTTTCTTTTTTAATGAATATTTTATTTTTTCTTTTAGTTTAAATCCAGCGTGGTCTGAAGATATATAAATTTTATTCAAATTAATTAAATTTGTAATCAAGTACACAAGCAACAAGATGAATTCTATTCTCTTCGCCACCATTAAATGCATTGTGATACTTTTTATTATTCGTAATCCAAACTGATCCATCAGCTGGCATGTGCTTAGCTACATTATCTATTACCATTATACATCCAGGGTTTGTAATAATTGGAATATGTAGTCTAGGCTCTGGATCACGATGCCAACTTAAAGTAGATCTTGGTTCCTTCAATAATAATCTTACTCTGCCTAATTTATATTTTTTTGATAATTCTTCATAAACAGTTTTAAAATAAGTATCTTTATATTCATCTATGAACTGTGTGTACTTTCCTTCATCAATCATTTTGTCCCTTGAAACTTCTTTTCCATCACTGCTTGGTTTTGTCCAAAATACTCCACGAACATTATTTCCTTTAATTGACTCTGGATCTCCTGGTATTTGATTTAATGAAATTCCGGCAAAGTGAGGAATTCCTAGACTTGTATCAAAACCTTTTAGGTTTAAAACTTTTGTGCAAGCTTCTCGAAGTTTGGTAATATCGAATTTGATATCTTGTTTTTGAAAATCGTTAAATGATAGTGACATTTTATAACTTTTTTATTAATAGCTTATAAACTATTTTTATATATATTACTATTGTCGCATTAAAAAACATTGAGAATGATTATCACTGGTAAATACCCCAAATTGAGAATGAGAAGATCAAGAAAAACTGATTGGATGAGAAGATTAGTTAGAGAGAATTCTCTTTCTAGCAATGATTTTATATTACCAATCTTTGTAACAGAGGGAAAAAATAAAAAGATTCCAATTAAAACTATGCCTGAAGTTTTTAGATATAGTGTCGATAAACTTGGCCAGATTGTTGATAGAGCCCTAAAACTTAAAATTCCAATGGTGGCAATTTTTCCTCAAACAAATAGTGGTTTAAAAGACTCTTATGGTAGTGAAGCTTTAAATGAAAACAATTTAGTTTGTAAGGCTATTAGAAAAATTAAAGATAAATACAAAAATGAAATCGGTATAATGACTGATGTNGCTTTAGATCCTTATACATCTCATGGACATGATGGAATTTTAAGANATAAAAGNATTCTTAATGATGAAACGATAGAAATATTAATTCAACAATCTCTTTTACAAGCTCAAATGGGTAGTGATGTTATAGCGCCATCAGATATGATGGATGGGCGTATTGGTGAGATTAGACAAGAACTTGATAATAATTCGCTTAAAGATATTAAAATATTATCTTATGCTGTAAAATACGCATCTTCTTTTTATGGTCCCTTTAGAGATGCAGTTGGATCAAAAAAATCTTTAAAAGGTGACAAAAAAACATATCANATGGACTTCAGTAATTCCGAAGAAGCTTTAAGAGAAGTGGCATTAGATATTAAAGAAGGAGCAGATCTTGTNATGGTGAAACCTGGTCTTCCCTACCTCGATATAATAAAAAAAGTGAAAGAAAATTTTAAAATACCAGTTTTGGCTTACCANGTTTCAGGTGAATATAGTTTGTTAATGAATGGTATTAACAANGGATTAATAAATGAAAACTCNATTTATGAAACNCTTATGTCATTTAAAAGAGCTGGCGCTAATGCAATTATTTCATATTTTGCAGATAGAATAGACAAAATTATTAAAAATTAAGATTTAAAATCATCTATGAATTTTTTTCTTTGATGAGGAAAATTAATACTATTAGGTAAAAAAAGATTTGTTTGTAAATACTCACTTATAAGATTCAAACCGTCTATAATATCTTGATTATTTNCATTATCTCCACTTTTGGAAATAAGAAAATTAGGAACTTTAATTTTTTTTAGATTTGTAGTAATAAAAAATTCATCCTTTCCATTGGATTCTTTTTTTGCATATTTCTTTACATCTAAGTCAAAACCAATCAATCTTAGAAAATCAAGTTCCCAAAAAATATAATTTATATACCAATCTTCTTTTTCTAGAATTGAAAATAACTTATTAACCAGCTCATAAATTGATGTATTCTCTTGGTTTTCTACAGTTAGTAATTTTACTAAATTTAATGCTGCATTAATGCAATACATAGATCTTTTTTGGGAGAAAAATATTGGAGTGTTTACTTTTAAAATTTCAACTTTAAAATATCCAAAACTGTCATCACTTTTCGAATTATAATTTAAATGAAGCTCATTGCCAATTTGTAAATAGTTTTTGATTTTTTTTGATGATGCTCCAAAAATAATACCTGAGCACTTACCATGATTTTTAGTATAGAAATTAACAATGGTTGAATTTTCTTGAAATTTATTCTTTGANAACAAAATACCTGTATCTGTCCAATTCATTTTTTAAAAGTATCCAATAATTTTAAAGCAGCTTTCTGTTCNGCTTCTTTTTTAGAGTTACCAATTCCCAAATATTTTTTTGAATTTTTTATTTTGACTGAAACTTTTATAACAGGTTTATGTCTTGGGCCTTTGTTTTCTATTACATTATAAATTGGGAGGGTTTTATATAATTTTAGAGAATATTCTTGAAGCATTGTTTTTGGATCTCTGTAAATTGTTAATTTTTCATTTAAAAATCTTTTCCAGTAATTTAAAATGAATTTTTCAGTTACTTCTAATCCTTGATCTAAATACAAGGCACCAACAATTGATTCAACTGTATCTGCTAAAATTTTATTCTCTATTTTTGAATTTTCTTTGTTGTCTCCTACTAAAACATAATCCTTTAAAGATAAATAATTAGAAATTTCAACACATCTTTTCCTATTAACTAATGATGCCAATTTTTTATCAAGATCTCCTTCTTTATCATTTGGAAATAATTTATATAAATTCTTTGATATAATTAATCCTAATACTCTATCACCTAAAAATTCTAATTTTTCATTGTTATTAAGTGGATTATTACTTTTATGTGTTAGGCTTTGTAATAGAAGATTTTGATTTTTAAATTTAACACCTATTATTTTTTCAAAAGAACTTATATTTTTTTTCATTATCTAATTTTTTTAAAGAATCTGTCTAATCTAAAACTTTTATTCCATTTCCAAAACTCAATAAATCTTCCTATTTTTTTGTCTGTTGAAAAAAAAATAAATCTAGCCTTACCAACAATATTATCGCGGTGTACATAGCCAACACTTGTTAAAAATCGACTATCCTTTGAACAATCTCTATTGTCTCCTAAAAAAAAATAATGATTATCAGGTACAACAAATTCATCTGAATTTTGGTACGATCCAAAATTATTATAAGCAGTTAAATATTTTTTATTTTCTATTTTTTCTTCAAAAAGATTTGTTTCTAAAACTTCACCACCACAATATATTTCATTTTCTAACTTCACTTTAGATTTAAGGATTTCAACGTCGTTAAGATATAGATTACCGTCTATAAATTGAATCTTGTCTCCTGGTCCACCTATAAGTCTTTTAATATAATCGGTTCTGTTATCCGCGGGAGTTTTGAACACAATAATGTCTCCTCTTTCTGGTTCATCAAAAAAAATACGTTTTTTAATAGGTCCTAAACTAAANGGAAACGAATGCTTGCTATATCCATAAGTATATTTAGTTACAAAAATCCTATCTCCTACCAACAAAGTAGGCTCCATTGATGATGACGGAATATAAAAAGGTTGAATTAATAAAGACCTAATTACAATAGCAATTACTAAAGCATAAAAAATAGTTTTGATATTATCTATAATTTTTTGTTTCATTTAATCTTTTGAGTTATAACGTATGCAACTGAATATTCTCTTTCATCTGATAATGACAGAAAAATTTTAACTTTTTTCAATTTAAGTTTTCTTTTTAATATATTTTTTAACTTATTGCTTAAAGTAAGGTGNGGTTTACCACTTCTTTTTTTTGATACATTTATATCTTTAAAATTAATATTATGAGCAAAACCAGTACCAAGAGATTTTACGAAAGCTTCCTTAGCAGCGAATCTTTTTGAAAAAAACAAAACTTTCTGATTAATTTTTTTTGAGTCTTTAATTTCACTAGATGTGAATATTCTATTAATAAATTTTTTGTTTTTAATAAGTTTTTTTATACGACTATTTTTAACAATGTCTGTTCCTACACCAAAAATATTTAAAGTCATCTCACGATCTTTTTGAATTCTTTAATAATACTGGGCATACCAGACTCTAAACTTTCACCTATGATAAAGTGACCAATATTAAATTCTTTTATGTATGGAATTTTTCTCAAAATTTTTGTTGTTTTGTAATCTAAGCCGTGTCCTGCATGTACTTCAATGTCATAATCAAATGCTAATTTACTTGCATCTTTAATTCTCTTTAGTTCATTTGAAAATTTTGCACCTTTTTTAACTAAAATTGATATTTTTCCTGTGTGCAGTTCAACGCATTTCGTTCCTATTTTTTTCGAGATTTCAATATTTTGTTTTGAAGGGTCTATAAATAAACTTGTTCTAATTTTAGCTTTATTAAGTCTGGATATAATTTTTTTTAAATTATGAAAATTTTTTTTTAAATCTATTCCCCCTTCTGTGGTAATTTCTTTTCTTTTTTCTGGTACTATACAAACATAATTAGGCATGTTTCTAAGAGCAATTTTTAACATTTTGTTATTACATGCCATCTCTAAGTTTATTTTAATTTTTTTTTTACAAAGTTTTTTTAAATCTAAATCTTTAATATGTCTTCTGTCTTCTCTAAGATGAACTGTTATAGAGTCAGCTCCAGAATTAATTGCAATATCTGCAAANTTTAAAATATTTGGATGATTTTCTCCTCTGGCATTTCTTAATGTAGCCACATGATCAATGTTAACACCGAGTTTAGACATTATCTTAGATATCTACTTCCTGGTTTTGTAATTTGAATATTCTTCAAAGGAGTTGGTAATTTATTTCTCTTATAAACAGGAATATCTAATTTTACTTGAGATATAATTTTTTTGGACATTTTTAATTTTTTCGACCTGTCTATTAAGCAAGCAATTCCAACAAACTTTCCACCAAATTTTTTTATGAGTCTTACACACTCNAATGANGATTTTCCTGTAGTGATTACGTCCTCTACTATTAATACTTTTGCTTTTTTTTTAATATTAAAACCTCTTCTAAGTTTAAATTTTTTATCTACTCTTTCACAAAAAATAGTCTCTTTTTTTAACAATCTTCCTATCTCATAACCAATAATTACACCTCCCATTGCTGGGGATAGAATAATATCAAAACTTTTAATATTTCTTTTAATTTTTGTTGCCAAGGAACTTATAAATTTTTTAGCNTGAGTTGGTTTGCTTAAAAGCTTNGCGCATTGAACATATTGGGGTGAATGTAGACCAGATGAAAGTACGAAGTGTCCCTCTAAAAGAGCGTCAGTTTTTCTTAAAACTGCCAAAGAATTTTTTAAAGAAAGCATATTTTTTGTTTTTGTGTCTAATAATTTTAAATTTATACTCTCTTTGTTTTAACTCACTTATTAATTTTGTAAAGTTTTTGAGATCAGAAATAATTAGATTAAATCTAAAATTAATAGAGGTTTTAGTTTTTTCTACCATTTCAACACTAGAAATGTTTACATGATTTTCTCCAATCATAGTTGTCACTGTTCCGAGAACACCTGGTTTATCAGGTAACGAGATCCAAAGAGTAGTATTATATATTTTGTCAGTTGGTTTAGAATTTTCTCTATATTGCCAATATCTCCTAATTGCGGCTCTCGCTTTACCTGTTTTAGCTGAGCTTAACCAATGTAAAGATGGTGACTCTTTCTTTGATGTTATAATCTTAACCACATCACCATTTCTTAGGATACTTTGTAAATGACTGTCTTTACCATTTATTTCTGATCCAATAGCAGTATCTCCAACTTGTGTATGTACTGCATACGCAAAATCTATTGGGGTAGCATCTTTTGGAAGTTTGATCACAGATCCCTTTGGTGTAAAGCAAAATACATTTTCTTGAAACATCTGAAGTTTAGTATATTCATAAAAGTCCTCTGGATTTTCATTTCTCTCAATTATTTCAACTAGATCTTTCAACCAATCGTATTCTTTCCAAGTTAAAGAATTAAATTTTTCAGAAGATTTATATTTCCAATGAGAAGCAATTCCTCTTTGAGCGTATTCGTGCATCTGCATTGTTCTTAATTGAATTTCAATAGGTCTTTTGTTTGGACCAATTATAGCGGTATGTAATGATTGATATTTGTTTATTTTAGGAGATGAAATATAATCTTTAAATCTTCCCGGTATACAATTCCACTTTTTGTGGAATACACCTAAAGTCTTATAGCAATCTGATACATCGTCAACAATTACCCTAAATCCGATTATATCTGTGATTTGCTCTAGCGAAGTTCTTTTTTTTTGAATTTTTCTCCAAATAGAAAAAGGTGTTTTCTCTCTACCAAATATTTTAACATTTAATCCTTCTGCTTTTAAAATTTTTTGAAACTCCTCAGAAATCATATTAAAATTTGAAATATTATTTTCTTTTATTTCATCAAGTCTTTTCTTAACGAGATNTCTTGCTTCAGGATTTAAAATTTCAAAAGAAAGATCTTCCAACTCATCTCTAATTCTATTCATGCCCATTCTGTCTGCTAATGGAGCATATATTTCCATNGTTTCTTTAGCTTTTCTAATTTGTTTTTCTTTGAGTTTTACAAATTTAATTGTTCTCATGTTATGAAGTCTGTCAGCTAATTTTACAAGAAGGACTCTTATGTCTTTAGAGGTTGCTATGATTAATTTTCTAAAATTTTCAGCTTTAGAGTCTTGAGCTGCTTGATTTTCAAATGCAGAGATTTTTGTGACACCTTCCACTAAATCAGCAACTTCTTGACCAAATTCTTCCTTGATTGTTTTATAAGTAGCTCTAGTATCTTCAATCGTATCGTGTAATAATCCAGTTGCAATAGTTGCGCTATCAAGTTTTAAATCTGAAAGAATATTTGCTACAGCTATTGGGTGAATAATATATGGCACACCTTCATCCCTTTTTTGTTTCTTGTGAGCCTCGAGAGCAAAATTATAAGCTTTAGTTAAAGTTGTCGGGTTTAAAAACTTATTATATTCCCTTACCTTATTTATTAATTCTTCAGATTTAAGCATATTTAATTATACCATTACTTTGATAAATCTTTATATCACTAATTGATTTGGGGTTTAATTTTTTTATTAAAATATCTATTTTTTGCTTATTTTTCGGATGTATCCAGTTTTTTTTTATTTCATATAATGGAATTAAAGTAAAATTTCTTTGATGCATTCTTGGGTGTGGAGTAATAATTTTTTCTCCTTTATGAATAATGCTTTTGCAAGTATTGTTGAAATCAATAATATCAATATCGCAAGTTCGTGGTGCGTTTTTTATACTTTTTTTTCTTCCTAATAATGTTTCTATTTTTTTTATTTTTTCAAACAAATCGATAATTGTTAAATCTGTTTTACATTCAATAATNAGGTTTAAAAATTTTGGATTCGATTGGTTTGGCCACGATGGTGTTTCATAAAGTTTTGAGACTTTTAGAAAGTAACAAAAATGTGATAAATGAAACTTAGTTTTTTCAATATTATCAGCTCTATTTCCCAAATTTGAGCCTAGTGCCAGTATGATTGTATTATGACGATCTTCTAAAATATCTTGCTTTATCACGGTTCCAGTCCCTTGTTTTTTTTGTTTGTCGTTTATCAAATCTTTTTTTACCTTTTGCGACGGCAATCTCCAACTTTGCTCTCCCTTTTTTAAANTACATTTTAAGAGGNATAAGTGACAATCCATCTCTATTAACTTTACCAATTAATTTTTTTATCTCTCTTTTATTTAACAANAGCTTTCTCTCTTCTCTAGGATTATGGTTAGTAAAACTTGCCTCTTTATAAATTGGTATGTGTGAATTTACTAAAAAAAACTCACCATCTTTTTCAATAGCATATGATTCTGCTATATTTACTTTTCCTGCTCTTACAGACTTAATCTCAGATCCTTTTAATACAATTCCTGCCTCTAAAATTTCTTGGAAAAAAAAATTAAAGGATGCTTTTCTATTTAAACAAATTATTTTGTGTCCAGGTTCTTTTTTTACCATGCTACAATAATTTTGCAGACAATAATGCTTCTTTTACTTTTTCCTTAGTGGATTCTTGTATTTTAACTAATGGCAGTCTAACATCATCACTGCANAGACCTAAAAGTTTAGCTGCATATTTTGCAGGTGCTGGATTGCTTTCAATAAATAGAGCTTTATGAAGTGGTTGAAGNAAAGNATCAATTCTTTCNGCNTCTTTAATTTCATTATCAGAATTTGATTTTGAAAATTTTTGAAAATCAGAACATAACTTGGGTGCTATATTTGCTGTAACTGAAATTATACCAACCCCTCCTCTTTTATTAAATTCAAAAGCAAGACCATCTTCACCAGTTAGCTGAATAAAATCAGGACCCAATTTTTTTAAAGTTTGATCAAGTCTATTTAGGTCTCCTGTCGCATCTTTTACACCTGCGATATTTTTAAGTTCATAAAGTCTTGCCATTGTATCAACTGACATATCAATAACGCAGCGACTTGGAATATTATAAATAATAATTGGCAAGCTTGTATTATCATTAATTGATTTATAATGTTGATATAAACCTTCTTGTGTTGGTTTGTTGTAATATGGAGTAACTACAAGTACGCCATCTGCTCCTGCCTTTTCTGCATGCTTTGTTAGAGCTACAGCTTCAGTTGTAGAATTTGATCCAGTGCCTGCAATTACCGGAATTTTGCCTTTTGCTTCTTTAATACAAAGCTCAATGACTTTTTCATGCTCTTCATGGCTCAATGTGGGCGATTCACCAGTTGTTCCTGCAGGAACTAAACCATTTGTGCCATTTTCAATATGAAAATTTATTAGTTTGATATAACAATCTTCGTCTAATTTATTATTCTTAAACGGAGTTAATAACGCAACATTTGATCCTTTAAACATATAACTTTATAACATAGATTATCGATTCATTTACAAAAATATGATCTTTTTTAAAATATTTATCAAATTTATTTTAATCTTTCTGTTAATTTTAGGCTCATATTCATTTTCAAGTGAGTTAATTATTCCACCAAAAAAACCAACATTATCTGANGAGGTTAAAAAAAAGATTATATCAAAAAANAATATTATACCTCCAATAAAACCTACAGTTAAAAAAGAGAAAGAAATTCAAGAAGAAAAAAAAGAAAAAGTTGAAAAAGCAGAAACCGATAAGGATTTTCAAAATATAGGGATTTTGCTACCTAAAAAGAAACCAACAATAATTGTTAAAAAGACAGAGCCAAAAAAGGAGAAAGTTAAAAAATCAAAATACTATAGTAAAAAAGACGTAAAAATAGCTCAACAATCTTTAGATTTAATTAAGAGAAAAAAGTGGCAAAGTGCAATCAAAATTGCTTCTCGTGCAAAAGATAAGTCAATTTATGATTTCACAATGTGGAGATACCTATTAGAAAGAAACAATAATGCAAATTATTCTGACTATAGTTCATTTTTAAAAAGAAATGAAACTTATCCTCGTCGTGGTAGAATTGAATATCTATCTGAAAAGAAATTATCAGTTAAAAAAATTGGTCACAAAAAAATAATAGATTTATTCGAGGATAAAAAACCATTAAGTGGATACGGAGAGATAGTTTTGGGGGAAAGTTTATTACAAGATGGGCAAAATGTAGACGGTATAAAGTTGATAAAAAAAGGATGGATTACTGCCGATTTATCTAAAGCAGAACTTAGACCTACATACAAA
>FUFK010036229.1_pt1 | contig 14211 bp, 11 predicted proteins | sample 1021851 | NCBI WGS metagenome assembly FUFK01 (sample SAMEA51879418, study PRJEB19060) | metagenome | reverse complement strand
GGATATTACTCTTACAAATGGGCTGAGGTTCTAAGTGCTGATGCTTTTTCTATGTTCGAAGAAGCTGATCTAGAAAACTCTGAAGATTTAAAGTTAATAGGAAAAAAATTCAAAGATACAATACTTAGCTTAGGTGGAAGCTTACCTCCATTAGATATATTCAAACTATTCAGAGGAAGAGAGCCACAAACAGATTCCTTAATAAGACACTTAGGCCTATCTGGAACTACTTAATAATTTCTCCAATTATCTTGTCAACCGCAGAATTATTTCTCAAAAGATTTCTATGTTTATATACTTTTACTGATATTTTTTTCCCTAAATTTAAATTAGTCCACCAGCTAGGGAAAACCATAAAATCCCAATAAGTAAAGAAATTTATACATTCGATATCATCAAGTAAAAAATCATTCTTTGCCAGCTCTCTCAAAAACTTACTTTTTATTTTCATTTCTGATATTCCCCTAAAAGGAAATTTTGGCACTAATTGAGCTATAAATGTTCCTTTGTGAGGGGAACCTATAGATATAAATCTTCTTGTTCTTTTATAACCATTAAATTTTTGAAGCCAGTATCTACCAATTATTCCTCCCATAGAGAATCCCAAAATATCTAATTNTTTTTCTAAACCATATTTNTCTAAAATTAATTCGTTTAATATATTTGTCAAATCAATAATTGAAGTCATTCCATATGAATGCTTAAGAGTTGGGGCAAAATATTCAANTCCAATATCATCAAGTTTTGAGGAGATAGATGAAAAAATACTTGAATTATTCCAAAGACCATGAATCAATATAATGGGATTTCTTTTTTNNAATACTTTCAATTATTTTCGAGAATTCTTACTATTGATACCTTCCCATCAAAACCCGTAATTGGAGGATTGCATTTTGTCAAAATAATTTTAATTTTAGAAAGCTTAAATTCCTGATCAATGCTCTCTAATATTGAGTTTGAATATTTTTCGATTGTGAAACAACATATTTTCTTTGATTGATCTTTTAAAATTTGAACTAATTTTGAATAGTCAACTGTTTTTTTTATATCGTCGTTTACTGTACATTTTTCATAATCAGTCCACAAAAATATATCCAAACTAAACAATTGTCCTAATTTTCTTTCTTCATCAAGAACACCCACCCTAGCCCAGAGTTTAATATTCTCAATTTTTAAAAACGTTTCCATCTTCAAAATTTCTAAAAATCCTTATGAGTATAGGTAGCCTTACCAGCCGAAAAATCATCAACTATATTCCCATCACCTTTTAGAAAATATTTATAAGTTACCAAACCTTCGAGGCCAACTGGTCCTCTTGGTGGCAGAGATTGAGTAGATATCCCAACTTCCGCTCCAAATCCATATCTAAAACCATCGGCAAATCTTGTAGAGCAATTATGAAAAACACCTGCACTATCTACAATATTCATAAATTTATTAGCAGTAATTGAATTTTCAGTAATTATTCCATCTGTGTGTTTTGAACTAAATTTTTGAATATGAGCGATTGCCTCATTAAGATCGTCAACGATTTTTANCGATAAGATTAAATCCAAATATTCAGTTTGCCAATCTTCTNGANTNGCCTCATGCTTNAAACCTAATTCAACAGATCTTTTATCNCCGATTAATTTAACATCATTNGAATTAAATANAGGTATNGCCNTTTCAAGAAAAACTGNTGCAANATCTTTATGNACTAATAAAGTTTCAATAGCATTACATGCAGCNGGATANTGANTTTTACTNTCTAAAGCAACTGATAAAGCCATTTCAAGATTTGCNTCANTATCTATATACAAGTGACANATTCCATCAGCATGACCTAGCACAGGAATTNTTGTATTCTCTTGAATGAATTTNACTAATTCATTACTTCCTCTTGGAATTATTAAATTGATNTNNTTCTCAAGATTTAACATCGACATACTATCTTTTCTGCTTGTAAGTAAGCATATTGCATTCTTATCAAGGCCAGATTTAGATAATCCCTTTTGTAAGGCATTAACTATCGCAGCGTTTGTCAAATTAGCTTCACTACCGCCCTTTAGCATTACTCCATTACCTGATCTAATTGCTAAAGAACTAATCTGCATAACAGCATCGGGTCTAGATTCAAAAATTACCCCTAAAACTCCTATGGGTACGGTTTTTCTTTCTAGGATCAGTCCTTTGGAAAGCTCTCTTTTTATTTGTACTTGATTTACAGGATCAGACAAGTCTCCAACTTTTCTTACACCTTCAATTCCTGAATTTAATTTTTCTTTTGATAACTTTAATCTAGAGAGTAAAGCCTTTGAGATGCCTTTCTTTTCTGCTATTTTATAGTCCTCACCATTAGCCTCTAATATTTCTTTAGTATGTTTTTCTAGATAATCAGCCATAAAATTTAAGGCTTTAATTCTATTTTGATTTTTAGTTTGACTTATTTTTATTGATGCCAAACGAACTTGATCAGCTTTTTCTAGAAGATCATTCCCTGGTTGAGGGACTTCGAAAATATTAGCCATAAAATTTTTTAGTTAATTCAATAATAATTCAAATTAACGATTCTTTAAACAAACTTTTTTGCATTAATATCTAAAAAATAATTGAACTTGACTTTTCCAATCTCCATTGGAATCATAAGAACCTAACAATTCTAAATTTGGATTAGCCTGAAAAGTCAAAATGCCTAGAGGTGAAAGATCCTCTCTACCTGGAACGGTTTGAAAGGCAAAATTTATTGCATCAGTAATATCAAGTCCTAGTTCAGCAACCCAAGCTTGAGAAGAAAATTCCTCATTAGAAAATGATTGCCCATCATTTTCTATATCTAAATTTTCATTAGAAAAAATATTATTTAAGGAATCATTATTTTCTATTAACGCTGGATATAAAGAGAACTGAAATCTTTCACTNAAAGCATCNGCATTATTAATTTGNGAAATAAATGCNCTATTTANTAAATTTGCAGANTTNCCTCCAATTAANCCAATTATTTGTGATCTGTTATAACTTGGCGTACTCCTTAATTGGATTCTTCTATTTTCATCTTCAAAAGATAATTGATCTAAAAACCCTTCGTAAGATGCTTCAATTTTGATAAGCCTCGAATTACCAATACCAAAAGATCCAAACCCACTAGAAGTCGAATTTACATCAATATCCCCTGAGATATTTGAATCCTGATTATTTTCACTTATAGGTATTATAGAGTCTGGAACTTTACTAACCAGAGAAAAATTAATAAATGGAACGACACCACTTCTTGATGCAAACAAAATATAGTTTTCTTTATTTTTATCAAGTTTAAATGGAGTAGTATAAAGGTTAGCTTTACCATTTTTAAGATAAATTAAACCCCTAGCATTTAAATCTTTCCCTACCTTTCCTTTTATATTAAGGTCTAATTTGGTATCTAAATAAGCTTGAACTATCTCTGAATATTGAAGTTTAAAATTTGGACCAAGTTTTAATTTTAAATTATTAAAACTCAAATTATCTAAATAATTAGGCAATGTTTCTCCTAAGAGCACCGAATTTAAAATTGTTTCATTCGAAATTATTTCAATACTTTTATTATTATTCCAATAGAGTTCTGGCCAATCGTTTTTAGCTCCCTTTTTAAGATTTTTATCTAATTTATTATTTTGATTATTGCTATCAAAGTTAATAAATCCATTATTAAGAGATAAATTACCTCCCAAAACAGGCTTTTCAAATGATCCACTTAAATCTATATCTGAATCTATTAGGAAATTAGAATTGTCTGTCTTTAAAGTTAATTTATTCGTTATCAAATTAATCTCTGATTCACCAGATTCATTCTTACTGTAAAAAGGCAAAGAACCTCTTATAGATATATCTCCAGAATCCTCCGACTTTGCTTTGAGATTCTTAATNTCTAATGAATCAAAATCAAAAATTATCAANCTATTAATATCTTTAATTATNTTNTTGTAAANATCAATTTCGGAATCTTTAATAACTATAAAACCGTTCAATATTGGTTTATTTAAACTTCCNTTAATNATCATCCGAAGATTCACTTCACCCTCTTTAAAGACAAAGTATTCATCAGCAAAAATATCTATTAACTCAANAAATTTTCCATTACCAATCAATCTTAGATCTAAGTTATCTGATTTATTTATAGGTATTGAGCCTTCAATATTAATTGGAATTTGAGAGTCATTTAATAATAGTGAAAAATCAATATCAAAAATAGAATTTTTAAATTCAATTAGTCCTTTGTTAAATACTATTTTTGTATTTTTTATTGTTGAATTATTAGAAGAAATTTTACTAGCGAAAGATCTTGTATCAAGATCATAAAATAAATTCATATCCAAACCTCCTGAAAAATCTCTTGATTGATTTAAAAAAATATTTGCAGTACTTAATGGTAGTTTTTTAATTCTTAAAGAACCTTTACCGCTTAATAACCCTCCTTCCAAATCAACAGAAAATTCCTCTTTATTATTTTTTTCATCCTCTATAGAGTCATTAAAATACCCATTTATTTTTGCGTTTAAATTGTAGTTGCTTGGTCTATCGCCCTTAATAGTTAGCTTTGCATTATATCTACTACTAAATTTACTTAAATATTTTTGCAAGTTAAATTTGTCTTCTAGAGCATTATTATTTTCAATAAAGTTATTTATAAAATCGATCTTTTGTTTAAATGATTTATTATCTTTATTTATTTCCAAATCACTCAAAATATTCGATTTACTTATGGGAATATCTTTTTTATTATCAAAGTTAAAAATGTCAACAGCAGTTAGGATAGTCCATCTAGTACTTATATTGGTGAATTCTGAATTAATTAAATTATTTTTATTTGAATCATATTCGACTTCAATTATTCCTCCATCAATTGGATACAACGAGGAGTTTATATAAAAAGAATTATTTTTGAAGCTGAAATCAAATAATGAATTTGCTAGCTTAATATTTCTATATTTTCCTAAACTCCAAGCAAGTCGCCCATCAAGATTTGAGAGGTCTAAAGAAATTGATCCCGCACCATTAATAATTCCATTAACTCTATCGAATTGATTTTTGCTTAAAGATAATTCAAGTTCATCAAGGGTGAAATTATTAGCTTTCCAAATATAACTATTATTCTCTTTAAATAATTCTATGCTTCCTTTATTAGAATTATAAATTCTACTAAAAGATACATTATCTAATTTTAGATTAGAATCAAACTTTATAGATAGAAAAGAAGGAATTGGAGAGTATCTATTTTTCATATTTAAAAGAAACTTATCATTTTTATTGTTAATTTCTCCCTCCCATATTTCTCTGATCCGAATCCCTTTGAAGTGAGGATAATCAACATTAAAATTTATTGAAATATCAGGATCAGTAATTTTTCCTTTTAATTCGCCTTTAGCAGTAACAAAACCCCTGATATCATTTTTTCGGAAAATATTTAAATTAGATAATTGAGTTCTATTTATTTTGAAACTAGAATCGATATCACCAAAATTAATACCTCTCCTATCAAACCAGTAGGGAACATTCCCCAATAGTTCAATATCTGGATTTAGACTATTAACATATCCAACACTTCCTTTTAGATCAATTTTATTAGAACTTTTATTTAATGGTATGTTTAGATTAAAATTTGAATTCAAAGTTCCATAATTTAAGTTTTCGGAATTTCCTACTAAATTATTATCTTTACAAAAAAACCTAGTAGAATCTGAATTTATATTCTCTGAGAAATCTTTTGGTTTTATTTTTAAATTAGTAAAAGAAAATCTTCCTTGGCAAAATGTTTGTGTTGATGATTTATTAAATTTAAAGTTAGATTTAAAATTACCCTTTTTAATGCTAATTTTTCTATTCCCAATATTATAATTAGAGCCATCAAGATCTAATCCTCTAGAAAACAACTCCAGCTTTAAAAAGTCTTCATTTAATTTTGTATTAAATTTAAATTTTAGAAGACCCTTACCATCAAAATTTGATTTTATATTTGCAATAATCTCTCTATTACTTGGCTTATAAATAACGTTACCTTTTAGTTTTGTTTCTAGTCCTGATTTTTTAAGATTAAAAATTGAATAATTATTAAAGTTAAAATTCAATTCATATTTTATTTTTGATTTATTTTTACTTATGGATTTTTCATAGTGTTTTTCCCTTTTAAAAAAATCTCTCTCAATATTAATTTCAGATTGATGAGGCCTTATTTTTACTATCCATTTTTGTTTTAAAAAAGATCTAAAAGGCATAATGCCCACGTATACATTTTTAGCTTTAATTTCAGAATCTATATCTTTTTTATCATTAATTTTTGAATTACCCAAAGAAATACCTAGAAATCTAATCCCGACATAATCTCCTAAATCGACATTTTTATCTAAAAGATTCTCAATTCTTTTTTCTAGTTCTAATTTTCTAGAACTATAAGTTTCTTTTAAAAAATTATTTAATAAAAAAGTGCTTAAAGAACCTAAGGAGAAAAGCGTCCCTACTAAAAGAATCTTAGTATTTAAATTTAGAGATCTAATTTTTTTCAAGTNAGAGCCCAAAAATAGAGTAGGCTTACAAAATATAAGAAATTAATCAGGTCAAAGCCACTAAATGTCTTTTTTTGAACTATTAGAGAANACACCNAANATTTTTGGATTNTTTGGAATATTTCTTTTTATTTGCACAATAGCAGCTTTTATATTTAATTTTGGTTTTAAATTTCGAATAATTGGAGCAACTATCTTTTCATTATTNCTTTCTTTAAGTAGTTGGGCTTTTATACAAAGTTACTCCCAGAAGGTTGTAATAGAAGGTGCAAAATATGTTCCAATTGTTTATGACAACGGGTTCGATTTGATTATTGCTAAAGTAGATAATAACTTTCCAGAAGAATCTCTTGAACCAACTTTAGAACAATTATCGGAAAACATACTAAAAGGTAGCCGGTCAGGTGCGAACGTAAGAATTAAGATAAGAAAACTTGAAAAAATTTCAGACGGTGTAAGTAAACCAGTTGTTATAGGAGAAGTTCAGAAAAATGTCAAAATGAATTAGTCTGTTAAAACATGGAAAGTAAAACCTTTTTAGATTTTTTGCCAACTAATTTCAGACATGAGAAGTCTTTTTTTATTCAAAATAATCTAACTGACTTCGAAAAATTAAGTAATCTTTCGGATTTAGATATTAATGAGATTCAAAGAAAATCTTCACTATGTACATTGAACAATCTAAAGAAAATTAGAGCTATTGCTATTTTTAAAAAAGAAATTGGAATTTCTCCACCGCAAGCATATCTACTTTTACATTGCGGTATATCTTCTCTTAAATCATTATCGATATCTACCCCTTACGAATTAGAACGGAAAATTGGAAGATTAGAAAGAATTCTTAGAGTAAAAACTAAGACAGATACAACTTTTACTCTCTTAAAAGAATGGATTAAAAAAGCTAGTCAGATCGACAAATCTATTAGGAATCTTGGATAAAAAAATTTTTTAATGTAGAATTTAGAAAAAGTTAGTGATAATGAAANCTTTNTTATTTTTTTTATTTTTGTTTTTCAACTCTTTATACCCTGTTTTAAGTCAATCTAACTTATTGGAAACTGTAAAAAAGAATCCAAACGAAGCTAGGAATTTATGTAATAAGTTTAGAGAATTTAATTCAAAAGGTATTTCTGCTAGTTCAGATAAAGCTATAGAGTATGTATCAAACAAAAAAAAGTTAACTCCCGTTAACGCAGAGATCTTTTCTATTTACGTNATTGGGCTGCACTGNCCAGANATTATCTAAAGNCTAAATGTCTGGTTCAAGATGGTTTGACAAGTCTCTAGTACTTAGAGATGGAGTAAGACTTATATCCAGGATTTGGTTACCTAATAGTAATGGGCCATGGCCTGCATTATTAATGAGACAACCATATGGCAGGGAAATAGCTTCAACTATTACCTATTCTCACCCAGAATGGTGGGCTTCCAAAGGATATATGGTAATAATTCAGGATGTTAGAGGTATGGGTTCTTCTGAAGGAGTTTTTAATGGTTTTTCTCAAGAAGCTAGCGATACTTCAGAAACACATGAATGGGTAAGGTCTCTAAAAGAATGTAATGGAAAACTTGGCTTATATGGTTTTTCATATCAAGGATTTACTCAACTAACTGGTGAATTAAATTCAAAGCCGCCCGATTGTTTATCTCCAGCAATGACTGGGATGAATATTAAGGATCATTGGTGCTCAGATGGAGGAGCATATTGGTGGCATAACAATATTGCATGGGGACTTCAAATCGCAGCAATAAAAATGAAAAGAGAAAATAAATTGCTTGAGTGGGAAAAGATAAGATTAGCCTTAGAAAATAAAAGTTATTTAAGGGATGGTCTTGATATCCTAAAAAAATATGATTCTAATAGTTTTGTCTTGGAATGGCTTAAAAATTTAAATAATGCTATCCCATTTGAAGAATTTAAGCCAATTTCAACATGGATTAAACAACCTATGTTAATTATTGGAGGACTTTGGGATCCACATTTAAAAGGTGCCTTTGATCTTTATAAAAAATCTGTAGAAGCTGGTGGTAGTCCGGAGATAATTATTGGAAATGCGACACATCTAGATTGGTGGGAGGGCTCACAAGAATCTCTATTAAAATTTTTTGATAAACATTTAAAATTCGACGAAGAAATTAATTCTAAGGACTCTCAAAGAGAGAAAAAAATATGGAATATTTCATTAAATAAATGGGAAGAATTAGATAATAAATTTCACCCTGAATTTATTTTTGGACTAAAAAGTGATGGCACAGCAAATGTAGATGTTGATGATGGAAGTTTGACCATAAATTCAAAAGGATCAGGATGGTTCACAATTGTTAATGACCCATGGAGGCCTACCCCATCTGACGGGGGACATTTAGGGCCAAATCCAGGAAAGTTTAATAGAAATATTATTGATAAACGTCTGGATGTAGGTATTTTTCAAACCAATTCTTTTGAAGAAGACCAATACTTAACAGGAGTACCCACAATAGAAATCCAAGTAAAAAGCGATCAGCCTAATTTTGATATATGTCTTGCTTTATCTTTAGTTGAAGAAGGTGATGAGAAGGTGATTCAATTTTCAACTGGATTCTTAAGGGTTAAAAGCTCTAAAATAAGTGAAGAATGCATTTATCAAATAACAATGCAGCCAACAAATATTTGTTTAATTAAAGGTAGTAAGCTTCGCTTATCTATATCCGCAGCAGCTTATCCCGCTATTGGAGTTAATCCTGGATTTGGGGAGGGAAATGTTGGGGCGCCTTCAGCAAATCATAGAATTATTACTCTAAGTTTTAACCTTAATAAAACATTTATGAAAATGACCCCTTTTTTTAATAAATAATTATTTTTTTGGTTAATNATTTGATATTATTAATCCTTAATATCTACCAGTCATGATCGAGACAATTCAAGCAGACTGGATTAAATCAGAAGCTATCAACCTAGAAAATTGTTGCAATGATAATCCATTAAAAATATTAGGTCCTCATTTTTATGAAGAACAATGGGTNNTAAGGGTATGGATGCCTGAAGCCGACGAAGTTAAAATAAATTTTAAAAACAATACCTATAAGGCGGAAAGCATAAACCATAAATGGCTTTTTGAAGCTATCCTGCCTGAAAATCCAAATTATAATTACGAAATAAATATTTCACGAGGAGGGATCACACATACACAACATGACCCTTGGTCATATAGAGAAGAGTGGATGGGAGAAGTTGATAGACATCTTTTTGCAGAAGGTAATCATCATCATATTTGGGAAAAAATGGGAGCACATCTCATTGAAGAAAAGAATCAAAAAGGAGTCATGTTTTGCATTTGGGCTCCAAATGCAAAATCAATCTCGATAATTGGAGATATAAATTCTTGGGATGGAAGACATCATCCAATGCAAAAAAGATTAGGGGGAATTTGGGAACTATTCATGCCAACAATGCAAGAGGGCGACACATATAAATACGAAATAAGAACACAACAAGGTCATATTTATGAGAAAGCTGATCCATATGGTTTCCTTCATGAAATCAGACCTCAAAATGGTTCAATAGTTTCAAAATTGAAAAACTTTAATTGGAATGATAGTTCTTGGATTTCAAATAGAGATTCTTCTAGTCAAATTAACAAGCCAATTTCAGTTTATGAAATGCATTTAGGAAGTTGGCTCCATGAATCAACAGATAATAAATATCTTGAGGCCAATGGTGAACAAAGAGAAGCAGTGCCTGCAGCCGATTTAAAACCTGGAACAAGATTATTAACTTATCCAGAATTAACCAAGAAACTCATTCCTTACGTAAAAGAGAGAGGATTCACTCATATTGAATTAATGCCAATATCTGAACATCCTTTCGATGGTTCATGGGGATACCAGGTTACAGGCTGGTACGCACCAACAAGTAGATTTGGCACCCCAAATGAATTTAGAGAGTTTGTAAATAAATGTCATGAAGAGGGCATAGGCGTAATTCTTGATTGGGTGCCTGGTCATTTTCCAAAAGATAAGCATGGTTTAGCATTTTTTGATGGTTGTCATCTTTATGAACATGGAGATTCACGCATAGGTGAACACAANGAATGGGGAACCCTAATATTTAATTACAGCAGAAACGAAGTAAGAAATTTCTTAGTAGCTAANCTCGTTTATTGGTTTGAAGAGTTTCATATTGATGGCATAAGAGTAGATGCTGTAGCTTCAATGCTTTACAGAGATTATCTACGTCCAGATGGAGAATGGATACCCAATGAAAATGGTGGGAATGAAAATATAGAAGCCGTTAAATTTCTTCAACAGGCTAATCATGTACTCTTCCAACACTTCCCAGGTGCACTTTCTATCGCTGAAGAATCAACAACTTGGCCAATGGTAACCAAACCAACTGACATGGGAGGGTTAGGGTTTAACTTGAAATGGAATATGGGATGGATGCACGATATGCTTGATTATTTTGAAATAGATCCTTGGTTTAGGCAATTCCATCAAAATAGTGTAACTTTCTCAATTACATATAACTATACAGAGAACTTTATGCTTGCACTTAGTCATGATGAGGTTGTCCATGGGAAAAGTCATCTTTTGCATAAAATGCCTGGCGATGACTGGAAGAAATATGCAAATACTCGAGCATTACTAACTTATATGTGGACCCACCCTGGTAAAAAAACGATATTTATGGGAATGGAATTTGGGCAAAGACAAGAATGGAATGTTTGGGATGATCTGCAATGGGAGTTACTAGAATTTGAGCCNCATAAAGGTATCAGAAACTTGATTGATGACCTAAACGTTCTTTATAAAAATGAACCTGCATTATGGAAAAATGACTTTGATCCTTATGGATTCCAATGGATTGATTGTAATGACAAATCTAATTCGGTTATAAGTTTCATGAGAAGAGAAAACGATACCAATGAGTGGCTTGTTGTNGTTGCNAACTTTACACCTAATACTCATGGNTCATACAAAGTAGGTGTTCCTNTGGAAGGATTCTATAAAGAAATATTTAATTCAGATNGCTCNAGATACGGGGGCAGTAACAAAGGAAATATGGGGGGTAAAGAAACTATAAATTACAATATTCATGATTATCAAAATGCTTTAGAACTTGCTTTGCCCCCATTAAGCGTGAGTATCTTCAAACATCAATCAAACAAATAAGAAGGCTCATTTAATTTAGTGCTTCATATAAATGTTCATATAACGCTTTTGCACTGCTTAGCATTGTAAGATTTTTAAGTTGGAATTTTAAATTTTTTTTAAAAACATATNGAATTGAAAATGGGTCAAGATTTACCACTACTACTTTCTGCCGCATTAGGTAAAAAAGTAAATAGGCCTCCAGTATGGATGATGAGGCAAGCAGGAAGATATATGAAAATCTATAGAGATTTAAGGGAGCGTTACCCAAGCTTTAGAGAGAGGTCTGAAAATCCAGAACTATCATATGAGATTTCAATGCAGCCTTTTCATGCTTTCAAACCNGATGGTGTGATCCTTTTTTCAGATATTCTCACACCTCTTCCAGGGATGGGCATAAATTTTGAAATAATAGAAAGTAAAGGTCCAATNATTGAGGACCCAATAAGAACTCTTAACCANNTAGAAAATTTAAAAGAATTAAATCCAAGTGAGAGTTTAAGTTTTGTTGGGCAAGTTCTTNCTTCACTAAAAAAAGATGTGAATAATGAGGCAACAGTTTTAGGTTTTGTTGGCGCACCTTGGACTCTTGCTGCATATGTAGTTGAAGGTAAAAGCAGTAAAAATTATTCTTTAATAAAATCAATGGCTTTTAAAGAACCAGATTTACTTCATAAACTTCTTGATCATTTTGCAAAATCTATTGGTGAATATCTTAAATATCAAATAAAATCTGGAGCGCAAGTAGTACAAATTTTTGATTCATGGGCAGGCCAANTAAGNCCACAAGATTACGATATCTTTGCTGGGCCNTATCAAAAAAAAGTTNTTGAAATTGTAAAAGCGGAATACCCTGAAACACCANTAATTCTTTACATTTCAGGAAGTGCTGGTGTCATAGAAAGAATGGCAAAAACTGGAGTAGATATAATCTCATTAGACTGGACAGTAGATATTGAAGAGGCTTGTAAAAGAATCCCTAGTGGGATNGGAATTCAAGGTAATGTTGACCCTGGCATTTTATTCGGAAACAAAGAATCAATAAAAGAAAGGATAGATAATACTTTCAATAAAATTAAAGACAGGAAATATATTCTTAATTTGGGTCATGGNATTTTACCTGGGACTCCAGAAGAAAATGCTCAAACATTTTTTGAACATGGGAAAAAACTCACTTACTAGTCAAAGTCTTGGCATATAAAAACTTATTAATAACAGGCGCTAATGGATGTGTTGGCCAATATTTAGTTGATTGGTTTTTGAAAAACACAAAATTCAGGCTTTATCTCATGGTAAGAGACAAAAGTAAGTTACCAATTTCTGTTCAAGAAAATAAAAAAGTCAAGTTAATGGTGTGCGATATCAGGGAATCAAATAGGTATAAAAAGGAAATTAGTCAAATTAATTACCTAATACATACTGCTACAGCTTGGGGAGATCCAAAAAGAGCCTATGAAGTAAATATTAAAGCTTTTGAAGAATTACTTGAAATGCTTGATATTGAAAAGTTAGAAAAGATTATTTATTTTTCAACAGCTAGTATTCTTGATACCCAAACAGAATTAATGAGGGAATCATTGATTTATGGAACAGAGTACATTCAAACAAAATATGAATGTTTTCAGAGACTTATAGAAAGCTCATTTGCAGAAAAAACTTTCGCTATTTTCCCTACCTTAGTTTTTGGGGGGGATCTTGGAAAAAAAAGTAAATATCCTGTGAGTTATTTAACTAGTGGATTGAAAGAAATTGAGAAATGGCTTTGGTTAGCAAGATTTTTAAAACTCGACTCTAAATTTCACTTTATACACGCAAATGATATCGCTCAAATTTGTGGGTTTCTAATTAAGAATCACAAGGAAGAGCAATATAGAGGCTTTAGAAAATTTGTCCTAGGTCAGAAATTTATTTCAATTGATCATGCCATAATTACACTTTTNAAAAGANATAATATGAGGAGATATTTTGCGATACCCCTTACAAAAAAAATTCTAAAAATATTATTAAGAATTCTCCCCATCCAAACTACTCCTTGGGATAGCTTCAGTATCAAAAAATATGACTTTAATCATGTCCCCATCACTAATCCTGAGACTTTCAAACTTAAAAGTTATGCCAAGTCACTGAATGATATTTTAAGGTTATCAAAGTTACCAAGCTGTAATAACAATTAAAATTCTCNCAGTTAGGTTNCCAAAGCCTTGTAATATATANAAATAAGTAAATTTNAATTATGTTACGTTCAATCTTTGCAGGGTTATTCGCAATAGTTTTAACTCTTGGTCTAGGTATTTCATCNGTTTCAGCTAAGACTGTTGAAGTAAAACTTGGAACNGATGCTGGAATGCTTGCATTTGAACCAAGTACAGTAACCATTAGTGCTGGTGATACAGTTAAATTCGTCAATAATAAACTTGCGCCTCACAATGCTGTTTTTGATGGGCATGAGGAATTAAGTCATGCAGACCTAGCTTTTGCTCCAGGAGAGTCTTGGGAAGAAACATTTGATACTGCTGGAACTTATGATTACTATTGCGAGCCACACAGAGGCGCTGGAATGGTA
>FUFK010048116.1_pt1 | contig 14213 bp, 13 predicted proteins | sample 1021851 | NCBI WGS metagenome assembly FUFK01 (sample SAMEA51879418, study PRJEB19060) | metagenome | reverse complement strand
CACAGAGTGGTGCAAACCAAGAGATTTCCGCCCCGTCAATATCTTTTGGGTTATTGGGATTCATTACCACAAGTTAATATTTATATTTTCTGAAACAAAAAACCCTCAAAATCATAGAAATTGAGGGTTTAAGGGTGGTCCCACCTGTCCCAGAAACAGGGCTATATATATACTGATTATCAATTAGTTAAGTTTATAAGATGGTTCGATAATCGAACCAATCTAGTTCGAAGTTCGAACCATTTGAAAAATCAAGTTTTTTTAACCAGAACCCTGGTTCAGGTTCCAAAAGGACCAAAAGTATTTGAAACCCCTATTCAAAAGGGAACTACAAAACATTAATTCCCGTATAATAATTTGTGGAGGGTGTGTTTGATTGAACCTCTTCAAGATTTTTTAGAATTAATAAAATTGATGTAAAACCCAACAGTAATTAATAAATATCCAAGAACATTATCCCACCCCCAAGGAAGGTAAACAATTAATGTTCCTACAAAAACAAATAAAACACCTAAACTTGATTTTTTAAAATAATTAAGACTAGAAATAAGTAGTCCCAAATTGAAAATTTTCCCACTAACACTCATAAAAGGAGTCCATATTTCAGGTGTATTAATTAAATGTTTAGTTACTTGACTTTTAAGTTCGGGGTCTTTTAAACTCCAAAAAACAAAATCAATTACACACATTCCAATTATTAAACCTATTCCACATATTAAGGATGGAGAACCTATAAATTTGAATTTACTTTTTGGGAAATTTCCAATTTGAGGTATTAGTAATAAAACACCTATAATCATTAACCAGTGAGAAAAATCAATTGGTTCTTGATTGTGAAGTTTTTCAATATCATTAAAAAATATGAAAATTAAATACTGACCAATTGTATATGTAAATAGACCTAAGAGAAATAAAATTTCGTTAGTATATAGTTTTTTAAAATTCTTATTCATCAACTTTCAAAAATAATTAATTTGGTTCGATAATTGGTTCGACAATTAAGTCTTAAAAAACAAAAACCCTCATAGTCAAGGACTTAGAGGGTTTAAGGGTGGTCCCACCTGGACTCGAACCAGGGACCAAATGATTATGAGTCATCTACTCTAACCAACTGAGCTATAGGACCGGTGTTGGCGCAAATATACAATTTCACTATCTTTTTATAAAACATAAATTGAATTTTTGTTTTTTATTTAAACTACTTTTGACAAATGGAAAGTCAGAGACAGAAAAAGATCTCTTCTTTAATACAAAAAGAACTTGCTGGGTTAATTAACGAGGACCTTAGAAGGGGTGGTATCAAAAATCTTATCATCTCTGTAACCAAAACTCGCGTTTCTCCTGATCTTTCTTTGTGTAAGGTTTATTTGAGTATTTTTCCAAGNGATAATTCTGTTGCTCAAATTGCTTTGTTGCAAAAAAATTCTACCAAAATAAAATATGATCTTTCTAGTTTGTTAAAGAAGCACTTACGAAAAGTTCCTGAGCTTGCATTTTTCCTTGACGACTCTCTTGACTATATCGATTCAGTTGAAGACTCTATTAACAACCCTGACAATCCTATAAAATAAAATGTTTAAGTCTTACATATATAAAATTGCTTTTCGTTATTTTTTTTCAAGGGATTCTAAAACAATTGTAAATAGAATTAATGGTTTTGCTTTTTTAATGATTGTTGCTGCTGCATGTGTTTTGTTAGTTGTCCTGAGCGCTTTTGAAGGTCTTAAAGATTTTGGTCTTTTTTACACCAGTTCTTTTGATCCAGATTATAAAGTGGTGCCTAAAAAAGGTAAATATCTTGTTGTAAGTCAAGAGACTCTTAACAAAATTAGAGGACTCGATGGTGTTATAGGTGCTTCTGAAGTAATTGAAGAAAAGGTGGTTTTTTCAAATGAGCTTAATTCTGGTGCTACTTTACTAAAAGGTGTTTTTTCTAACTATCATCTTACACCTGCGCTTGATTCTCTTTCTCTTGTTGGTGTTTTTTCTCCAGAAAAGAAAAACACAATTTATATTGGTGCAGATTTAGCCTCTTCTCTAGAAGTTGTTCTTAGCAAAGAGTTTTCTCTTCTTGCTACCGCTCCTAAAAGTAACACCAATAGCCTTTTTGGTTTCTCTCCTTTTTCGTCTATGCAGTTTGATATTGAAGGGATATATCAAATAAGCAGCGATATAGAGAAAAAATATGCGTTTACCTCAATGGCGTCCATGGCTACTTTAACTGGAGCTCAAGAAAATACTTTTACGTCTGTTGAGATTTTTTCCAACAAGTCGCTTACTGATAACGACGTTAAAACTTTTATCACGGATGAGCTTGGCGATAAAGCGGAAGTGTTGACAAAACAAGATTTGAACCCTGCTTTGTATAAGATGCTGAATACTGAAAATTTTGCCGTATATCTTATTTTTTCTCTAGTTGCATTGGTCGCTATGTTTAACCTTGTTGGCTCTCTAACAATTATGATTGTTGAGAAAAGGCGTGATTTAAGGATTCTTAAATCTCTTGGAGGAGAAAAAAATGATATTAATCACGTGTTCTTTTTATTAGGCATGGTAACATCTTTTTTTGGAGGGGTTGTCGGTGTCCTTTTAGCGTGGTTGATTATAGTTTTTCAAAACTCTTATTCTTTAATTTTAGTTCCTGGAACATCCATACCATATCCTATTTCTTTTACTCTTTCTAACGTCTTAATTGTTTTAATCACAATTATTGCTTTGGGTGTGATTACTTCCTTGTGGTCTACAATTGGTTTAAAAGAGGACTAAACCAGTTCCTTTTGGGAGAAAGTATGGATTATTTCATCAAGCTCATGAAAGATTTTGATTGGATCTTTTTCATTTAGTATCCTGCTTTTTGTTTCTTTAAAGTTTGCAACTCCTTTAAAGTAATTACCATAGTGTCTTCTAGTTTCTAGAACCCCCAAGACCTCGCCTTTCCACTTCACCGCCATCTCTAAATGTCTTTTTGCCATTCGTGCTTTGTCTGATATTCCTGGTTCTTCTTTTTTATTACCTGTGCTTAGATAGTGTTTTACTTGGTCAAAAAACCATGGGTTTCCTATGGACGCTCTTCCAATCATAGCCCCATCTAGCCCAAATTCATCTCTCATTTCTTTAGCCTTCTCAGGTGAGTTTACATCACCATTCCCGAAAACAGGTATATGCATTCTTGGATTATTTTTTATTGCAGCTATTTGGGTCCAGTCAGCGTCGCCTTTATACATTTGTGCTCTTGTTCTTCCATGAATAGAAATTGCTTTTATACCCACATCCTGAAGTCTTTCTGCTACTTCTACTATTTTAATAGATTTTTCATCCCATCCCAGTCTGGTTTTTACAGTAACGGGAAGGCTTGTTCTTTTTACTATTTCTTCTGTAAGACTAACCATTAACGGAATGTCTTTCAAAATTCCTGCACCTGCACCTTTACATACTACTTTTTTAACAGGACACCCATAATTAATGTCAATAATATCTGGGTTTGTTTTTTCAACTATGTCTACCGCCCCAAGCATTGAATCAAGGTTTGATCCAAATATTTGAATTCCAACGGGTCTTTCTTTTGTATATATGTCTAGTTTTTTTGTACTCTTTGCTGCGTTTCTAATAAGCCCCTCGCTTGATATAAACTCAGTGTATACAACATCTGCCCCCTGCTCTTTACAAAGCGCCCTAAAAGGGGGGTCACTCACATCTTCCATCGGCGCAAGAAGAAGAGGGAATTTAGGAAGTTCTATGTTTCCTATTTTAATCATGTGGCAAAATTAACAATTCTTGAATTTATTTAGCTCTGGCAATTAAAGATTATACAAAGTAAGTATCTTTGTCGAAAACACAGGCATTGTCACAAAACATAAGAAACTTCTGTATTATAGCTCATATTGATCACGGGAAAAGCACTCTCGCTGACCGTCTTTTGGATTTTACTGGCTCTGTTACTGATAGAGAAAAACAGGATCAGCTTCTTGATGACATGGACCTTGAAAGAGAAAGAGGTATAACCATAAAGTCTCATGCTGTTCAAATGGACTATAAGAGAGGTGATGAAAGTTTTATTTTAAACCTTATTGACACTCCTGGTCATGTTGATTTTTCATATGAGGTTTCAAGGGCGATTGCTGCTTGTGAGGGTGCTTTATTGGTGGTGGATGCTGCCCAAAGTATTCAGGCACAAACTATTTCAAACCTTTATCTGGCTGTTGATAATGATTTGGAAATAATTCCTGTAGTAAACAAGATTGACCTTCCGTCAGCAAACACAGAAGTTGTTGTTGATGAAATTGTTTCGCTTATTGGTTGTAAACCCGATGAGGTTGTACTTGCTTCTGCAAAAACAGGCGAGGGTGTTGGGGGAATACTTAATGCAATTGTAGAAAGAGTTCCTTCTCCTGGTGGTAATCCTGAAGCTCCACTACAGGCACTTATTTTTGACTCTGTCTTTAATCCTTATAGAGGAATTGAAACTTATTTTAAGGTTGTAAACGGAAAAATTTCAAAAGGAAACAAAGTTAAATTTATGTCAACAGGAAAAAGCTATGGTGCCGAAGAGGTTGGTACTCTTAAATTAAACCAAGTGCCAAAGCAAGAGATTTTAACAGGTGATGTTGGTTATCTTATCACAGGAATAAAAGATGCAAAAGATGTTAAGGTTGGCGACACTATAACGCTAGCTGAGGTTGGTGGTGTTTCAGCTATTGAAGGGTTTGAAGAAGTAAAACCGATGGTTTTTGCAGGAATTTATCCTGTTGATACAGACGATTATGAAGATTTAAGGTCTAGCATGGAAAAACTTCAGCTTAATGATGCTTCGCTGGTATTTATGCCTGAGAGTTCTGCTGCCCTGGGTTTTGGTTTTAGGTGTGGTTTTCTTGGCATGCTTCACCTAGAGATTATTCAAGAAAGGCTTCAGAGAGAATTTAACATGTCTGTTATAACAACAGTTCCAAACGTTTCCTACAACGCCTATGTTAAAAAAGATCCCAACGATGCTATACTTGTTAACAACCCTTCTGATCTTCCTGATCCTTCTCGTCTTGATAGGGTTGAAGAGCCTTATATTGACGCAACTATTATAACAAAATCAGAGTTTGTTGGTAATGTGTTGACCCTGTGTATTGAAAAAAGGGGGGAGATAAAAAACCAGCGATACCTAACGCCTCAAAGGGTTGAGTTAAGCTTCAAGCTTCCTTTGGCAGAAATTGTTTTTGACTTTTATGATCGCTTAAAATCTGTTTCCAAAGGATATGCCTCTTTTGACTACTCTCCTTCTGGTTTTGTTGCTTCAAAACTTGTTCGTCTTGACATCTTGTTAAACGGAAAATCTGTTGATGCGCTCTCTTCTCTGATTCATGCAGATAATGCGCAAAGAGTTGGAAGAAAAATGTGTGAAAAACTTAGAGAGTTAATACCTAGACAGCAGTTTGACATTCCTGTTCAGGCAGCTATAGGTGCTAAAATTATTTCAAGAGAAACAATAAAGGCTTATAGAAAAGATGTAACAGCAAAGCTATACGGGGGTGATGTAACAAGGAAAAGAAAGCTTCTTGAAAAACAAAAAAAGGGAAAGAAAAAAATGAGAATGGTTGGGAGTGTAGAAATTCCCCAACAAGCATTTATGGCTGTTTTAAAAATTAACGACTAATGAAACTTCACTCAATAGAAACTGGTAATTTTAAACTTGATGGCGGGGCAATGTTTGGTGTTGTTCCTAAAGTACTTTGGGAAAAAACCAACCCTGCTGATTCTCAAAACAGAATTGAGATGAGTGCTCGCTGTCTGTTAATTGAGGATGGAGAAAAGCTTATACTGATAGACACTGGTCTTGGAAACAAACAAAGTGAAAAGTTTTTCTCTCACTACGATAGGTCTGGAGACATGACCCTTGAAAGCTCTTTGGCTTCATGTGGCTTTGATGTTGAAGATATTACCGATGTGTTCCTCACACATCTTCATTTTGACCACTGTGGTGGTGCAACTATAAGAGAGGGTAATAAAATTATTCCTGTTTTTAAAAACGCAAAGTTTTGGTGCTCTAAAAGCCATTGGGATTGGGCTAGCGTTAGTCCTAACCCTAGGGAAAAAGCTTCTTTTTTAGAGGAAAATCTTTTACCATTAAAAGAGTCGGGTCAGTTAAATCTTTTTGACAGCACTGAAGACGGTTTTTGCTCTGAGCTTGGTTTTGATATTTTGTTGGTAGATGGTCACACTGAAAAAATGGCTTTACCTAAAGTTCAATATAAAGGAAAAACAATTCTGTTTGCCTCAGATCTTGTGCCCACTGCCGGCCACATTCCTATACCTTATCTTATGGGGTATGACGTGAGGCCTCTTACTACAATGGAGGAAAAAACAAGAATTTTAAACAACATAGTAGAAAACAATTCTTTAATCTTTCTTCAACACGACCCAGTAAATGAGGTTGTATTTTTAAAGAAAACCGAGAAAGGTGTTAGGCTTGACAAATCTTCTACACTTAAAGCTCTTTTTTAAATGAAGCCCTTAAAAGGAAATAAAAAAATTGATTTTCTTTTTGAGAAAGGTGTGCGTTTTTCTTCTGAATATGTGCGTTGTGTTTTTATGAAACAAGAAATAGATGAATTGTTTTATGTTGTGTCTGTGCCTAAAAAGTCTTTTTCTCGAGCTGTTGATAGAAACAAAATAAAGAGACAGCTTCGAGAAATATTAAGAAAAAATGATGGTGTGTTTATAAAAAATGGTTTTGGGTGGTATATGATTATATACACTCATTCTTCTTTTGTTGACTTTGAAGATCTTAATAAGGATGTTTGCTCTCTTTTTTAGATTATGGTGTTATAAACATTGCGCAGTGTGGTATTCCGTCTTCTATGTACCCCTCTCCTCTTCTTTCAAAACCTAAATCAATGTAAAATTTTTCTAAATAGGCTTGTGCTGAAATTTTAATCTCTTGTTTATCAAAGTTTTTTTCACAAACCCCTATACACATCTTTACAAGGTCTTTCCCAACCCCCTTTCCTCTTTCTTTTTCTATTACCACAACTCTTCCAAAACCAGGGTAGTCTTCATAGTAGTCCCCTTTATTAAAGATTCTTGCATAAGCAACCAACTCTTCTTCTTTATACCCGCTTAAGTGAATAGCTTTATAATCTTTTCTGTCAAAATCGTTATACAATATTTCTTGTTCTACAACAAAAACCTCTGATCTTAATCTTGATATTTCATATAATTCTTTTGTGTTAAGCTCATGGAATGCTTGTTCTTTCCACTTAATCATTTTCATCTATTTTTTTTATTCTTCTCTCGTGTCTTCCCCCCTCAAACTCCTCTTTTATAAAAACGTCAACTATGCTTAATATTTTATCACTACTTAAAAATCTTGATGGTATGCTTATTATGTTTGCATTATTATGCTGTTTTGCTAAGGATGCTGTTTCCTCGCTCCAGCAAATTGCTGCCCTTATTCCTTTGTGTTTGTTTGCTGTCATAGCTGCTCCGTTTCCGCTTCCGCAAACTATAACCCCCATGTCTGCGTGTCCTTCTTTTACTTCTTTTGATACTGGATGAATATAGTCTGGATAGTCTACACTTTCTTTTCCATTATACCCTTTGTTTATAACTGTGTGTCCTTTTTTTGTGAGATGATCTTTTATTTTTTCTTTAACCTCCACCCCTGCGTGATCGTTTCCTATTGCAATTTTCATGTTTATTAAATTAATAATTCCTTTATTATTTTTTGATATGATGTTAATAGTTGTATTCTTATTCTTGATAACTATTTCTTTTTTTTTTTTATTTACTTTTTTGTTTCTTTTTTAACCAGTCATCATTGTTTATTTTATTATTTTTTTTTAACTATTTGTGTTTTATTTAGGTTATTAACACATGTTTGTTTTTAGCTTTGATTTTTGTTTATCAATAGTTTAGATTGTTAATTAATTGTTCACTTTGTATTATTTGTGTTCATTGCTTTTTTCCTTGAGACATTTATTAAGAAATTAACACGCCATATATACCTAATTAAATTTTTAAATAAAACTAAAATAATTATGTTTAAATGTTTATTGATAATAAAAAGAAAGAGGGTTGAATAAAACTATATTTGAATAAAATTTATAATGAGTAAAAAGAAGAAAGAACAAAAGNGGTTAGAAAGGAAAATTACTTCACTCATTTCGTCACCAACTTTAAAAGAATTCAATTATAAACAAATAGCTTTTGCCTTAGGAGTTAATGACACCAAAGGAAGAAATGATATTATAAAAATTTTAAATATTCTTTTAAAAAAAGAAAAAATAATTAAAGTTGGGAGAGGGAAGTTTGTTGCGCCTGCTATTCAAGGAGAAATTGCAGAAGGGGTTTTAGAGATAACAAGCACAGGAAGGGGCTATGTTGTGTGTGAGGATCTAGATGATGATGTAATGGTAGAAAACAAATACCTCAACAAAGGGTTACACGGAGACATAGTAGAGGTTTTAGTAGGAGAAAAAAAGTACAAAAACAGATACGAGGGAAAGGTTATAAAAGTTTTAAAAAGAAACAAAAAAGTATTTGTTGGGGTGTTTGAGAAAAACAAGGACTACGGTTTTGTTAACACAAGGAACGCAAGAATGTACACAGATATCTTCATTGAAAAAGAGGAAGTGAAAGGATATAAAACAGGAGAAACAGTAGCTGTAGAAATAAAAAAATGGGAAAGATCAAACAACTCACCAGAAGGAAGAATTGTAAAAACATTTGGATTTGAAAGCGATTCTCTGGACGCTTATTCTATTTTATATGAGTATGGTTTGGCGCCTGAATTTGAAGAAGAAGTAGAAAAAGAGGCAAAAAAAATTGATAAAAAAATATCAAAAGAAGAGGAAAAGAAAAGAAGGGACATGAGAAAAGAGATGACCTTTACTATAGACCCTGTAGACGCAAAGGATTTTGATGATGCAATTTCTTTCAAAAAAATTGAAAAGGAAACGTTTGAAATAGGGGTTCATATAGCAGACGTTTCACATTATGTTACACCAGGCAGTGTAATAGACGAAGAAGCACAAAAAAGAGCAACCTCAGTTTATTTGGTTGATAGAGTCATACCTATGTTGCCAGAAACNCTTTCAAACAATCTCTGCTCGCTAAGACCTAATGAAGAAAAATTAACCTTCTCAGCAGTTTTTATAATGAAAAAAAACGGACAAGTTTTGGAAGAGTGGTTCGGTAAAACAATAACAGAATCAAACCACAGACTTTCCTATGAGGAGGCTCAACACATCATAGAAACAGAAGAGAAAATAATTCCTAAAGAAAAAACAATTTTAAATAAAGAAAAAAAAGTAAAAAACAACCTGGTTGAGGCGGTTACAACCCTAAACCAGATTGCTAAAACAATAAGAAAAAAAAGAATAAACAAAGGAGCAATTATTTTTGATAAGTCTGAAATAAAGTTTAAGCTAGACGAAAAAAACAACCCAAAAAAAGTAGTTTTTAAAACAGCAAAAAGCGCAAACAAACTAATAGAAGAGTTTATGCTTCTTGCAAACAGGAGGGTGGCAGAAAAAATGAAAAAAGGAAAAGAAAGGTTTGTTTTTAGAGTACACGATCAACCAGATGAAGAAAAGTTAAAAAACTTGCAAACGGTTGTGAAAAGGCTAGGATATAATCTTGATCTAAAAAAGAACAACCTTAATGACTCCCTAAACACACTTCTTGAAAACACGTTTGGAAAAAACGAACAAAACCTAATAGACACATTAATGATAAGAAGCATGAGTAAAGCAGAGTACACAACAAAAAACATAGGTCATTATGGGTTAGCGTTTGACAACTATACACACTTCACTTCGCCAATTAGAAGATATCCAGATGTTCTGGTTCATAGGCTTATAGAGGCAGAATTGAAAAAAGAGAAAATAAAAACAGAGGAACTGGAAACCCTTTGTAATCATTCAACCCACATGGAAATACTTGCTACCAAAGCAGAGAGGGACTCTATAAAACTAATGCAGATTAAATATATGCTAGATAAAGAAGGAAAAATTTTTGAAGCAGTTATTTCTGGAGTAACAGCAAGAGGGGTGTTCGTTGAGGTTGTAGAGAATAAATGTGAGGGGCTGGTTAAAGCAAAAGACCTGCCGGGAGACTTTTATGTTCACGATGAAAAAAACCACCAGTTTGTAGGAGAAAAGACAGGAAAAAAATATCAGCTTGGTGANAAAACAAGGGTAATGTTGATAAAAGCTGATCAAGTAAAAAGAAGACTAGACTTCCAAATACTAAGTTGAGGCATCGAGCGGATTCGAACCGCTGTAAAAGCTTTTGCAGAGCTCCGCCTAGCCACTCGGCCACAATGCCTTTAGTGTAGNAAAAATAGAAAAAAGATTAAACTTTTTTTCTTAATTCTACAGAATCTACACAGCCACCAATAGGAGGGTTGATTTTTTTAATACTCACATCAACAGAGACAATGTTTTTGTCAAGCTGATTTATGGATGAAACAATCCTTTCCATAACAACCTCTAATAATTTGGAAGGAGTGTCCATTTCTTTCTTTATGGCATTGTAAACGCCAACATAATCAACCGTGTTTTCAAGATTATCATTTGTTTCTGCCATTGAGGTGTCAAACTCTACAGACGCATTAACTAAATATTCCCCACCAACAATCGTTTCTTCACCAAGACATCCATGGAAGGAATAAAACCAAGCGTTATTTACAGATATTTTTGACAAAATATTTCCAAAGATATAAAACCAAGNAAACAATCTATTAACCTTTTCAATATCTTTGACAAAGTGAAGAAAAAAGGCCCAAACTTTATAGAGCAAATTATAGACGGAGATATTTCTAGGGGGTTTAAAAAAGACGACCTAAGGTTTAGGTTTCCACCAGAGCCAAACGGTTATCTGCACATCGGCCACCTTAAAGCAATTTGTTTAAATTTTAATCTTGGAGAAAAATATGGAGCACCAGTAAACCTCAGGTTTGATGATACAAACCCAGAAAAAGAAGCAAAAGAGTATGTTGATGCCATCAAAAATGATATTCTTTGGCTTGGTTATAAGTGGGACAAAGAGTGTTATGCTTCTGATTATTTTGAACAGCTTTATAATTGGGCGCTTGTCCTTATAGAAAAAGATCTTGCTTTCATTGACTCGCAATCATCAGAGGACATAGCAAGCCAAAAAGGAACCCCTACAAAAGAAGGTAAAGCAAGCCCTTATAGAGATAGGGACAAAGAAGAAAGCCTTAAGATCTTTAAAGAAATGCACAATGGAGATCACAAACAAGGAGAACACGTATTAAGGGCAAAAATTAACATGTCTTCACCAAACATGTTAATGAGAGACCCGGTTATTTACAGAGCAATGGATTCAAACCACCACAGAACTGGAGATAGCTGGAAGATATACCCTATGTATGATTGGACACATGGAGAGTCTGACTATATAGAACAAGTATCACATTCACTATGTACACTTGAGTTTGAGCCTCACCGCGAGCTCTACGATTGGTTTCTAGACTCCATTAGTCCTTTAGAGGGAATTAGACCAAAGCAAAGAGAATTTTCAAGGCTTAATCTTTCCTATACTATAACAAGCAAGCGGAACCTTGCAAAACTTGTAGAAGAGGGGGTTGTTGATGGTTGGGACGACCCACGAATGCCAACAATTTCTGGTTTAAGAAACAGGGGTTACACTCCAGAATCTTTAAAATCATTTGCTTTGACAGTTGGAATATCAAAAAGAGAAAACGTAATTGATGTTTCTTTATTAGAGTTTTGTGTAAGAACACATTTGAATGAAGAAGCGCCAAGAGCTATGGCTGTTTTAGATCCTTTAAAAATATCAATTATAAACTACAAGGAAAACAAAGAGGAGAGCGTAAACTTTGATATAAACCCTCAAAAACCCAGTCAAGGAAAAAGAGAGATTTTGTTTTCAAAGATCATTTACATCGAGCGAGAAGATTTTCAAGAAAACCCAGAAGAAGGTTTTTTTAGGCTTTCACTGGGAGAGGAGGTAAGGCTAAAAAATGCATATATAATTAAAGCAACAAACATCATTAAAAACGAACATGGAGAAATTACAGAAGTTGAGTGTGAGTATGATGATAAAAGTAAAAGCGGATCAAATACACCGGAGAGCAATAGAAAGGTAAAGGCAACAGTTCATTGGGTTTCTGCACAAACAGCCGTGGATGCAACTCTAAACGTTTACGACAGGCTTTTTAAAGTTACTGAGCCAGGAAAAACTCAAGACCTTTTAAGCCAAGTTAACGAAAACTCTCTAGAGATAAAAAGCGCAAAGGTAGAGCCTTATCTTGCAAGCGCAAAAGAAGGAGACCACTTCCAGTTTCAAAGATCAGGATATTTCGTTAGAACAAACAATAAAAAAACCCTAGAGTTTAATAAAACAGTAGGGTTAAGAGATGGTTGGAAGAAATAGTTAAATTACCTCATCCTCACCTTCAAAATTGTCTACAGGAGGATTATCAAACTGAGGGGGTTCTTGCTCAGTCTCACCCGCATCATTCTTTGCAGATTTTATGTTTTCCTTTTGCATAGCCTCCCCTATTTTGCTACTAGCTGTAAAAGCAGCAACCATATCATTTAGCATAGTGCTTCCTGCTTGTGGTGAATTAGGGAGAAGGATTAAGTTTGAGTTAGTTTCCCCGCCAATTGACTGTAGTGTATCATAGTGTTGTGTAACCACGATTAATGCTGAAGCCTCTTGCGAGTTTATACCAACCGAACCTAAAGTTCCAACTGAGTCCTCAATACCTTTAGCTATTTCCCTTCTCTGGTCTGCAATACCCTGCCCCTGAAGTCTTTTGCTTTCAGCCTCAGCTTTTGCCTTTTCTACAATTAAAATTCTTGCAGCATCTCCTTCATATTGAGCAGCTGTTTTTTCTCTGTCAGCTGCATTAATTCTGTTCATTGCTCTTTTAACCTCAGCATCCGGCTCAATATCTGTAACAAGTGCTTTAACAATAAAGTATCCATATTCTTCCATAGCGTCTCCTAATGATTGTTTCACAGCAACAGCTATGTCGTCTTGTTTTGAAAAAACATCATCAAGCTTCATTTTTGGAACCTGCGAACGAATTAAATCAAATACATATGACGTGATTTGATCTTGTGGAAAGTCTAGTTTATAAAAGGCATCAAAAACTTTTGATTCTACCACCCTATATTGAACAGAAACCTTAAGCTTAACAAACACGTCATCACTAGTTTTTGTTTCTACAACCACATCAAGCTGTAAAACCTTCAAGCTTAGTCTTCCAGCGATTCTATCAACCAAAGGAATTTTAACCTGAATTCCAGGTTTTCTAACAGATTGAAATTTACCAAATCTCTCAACGATTGCCGCTGATTGTTGCTTTACAATAAAGACGGTTGAGATAAGGACGAAAAAAAGAAATAATATTATTAAAGGTGTTGTAAATATGCTCATAGTTAAATTTTGTTAATTAAGTTTTCAATTCTTTGAAGTGTTTCCTCTGGTCCAATAAAATCTATAATCTTAAATAAATCAGGTCCAGAAAGACTCCCAACCAAGGAAAGTCTTAGCGTTTTCATAATATTTCCAAAAGAAATATCGTTTTCTGCTCCAAACTTCATAAGCTCATTTTTAAGTTNCGAAGAACTGTTAATAAACTCGTTATTTAATTTACAAAAATTTAAAACACTAAATATTACCTCTCTGTTAATTTTTTCAATNGCTGACACATCAATCTCCTTAGGCTGCTTAATAAAAACTGAAAGCTCTTTGTCAATGTCTTTGGTGGTATTTAATCTCTCTTTAACTAACTCAATAATCTCTATAGCTTCTGGCTCGCTATATTTTTCAACCAACAATTTTTTTGTTTGTTCAGAGAGATCTAATATTCTTTTAGATTCAAGATCTTTTAAGTGCAGGTGATTAATCCATAGCGCTTTTTTAAAATCAAAACGAGCTCCTGATTTGTTTATTTCCTCATAATTAAAAGACTCAACCAGCTCTTCCATTGTGTACTTCTCCTTTTCTTCTTTGTTGCTCCAGCCCAGAAGTGCCAGGTAATTATTAAGACCCTCAGGAATGAAACCGTGTTCTTTAAATCCATCAGAGTCTTCCCATTTAACAGTAAAAATTGGGTGCCCCTGTTCGTCTGCATCCCTTTTTGAAAGCTTCCCCGCTCCACTATTTTTTAAAATTAAAGGGAGGTGATAAAATTTAGGAGGCTTCCATCCAAAAAACTCATAAAGTAG
>FUFK010041147.1_pt1 | contig 14215 bp, 10 predicted proteins | sample 1021851 | NCBI WGS metagenome assembly FUFK01 (sample SAMEA51879418, study PRJEB19060) | metagenome | reverse complement strand
TTGATTGGAACTTTAGCAGCTTCTTACAAAGATTGTTTCCCAGACTATCAATCTATCTGGCATGACATAGATACAAAGGTTGAGAAGAAAGAAATCAACAAAGAGAAGTCACAAAGGTTGCTGCAGCTTGGTGAGAGTGTTGTTTATATTGAAGAGCTTAACGAGATGCTTGATTTAAAAAAAGATACTCTTGTTCCTCTACAACATTTCAANAATATGCANGCTTACTTNAAGATAGCAAACAAAGGAGCTGGCACATATCTTCTTGAACAAGAAACCACAAANAGAGCAAATAAATTTATTTATCATCCGAAGCATCCAACAGGAATAATTGAGATTGATAATATAACTTATGCAAACAGATTTAGAGCTCCCAACATTATAGGAAAGAACTTACCTATTGATCATTGGGAAGAGCAGCTGAATTATATGTTTGGTGAAGATGCAGACTTTGTTGAACAATACTTTGGTTACATATTTCAGAACATGGGTGATAAAGCTATGTGGGCTCCNTTATGGATNTCTGAACAAAGAGGAATTGGAAAGAATTGGATAACTCTTTTGATGTCTAAAGCTATGGGCATGCATAACAGCAGACCAAACTTAAAATATAAAAATGTTGTAAGCAGCTTTCCAGATTGGATCATTGGATGTCAGTTTGCTGTGATCAATGAAATATTTATCAAGAATAAACATGATGTAAAAATGGAAATGTCAGAAGAGATCAAGGACCTTATAACTGAACCATTTATCCATATAGAGCAGAAATTCAGAAGATCTTTTGACTACTTCAACACATGTAACTTTGTGCTTATCTCAAATCATGAGAATTGCATGTATGTGAACAATGAGGAAAGAAGATATTGGATTAAGAAAATAAACTGCCAAGAACAAGGAAGAGAATATTGGAAGCCAAAATGGAAGTGGCTAGAAACTGATGGAGCTGCAGCTGTAACTCACCATCTTAAAAATCTAACTATTAAAGACCCAGATCTCTACAAAGACAGAGCTCCTAAAACTTCCGACTTCAAAGAGATGGCAGCTAATAGTGAACACCCAATATTCAGATGGCTAGATACACACTTTGATGAAGAAAGTGGTCCTTTCAGAAGAGAAAGCCAATACAAAAACTTTAACTTCCTTGCGGGCATAAGTTGGCTGCATACAGCTGTCACAAAAGGATTTGGTCAAAACTGTTCTCAAGATGTGCTGCAAGATTGGTGCAAAAGAAGATGCATGAAATGGAAAGATGGTAACTTAACCAGACAGATCCGAATGGAAGATGGTACCAGACCAAGAGTATATATGATCTTGCCAAGAGAGAAAGAAGCTAAAGCTTATTGGTATGATTTATTAATTAACAAAACAGAAACTGAACTAGGAAAACTCTATGGCGAAAAAGCAGAAAACATTGGTGTTGTCACAACTGATGGAACTACCTACGCGAACAAAGACGATTGATGATAATAAGGTTATGGATCTATTCATGAAAATCATTGAGCAGCTTCTTGATGATAACCAACGACTAAAAAATTCACTAGATCTGGAACGCAAAAGAAACAATCTAGTCTTTGGTGGCTCACACTCACCCTCAAGGCGCAAATAACCTTGAGCAGCAGCTGCATGATGCATTGTGCTTGGTCCATTAATCATGCCCCAAAGTTTCAAATATCCTTGAGTGCTTTGAGTGGGGTGAGGAAACGACCTTTTTTCTTTTCTTTTGGATCTCTCACTTAACTTTCTTCGGACAAATTATTCAGCATAACGCCTGATGGATTAGTTAGGTAACAATCGGATCAATCTGGATTTCAACTAGGGAACTTATCTGGACGAAAGGCGTGAAAAGAAAGTTTAAAAAAAATAATTACTCAACGACTACAAACATGGTCAGAAGCTCCATGTTCCATTTTGCATTTTCCATGATGCATGATTTTTTATTCGGTGTGAGAGATTGAGTGTGTTATAATCAAAAAACATTAGTAGATAATTACCTTTGTCGTTAGCAGCTGCTGTGTTGCCCATATCGGCTGCTAGCGCATCTTACTCAAAAAGATTTGGCTTCTCGTTTAACTCTTCTTGCTTCCTTAAAAAGTAATTAGTGGAGTGCTGCTCATTGTAACAAACTTTGCATTGGAATGTTTGATCAAAGCTATTGATCTCAATAAGGATCTCTTTACTGTCCCCACAATCTTTGCATTTAACTAATTTCATATATGGGAAAATATAGGATGTATGTATNNGATTTGCAAAAAATTTTTTTNANAANNNNTTTNNTGTGATTAAGTTTATNNNCCTTTGCTATATACTATCGCTATAAGTACCTAGATCNNTNTAGGGACCCCTACCCNTTTNNAGACCNAANTACATTGAAAAAGCATGCTTTAGGATCCCTATGNGCNCCATACAGAAGCTTNGGCTGCCCGACCCGCATCATCCGCCACGCATAGACAGAAACGCGTGTGAAGAGCCGTTTGGGCGAGCAACAGCGAGCCCATAGATACAACTTCTACGAGTCTAAATTATCCTTATTTTACCACGCCTTTTTGCTTATTCGTGGTGTTTTACAAAGGTCCATTTTCCTTGATTTTTTATGCGGGTATAAATATTTGGGAGTACATTGGGGGATGTGCTGTTTTTTCTTGCATCATGAACACCGCTCATTTATGCTCTATTAATGTTGAGAAAGCTATATTTTTAGATTTTATCAATGGTGGTTTCGCTTCTAGTCCCAAACCAGATGCGCTACCAGACTGCGCTACGCCCCGATGCCATTGTTATGTCAAATAATACAAGCGTTTTCAACTAAAGAAAGGAAAAAGAAATGATACAGAACGAGAACTTTAGTTACTGTGCTTGGGAGTATATTGGGAGTTTTGTCGCTGTGAAAATTCCTAGATTATTTTCACGATTTTATCTGGGAGTTTCGTTTGGGGTATGTGTGGGGGTTGTGATCCAACTNTTTGTGCCACGCGGAAAAGCTATCATTTTTTTAAATTTCTTGAAGCTTATATTAACAATCAACAGAAAGACAAAAGATGAATAAGAACCATAATAAGACTTCCATTGAAGCGTACTACGATGAAGATGGAAGAGTAAAGATTTCACCAGAAGTTATGAAGCTGCTGAAACCTAAATTGATAGATGATAAATATTATCCTCATACTATCAAAGACCGACACTTGCTTGGCTTTAGAGCTATTGCACATAAAGGCGGTCAAAGATCTTTCTTTTACAGATACAGACCAAAAGGAAAGAAAGAAAACGGCAAACCTTTAGATCATTTAACTATCTATCTTGGTAGATACTTTGATCCGTCAGATCCGAAAGAAAAGAATAAGATTGGATATACACCCGCTGTTGCTAGAAAGATGGCGCAAGACATGCAGATGAAAATTAAGTCTGGTGAAGATCCTTATTCTATCCTTGAAGCAAGAAAGAAAGGTAAATCTTTAAGGATGGTATTTACAGATTGGATAGAGAAAAGGTTGAAGTCTGTTCAGTATAAGAAATCGGTTGATGATTATAGGTCCAGATACAATGTTTATATTTTGCAGAATAGCAAACACCAGAAACATAAACAGATGTATAGATCTTTCCGCGATGCATTTAAAATTGTTCATGCTCCAATTAAGACGCTGCAGCGTGATGATTATATTGCTCTTCATTCAGCTGTATCTCAATACTTTCCATTCCAAGCAAATAGATTGATGGAAGATATTAGATTAGTTGAGAAGTATGCGATTGAGAATAAGGTCATGACTAGAGCTGCAATATCTTTTCCTAAAAAATCTTTGAACAAAGAACTGAAAAGATTAGAACAAGAAGATCCTTTTACACCACAAGAGATCTTTAGGTTTAGAGCTGCTGCTTTGTCCTTGATCCGTAAAGACCGAGAAAGGTATCTTGTGCCATGCATGCAGCTGTTGCTCGCTGCTAATTTGGGCTTGAGATCCAAGAGTGAAGTATATTCTTTGATGTGGGATGTAGTAAATGTCAGAGATAGAAAGATGAATATTCTTGATACAAAGAATAAAAAACCTTTCAAGAAAGAGTATGACTATAAAGCTGCTGCTATTCTTCGGATCATGTTACAGCATAGAAGAAGCATTAATCACAGAGATAANAGATTTGCTTATGTGTTCCCTACCCCTTACAAAAAATCAAAAAATAAGTTTTGTAAGGATCCGAGAAAAACATATCAATCAATCTTGAAGCTTGCAAAGCTGCCATACAAATGTCCTCACTTCTTAAGACATACATGGGCAACAAACAATTATGCTGCTACGGGTGATATCAAAGGTATAGCTGCATCAAATAATTGGTCAGATCTTAAATCCCTTGAGATCTACACTCAAGTTTCGGATAGAGTTAAAAGGAAAATACTCAAAACAACTAATACATACCTTAATAAACATAGATCCCACGCTAGCTAATTTTATCGTGGTAAAGCTGCTCTCTTGTGATAATTTCACAAGATGGGCAGCGCAGATAAGAGNAAAGATCTCTANGATCTATTTGAANAAGATGGTNNNCANNTTAAGTAGATNGGACNAANNAATCCAGANAACATATTGCTNATTTAGCAGAAGCTNTNTTTGATANACCATCAGATGCACATAATGCTCTCACAAAAGGANAAGGNTTATTTAAACAAAGATCTGTTGAAACTTTTGAGCTNTGTAANATTATNTTCANAGAAGCAGAAGAAAAAGAAAAANAANAANAAGAAGTTAAGAGCTATTGTAAATGANAATNTAAAANNNCTTGCTCCNNTGATNAATGTTCCGTTTAGCAGAGATTGATCATTCCAANAGAGATAANCAACAAAAAGGATTAAAGNCAAAAGGATCNTTNGACAGAGATAAAGTTATTAGTNNAATNGTTGAACGCCANAGACGGCTNGTTAAGAAAAATCCTAAAAAATTTAAAGATTATATTAACAATAGGATGCTTTCATAAATTTTTCCCACGCGGAAACAATGTAATTTTTTGAGTATCGTTGTGATGCTAAAAGCATCTCATGGAAACAAAAGATAACATTTCAAAAAGATGGGCAGATACCGAAGCTGCTGCCAGATATTATAATTACAGCCCAAAGACTTTGAGGAAGAACAGATCTATCTATGGTCATGATGGTCCTCTTGTATGGGTGAAGCTTAATGGAAAAGTCCTCTATGACTTATTTGAAAGCGATAAGAATTTAGAAAATTTATCAGTAGGTAAATCATGATTGAAGAAAAGATAAGTTACGAAAGCAGAAAAGAGAAGCTTCCCAANAAGAAGATGGCAAAGACTTCAAAGGAAGAGCTTATGTATTATCTCTCTCCTTTCTACTCCGAAGATGCAATCAAAGACCTTAACGAAGATCAATTAGATGATCTGTTNGATGAGGTTATTGACAGAGTTTATAAAATCAAAATGAAGCGTGGNGGTATAATCAAAGACCCTAGATTTGATTATTACAATGATGGTGGTCCTGTAAAACCATCAGAATATCTGGAGCTGCAGCTGCAGCTAAATCAGATGTCAGATGAAGAGAAGAAAAATCTACAATTCATGTTGGATGCCCTACTCAACAAAGCGAAAGATAAAAAATGATTGAATACAAAAGAGGTCCANTNGACTTTCATTACAGNANNANAATTAANCCNGTNAATGTAGGTGAAAGAGAAATCGCAAAGATGTTCTGTATAGCATTGAACTTGCTGCGAAGATTAAGAAGAGAAAAAGAATTTAATATGGATATCTGTTTTACTGTCAAAGGCAGCTGCAAGATCCTTTACAATGTAGAGAAGTTTAAAGAGTGGTTTAACAAAAACAAATGGGCTGCTCACATGGATATCAACGCAGAAATCAAAAAAACTGTTGCAAGAATAAATGCTGACAGAAAAGTATTGGGGCTACCAAAGATATGAAGATAAAAGAATATAATCAGATGATGGCTTATCTTACTAGAGAAGCCAGAAATCCAACACCGCGTGTTGATTTTAAATTAGCTGAAACGGGACGAGAGCTATCAAAAGAATATGCTGATGGAAGATTAGTAAGACCAAAGAAGAATATCAAAGATAAATTTCCAAAAGTCATGTTTGATAAATCTACAAACAAATTTACTGCAATGGATCCCAAAGATAATAAGTTAGTGGATGAGATATACAATTCACCAGATCCAACAGCTGCTGTTAAGAAACTTGTTAAAGATACAGCACCGCCAGATGTAAATACAATTAACAAAGAATTAAATAAATACAGACGCCCAGATGATCAGATTAAGACTTTCGATAATCTGGATCCAACAACATATCCTAGTGANCCAAAGCAAAGAGAGAAATTNTTTGANCCAATGCTTGATNGGTTACAAAACAAAGATCCACAGAAAGAAGCTGCAAAGAAGAAGCTCAAAGCAATGGACCAATTAAATCTATCTGATGAGATCAGTAAGATTAGCAAAGAGATCACTCAAATGGAGCAAATGATTAAGCTGCGGAAAGAGATGAATAACATACCAAAACCAACGATAAATCGGGCAAAAGAGAATGGTTTATCGCTTGAATTCACAAAGGAAAAATTAGCTAATGGCAAAATCCTCAAAGATCTATAAGCCGAGAACATATAGGCGGAAAATAACAGCTTTAGAAAAGATTATTGCTGTTCAGAATTCTACTATCGCTATCAAAGATAAAACCATCAAAGGTCTAAAAGAACAAGGCATGATGAAAGATGGTAAATACCATGCTGAACTTAAACACAGACAAGAAGCAGAGAAAGCCGAAGTATTGGCTCAAGAGTTTGGCGATAGAATAAGAAAAAAATTCAATAGAGCTGTGCTTGCTATCAACAANATNAGAGATGATNTGAAAGCAGCNAGAGAAGATGCAACCAATGCAGAGGTAAGGTGTGAAGAACTTGCAGATAAAAACTGCGAGCTGTTAAGTGACATTGATGCATTTAAGGAAACTATTGAAGAGTTAAAGGAAGAAATCCAACAGAAAGAAAAACTAACAGAGGGAAATTATGAAGAGGATAAACCAAACTAACAAAGGAAACTACTATGAGCACTACAACACCAATAAAATTCAAAAAAGTATCGGCAAATTGGGAAACCATAAAAGGATCTTATCATGAAGCCCCTACTTCGTTTGACTTTTCCAAAGAGAGCAACATCAGAGCAAANAACAAAAAAGGATATGACAAACATTACATCTATACTGACGAAAGCGGAAATACATGCTTTGTTGTGGAAAGGAAGAAGAAAGATGATGGGTCAAAATATTTTTCACTTCACTCTAAAAAACAACATAAAAGTCAAGGTTATCACAAATGGATGGAAGCAGAATATCCAGAACCAAGACCAATTTATAACTTACAAAAACTCGGCAACGATAAACACAAACTCAATCTAGTTATTGTTGAGGGTGAAAAGGCAGCCGAAGCTTATGCTAGGAACAGACTTTACCAAGTAACTACATGGAGCTGCGGAGCATATGCTGTTCTTAAAAATGATTGGGAACCTGTAATCAAATATCAAAATATTTATATCTGTCCCGANAATGACAAGAATGGTGAAATGGCTATGCATAAGCTAGTCAAACACCTAAAAGAAAAATTTCATTATGATCTTACTTGTATCAAGTGGATTAGATACAGCGAACACTTTCCAGACGGATGGGATCTTGCTGATGATATTCCAGAAAAATTTACAGAAGAAAGTGGAGTAAGTGACAATCATACATTGATTGGAACTTTAGCAGCTTCCTACAAAGATTGTTTCCCAGACTATCAATCTATCTGGCATGACATAGATACAAAGGTTGAGAAGAAAGAAATCAACAAAGAGAAGTCACAAAGGTTGCTGCAGCTTGGTGAGAGTGTTGTTTATATTGAAGAGCTAAATGAGATGCTTGATTTNAAAAAAGATACTCTTGTTCCTCTACAACATTTCAACAATATGCATGCTTACTTGAAGATAGCAAACAAAGGAGCTGGCACATATCTTCTTGAACAAGAAACCACAAANAGAGCAAATAAATTTATTTATCATCCGAAGCATCCAACAGGAATAATTGAGATTGATAATATAACTTATGCAAACAGATTTAGAGCTCCCAACATTATAGGAAAGAACTTACCTATTGATCATTGGGAAGAGCAGCTGAATTATATGTTTGGTGAAGATGCAGACTTTGTTGAACAATACTTTGGTTACATATTTCAGAACATGGGTGATAAAGCTATGTGGGCTCCATTATGGATNTCTGAACAAAGAGGAATTGGAAAGAATTGGATAACTCTTTTGATGTCTAAAGCTATGGGCATGCATAACAGCAGACCAAACTTAAAATATAAAAATGTTGTAAGCAGCTTTCCAGATTGGATCATTGGATGTCAGTTTGCTGTGATCAATGAAATATTTATCAAGAATAAACATGATGTAAAAATGGAAATGTCAGAAGAGATCAAGGACCTTATAACTGAACCATTTATCCATATAGAGCAGAAATTCAGAAGATCTTTTGACTACTTCAACACATGTAACTTTGTGCTTATCTCAAATCATGAGAATTGCATGTATGTGAACAATGAGGAAAGAAGATATTGGATTAAGAAAATAAACTGCCAAGAACAAGGAAGAGAATATTGGAAGCCAAAATGGAAGTGGCTAGAAACTGATGGAGCTGCAGCTGTAACTCACCATCTTAAAAATCTAACTATTAAAGACCCAGATCTCTACAAAGACAGAGCTCCTAAAACTTCCGACTTCAAAGAGATGGCAGCTAATAGTGAACACCCAATATTCAGATGGCTAGATACACACTTTGATGAAGAAAGTGGTCCTTTCAGAAGAGAAAGCCAATACAAAAACTTTAACTTCCTTGCGGGCATAAGTTGGCTGCATACAGCTGTCACAAAAGGATTTGGTCAAAACTGTTCTCAAGATGTGCTGCAAGATTGGTGCAAAAGAAGATGCATGAAATGGAAAGATGGTAACTTAACCAGACAGATCCGAATGGAAGATGGTACCAGACCAAGAGTATATATGATCTTGCCAAGAGAGAAAGAAGCTAAAGCTTATTGGTATGATTTATTAATTAACAAAACAGAAACTGAACTAGGAAAACTCTATGGCGAAAAAGCAGAAAACATTGGTGTTGTCACAACTGATGGAACTACCTACGCGAACAAAGACGATTGATGATAATAAGGTTATGGATCTATTCATGAAAATCATTGAGCAGCTTCTTGATGATAACCAACGACTAAAAAATTCACTAGATCTGGAACGCAAAAGAAACAATCTAGTCTTTGGTGGCTCACACTCACCCTCAAGGCGCAAATAACCTTGAGCAGCAGCTGCATGATGCATTGTGCTTGGTCCATTAATCATGCCCCAAAGTTTCAAATATCCTTGAGTGCTTTGAGTGGGGTGAGGAAACGACCTTTTTTCTTTTCTTTTGGATCTCTCACTTAACTTTCTTCGGACAAATTATTCAGCATAACGCCTGATGGATTAGTTAGGTAACAATCGGATCAATCTGGATTTCAACTAGGGAACTTATCTGGACGAAAGGCGTGAAAAGAAAGTTTAAAAAAAATAATTACTCAACGACTACAAACATGGTCAGAAGCTCCATGAGCCATTTTGCATTTTCCATGATGCATGATTTTTTATTCGGTGTGAGAGATTGAGTGTGTTATAATCAAAAAACATTAGTAGATAATTACCTTTGTCGTTAGCAGCTGCTGTGTTGCCCATATCGGCTGCTAGCGCATCTTACTCAAAAAGATTTGGCTTCTCGTTTAACTCTTCTTGCTTCCTTAAAAAGTAATTAGTGGAGTGCTGCTCATTGTAACAAACTTTGCATTGGAATGTTTGATCAAAGCTATTGATCTCAATAAGGATCTCTTTACTGTCCCCACAATCTTTGCATTTAACTAATTTCATATATGGGAAAATATAGGATGTATGTATTGGATTTGCAAAAAATTTTTTTCATAAGCTTTTTACTGTGATTAAGTTTATCTGCCTTTGCTATATACTATCGCTATAAGTACCTAGATCCATCTAGGGACCCCTACCCCTTTTAAGACCGAACTACATTGAAAAAGCATGCTTTAGGATCCCTATGAGCCCCATACAGAAGCTTCGGCTGCCCGACCCGCATCATCCGCCACGCATAGACAGAAACGCGTGTGAAGAGCCGTTTGGGCGAGCAACAGCGAGCCCATAGATACAACTTCTACGAGTCTAAATTATCCTTATTTTACCACGCCTTTTTGCTTATTCGTGGTGTTTTACAAAGGTCCATTTTCCTTGATTTTTTATGCGGGTATAAATATTTGGGAGTACATTGGGGGATGTGCTGTTTTTTCTTGCATCATGAACACCGCTCATTTATGCTCTATTAATGTTGAGAAAGCTATATTTTTAGATTTTATCAATGGTGGTTTCGCTTCTAGTCCCAAACCAGATGCGCTACCAGACTGCGCTACGCCCCGATGCCATTGTTATGTCAAATAATACAAGCGTTTTCAACTAAAGAAAGGAAAAAGAAATGATACAGAACGAGAACTTTAGTTACTGTGCTTGGGAGTATATTGGGAGTTTTGTCGCTGTGAAAATTCCTAGATTATTTTCACGATTTTATCNTGGGAGTTTCGTTTGGGGTATGTGTGGGGGTTGTGATCCAACTATTTGTGCCACGCGGAAAAGCTATCATTTTTTTAAATTTCTTGAAGCTTATATTAACAATCAACAGAAAGACAAAAGATGAATAAGAACCATAATAAGACTTCCATTGAAGCGTACTACGATGAAGATGGAAGAGTAAAGATTTCACCAGAAGTTATGAAGCTGCTGAAACCTAAATTGATAGATGATAAATATTATCCTCATACTATCAAAGACCGACACTTGCTTGGCTTTAGAGCTATTGCACATAAAGGCGGTCAAAGATCTTTCTTTTACAGATACAGACCAAAAGGAAAGAAAGAAAACGGCAAACCTTTAGATCATTTAACTATCTATCTTGGTAGATACTTTGATCCGTCAGATCCGAAAGAAAAGAATAAGATTGGATATACACCCGCTGTTGCTAGAAAGATGGCGCAAGACATGCAGATGAAAATTAAGTCTGGTGAAGATCCTTATTCTATCCTTGAAGCAAGAAAGAAAGGTAAATCTTTAAGGATGGTATTNACTGATTGGATAGAGAAAAGNTTGAAGTCTGTTCAGTATAAGAAATCGGTTGATGATTATAGGTCCAGATACAATGTTTATATTTTGCAGAATAGCAAACACCAGAAACATAAACAGATGTATAGATCTTTCCGCGATGCATTTAAAATTGTTCANGCTCCAATTAAGACGCTGCAGCGTGATGATTATATTGCTCTTCATTCAGCTGTATCTCAATACTTTCCATTCCAAGCAAATAGATTGATGGAAGATATTAGATTAGTTGAGAAGTATGCGATTGAGAATAAGGTCATGACTAGAGCTGCAATATCTTTTCCTAAAAAATCTTTGAACAAAGAACTGAAAAGATTAGAACAAGAAGATCCTTTTACACCACAAGAGATCTTTAGGTTTAGAGCTGCTGCTTTGTCCTTGATCCGTAAAGACCGAGAAAGGTATCTTGTGCCATGCATGCAGCTGTTGCTCGCTGCTAATTTGGGCTTGAGATCCAAGAGTGAAGTATATTCTTTGATGTGGGATGTAGTAAATGTCAGAGATAGAAAGATGAATATTCTTGATACAAAGAATAAAAAACCTTTCAAGAAAGAGTATGACTATAAAGCTGCTGCTATTCTTCGGATCATGTTACANCATAGAAGAAGCATTAATCACAGAGATAANAGATTTGCTTATGTGTTCCCTACCCCTTACAAAAAATCNAAAAATAAGTTTTGTAAGGATCCNAGAAAAACATATCAATCAATCTTGAAGCTTGCNAAGCTGCCATACAAATGTCCTCACTTCTTAAGACATACATGGGCAACAAACAATTATGCTGCTACGGGTGATATCAAAGGTATAGCTGCATCAAATAATTGGTCAGATCTTAAATCCCTTGAGATCTACACTCAAGTTTCGGATAGAGTTAAAAGGAAAATACTCAAAACAACTAATACATACCTTAATAAACATAGATCCCACGCTAGCTAATTTTATCGTGGTAAAGCTGCTCTCTTGTGATAATTTCACAAGATGGGCAGCGCAGATAAGAGAAAAGATCTCTACGATCTATTTGAACAAGATGGTGTTAGTTTAAGTAATTGGACCAACAAATCCAGAAAACATATTGCTGATTTAGCAGAAGCTGTNTTTGATACACCATCAGATGCACATAATGCTCTCACAAAAGGACAAGGATTATTTAAACAAAGATCTGTTGAAACTTTTGAGCTCTGTAAGATTATCTTCAGAGAAGCGAAGAAAAAGAAAAACAAAAAGAAAAAGTTAAGAGCTATTGTAAATGATAATTTAAAAATACTTGCTCCGCTGATTGATGTTCCGTTTAGCGAGATTGATCACTCCAAAAGAGATAAGCAACAAAAAGGATTAAAGGCAAAAGGATCATTAGACAGAGATAAAATTATTAGTAGAATTGTTGAACGCCATAGACGGCTCGTTAAGAAAAATCCTAAAAAATTTAAAGATTATATTAACAATAGGATGCTTTCATAAATTTTTCCCACGCGGAAACAATGTAATTTTTTGAGTATCGTTGTGATGCTAAAAGCATCTCATGGAAACAAAAGATAACATTTCAAAAAGATGGGCAGATACCGAAGCTGCTGCCAGATATTATAATTACAGCCCAAAGACTTTGAGGAAGAACAGATCTATCTATGGTCATGATGGTCCTCTTGTATGGGTAAAGCTTAATGGAAAAGTCCTCTATGACTTATTTGAAAGCGATAAGAATTTAGAAAATTTATCAGTAGGTAAATCATGATTGAAGAAAAGATAAGTTACGAAAGCAGAAAAGAGAAGCTTCCTAAAAAGAAGATGGCAAAGACTTCAAAGGAAGAGCTTATGTATTATCTCTCTCCTTTCTACTCCGAAGATGCAATCAAAGACCTTAACGAAGATCAATTAGATGATCTGTTAGATGAGGTTATTGACAGAGTTTATAAAATCAAAATGAAGCGTGGGGGTATAATCAAAGACCCTAGATTTGATTATTACAATGATGGTGGTCCTGTAAAACCATCAGAATATCTGGAGCTGCAGCTGCAGCTAAATCAGATGTCAGATGAAGAGAAGAAAAATCTACAATTCATGTTGGATGCCCTACTCAACAAAGCGAAAGATAAAAAATGATTGAATACAAAAGAGGTCCAATGGACTTTCATTACAGTACGAAAATTAACCCTGTCAATGTAGGTGAAAGAGAAATCGCAAAGATGTTCTGTATAGCATTGAACTTGCTGCGAAGATTAAGAAGAGAAAAAGAATTTAATATGGATATCTGTTTTACTGTCAAAGGCAGCTGCAAGATCCTTTACAATGTAGAGAAGTTTAAAGAGTGGTTTAACAAAAACAAATGGGCTGCTCACATGGATATNAACGCAGAAATCAAAAAAACTGTTGCAAGAATAAATGCTGACAGAAAAGTATTGGGGCTACCAAAGATATGAAGATAAAAGAATATAATCAGATGATGGCTTATCTTACTAGAGAAGCCAGAAATCCAACACCGCGTGTTGATTTTAAATTAGCTGAAACGGGACGAGAGCTATCAAAAGANTATGCTGATGGAAGATTAGTAAGACCAAAGAAGAATATCAAAGATAAATTTCCAAAAGTCATGTTTGATAAATCTACAAANAAATTTACTGCAATGGATCCCAAAGATAATAAGTTAGTGGATGAGATATATAATTCACCAGATCCAACAGCTGCTGTAAAGAAACTTGTTAAAGATACAGCACCGCCAGATGTAAATACAATTAACAAAGAATTAAATAAATACAGACGCCCAGATGATCAGATTAAGACTTTCGATAATCTGGATCCAACAACATATCCTAGTGATCCAAAGCAAAGAGAGAAATTGTTTGAGCCAATGCTTGATAGGTTACAAAACAAAGATCCACAGAAAGAAGCTGCAAAGAAGAAGCTCAAAGCAATGGACCAATTAAATCTATCTGATGAGATCAGTAAGATTAGCAAAGAGATCACTCAAATGGAGCAAATGATTAAGCTGCG
>FUFK010067156.1_pt1 | contig 14216 bp, 24 predicted proteins | sample 1021851 | NCBI WGS metagenome assembly FUFK01 (sample SAMEA51879418, study PRJEB19060) | metagenome | reverse complement strand
AACCAAAGTGGTCCCGAAATAAGAGTACCAATTAATCAAGAATTTGGACAGTATGGTGGAGAGCTAGGTGGGAAAATGGGATTTAGAACACGACCTAGTTTTGAAGATGTGACAACTAGCAATCTGGGTCCCAGACCTGATCAACGAGCTTTAGCACCAGTAACAACTGTTCCTGATGCATCTAGATTAGGCACTATTACAGATAGATTAAACCCATATACAGATGTTGGAGCACAAAATGTTACTGCATCAGGTGTTGGTGCTGGAGTTAACTTTGTGGCTAGAGTAGCCTCTGGACAAGATGTAGATGAGGCGGCAAAGTCAGCCGCAGATGCTGGGTTANTACAATATGCAACNACTGCATTACTAGCCGCCACACCACTAGCACCCTTCTCCACTATAATTGGTGGTGTGGTTGGTGGTTTTGTAGGTAGAGTTATATGTAATGAGCTTATGAGACAAGGTATAATGGATCGTAAGCAAGTGATTTTAGACTATAAGTTTACTAGAGATTACCTCACCCCAACTCATGTATCAGGCTATCATGTATGGGCAGTATGGATGGTAAAGCAAATGAGAAAAGGTAGATTTGTAAATTTATGGGCACATATAGCTGGACACAGAGCAAACGAAATAGCATATATCTATGGCGAAAGAGATAAGCCAGACTACTTAGGTAAGGTATATAGAAAGATCCTAGAGCCAATTTGTTGGACTGTAGGCTTATTCTGCAAAGAAACAGATTGGTCAATATTATATAAAACGAAGGAGATTTAAATATGGCTGAAGAAATGAACATGATGGGTGACAACCCACCAATGGAAAGTCAAATGCAAATGGGTGCACAAGAAGATGCAAGACAAAAGATTATGGGATCATCAAAGACTGTTGCATCTATACTTATGTCAAGGCTTATGGAGATGACACCTGAAGAATTACAAATGCTTGATAAGGCTATAACACCTGACATAGCACAAGTGCTCATAAAGTTACTTCCAGAGCTAAAAGACTTGATTGAGGCAGTTGAACAAGGTGGTGTTGGTGATGCTATGCCAGAAGATCAAGAAATGATGATGGANAAAGAAGATGATGATGATATGCCAAAAGACATGGGTGCTTTAGGCAGTATGTAATGATTAGGAGAGCGAATGTCTTAGACATTTCTGCTTTAATATTTATGCTGAATGAAATGCATAAACAAACAGAAGTTGAAGTGCCTAAGATAAACACCCATAAACTGATTGAAAGAATAAACGAATTATTGCACAAGGGTGTAGTTTTGGTAGCAGTTGAGGATAAAAAAATCGTAGGATCTATAGGTGGGTTGGTCACTACTGATTGGTGGACAGATGAAAGTCACTTATCAGATCTATGGTTTTATGTTTACCCAGAGCATAGAAAGTCACGATTCGCAAAAAATTTATGTATGGACTTTATAAAAATAGCAAAAGACGCTAAACTAAAAACAAGATTAGGTCATATCTTTTCTGGTGATTTAGATCGTAAAGACAAATTCTACTCTAAATTAGGCATGAAAAAGATAGGATCAACGTATATGGAGATATAATATGGGCAGTTTTTGCACAGTTCAAACAGAACCTTTACCAGATCCCAAAAAAGTCATAAGTGGTACAGATATACCGGAATGGGTTTCGGCAGCGGGTAGACAACTTTATGAACAAAGTGCTGAAATAGCCGCTCAAGATTTTCCAAAGTACGAAGGACCCAGAATAGCTACGTTTGGAGATGAGNTCACCACACAAGGTGATCGTATACAATTAGGAACTGATGATGATGGTAATCCAATATTTCAACAAAGCAAACTAACTGCAGACGAGAGAGCGGGTCAAGATTTATTAAGGCAAGGAACAGACACATTTCAAGGCTATCTAGATAGTGCCTCTGACATGGCTGGAACACTTGGTCAAGGTTTTACAGGAGCAACTAGCGAAGAGCTACTTGGAGATGCTTTCTCAGCAGATGCAGTAAAGCCTTTTATGGATATATATCAGTCAAGTTTAGATCCAGCAGTAAGAGAAATAGAAAGACAAACAGATAGAAACCTTATAGGTGATAGTGCCTCTGCAGTTAGAGCGGGTGCTTTTGGTGGAGCTAGACAAGGCTTGAGAGAGGCTGAAACTATGTCTGAAGGTGCTAGACTTGCTGGTGATCTAAGAGCACAAGCTGGTAGAGATGCCTTGCAGTTTGGTGCACAAAGGTTTGATCAAGAAAGAGCGGCAAGACTTGCAGTAGATGACGCTATGAGAAGAAACTTTGAGACAGATGAGGCAAGTAGACTTAGAGCGACACAAGAGTTACGAGATTTTGCACCACTAGCACAAGGTTTACAAGAACAAGCCGCAGCCAGTTTATTGGCATCAGGAGGACTAACAAGAGAATTAGATCAAAGAGGTTTAGATTTAGCGTATGGTGATTATCTTGAGCAAAGAACATTTCCACAAGAACAACTTAATTTTGCTTTAGGTGCATTACAAGGTGTGCCTTATAACACTAGAACAATAGGACTAGAACAAGGTATGCAATATGCACAGTCACCAAGTATATATGGGCAAACAATAGGTGGACTTGGGTCTTTAGCAAGTGCTTATTATCTTGGAAATAGAAGTAGGAATTAATAAATGCCACATCAACTAGGTCATCTACCAGACGAAAATACAAGTATGGAAGATTTGCTTAAATATTATTCTAAAAATAAAGATTTAGTCAGCAAACTAAATGCACAATCGTTACAATCTGGAGCNTCAGGCACAAATGTTACTACTGACTTTTCTAATATGGGAACTTTAGGTCAGTTTATGCAACCAGCTATGGCTATTATGGAAGATGTTTATAAGATAGATGAGCCTACGCCAAGAGAAAAAGACATCAATTTAGGTAGGATGGCTTTGAAGTTTTTTACTGATATGAGTGTTGCGGCAGGNAAACCAGGTGCAACTGTATTAAGCTCTGGAGTGACTGCTGGGCAATCTCTAGCACAAGACTATTTAAATAGAGCACTNATAAAAGAGCAAACTAAGAAAAAGACTAAACAAGCTCAAAAGGCTGGTGCAGTTAGTCTCGCAATGCAACTCAAGTCTGCTCAAGATGCTAAAGACTTAGCTCTAGCTAAAATAAANCCTAAAGTAGTTACATTATACAAGATGCCTGACAATAAAAAAGCTGGTGCTAANACNATGCAAGTTATTGAAGGTGGTGCAGAATACTTAAATCTAACTGCNAAAGGTGGTGGATATTCTGTAGATAAACCAGACTTTGGNANNGTTACTGAAAANGATTTTGGTGATAAAGTTTATGTAGGTGGTATATATGATGGTCGCTTGTTTAAAGATGTTCAGAATGAAAACAAAATAGATAATAACGAAAATGTAGATACAGAANCAGAANATGATGATGGNANTATTGTATCTACANAGCCAAANCTTATGAGATTGACNAANNCACAACACTCNCAAGCTAAAGATTTTAGAAAAACAATTATGGATNAAACCNAAGATTTTAGGNAAGATATACAANCNGGNTATCTTAAAATTATNCAGTTTTANNATAATCGTGANCCAATTGGTGANTACTCTTTGGCAGTNGGTTACGCTAAGATGATTGATCCAGGTAGTGTGGCAAGAGAAGGCGAAGTAAGTGCAGTAGCAAACTCTGGATCTATACCAGACACATTAAAGGCACAATTGCTTAATGCTCTTACTGGAAATGGAAGATTACCACAAAGGGTTAGAGCGGGTATATATAATAGAGCTATTGAAATATTTAATACAGAAAGAAAAAAGGCACTTGAGATAATAGATGCAGTAAATAAATCTTGGTCAGCACAAATTGGTAGAAATGATCAAATAGATCATATTCTTCATTATAAGATTGAGCCAGAATCAGAGCTTGAAAAAGTTGATTTAAGCAAAATACCATTAGAGAAGGAATTTGTTTTCAAAGAAGAAAATATTGAAAAAATGACTGTGCAAGAATTGATTGACGTAATTAGTTTTCAAGAATTAACTAAACCACAATTAGAATTTATAAGTAATCTTATTCAGAAAAAGAAACAAGCTAGAAAGAAAGATAAATGAGCGAAGATAGCGATCTAGATAAAGCACAAAGATTAATTGATGCAAAGTTAGCCTTACAAAATTTAACTTTTGCAGATAGAGCTAGATTGATGGCACAAGGTGCACTTATGAACTTTAGNGATGAGTTCTTTGCTATGGTTAGATCTGCAGTTGGTGATGAAACATATGAAGAGGCAGTCGCTGATGAAAGATTTAAATTATCTAAAGCACAAGANAAACCAGGTTCACTTAAATATGAAATAGGTGGAGCTATGTTGCCCGCTCTNGGTTTAGCACCTTTTACTGGAGGTTCATCTATTCCAGCAACTGTTGGTAGATACGCTATAGGAACTGGTGGCAAACTTATGACACAAGGAGCAGTACAAGGTGGTTTAAGCTCTGTAGGTAGGCAAGAAGGCGATATAATAGATAGAGTTACAGAGAACAAAGCTGACATAGCTACATCAACTGCAACTGGNGCTTTGNTAAACCCATTGGTGCAAAAGGCTGGTGGTAAAATAATAGAGGGTGCAACTAAGATTGCAGAGCCAATAATAAGAAAAATAAAAGGACAATTAGGTAAGCCTGTTGAAGATGAACTTGCTCGTATAGCAAAAAATTCAGGTTTAGAAGTAGATGACATTATAGAACAAATATTGATGGGTAAAACTATTCCAGAGTTATCAGAGACTTCTGCGGCGGCAGTTAGTGGTTTTTATTCAGTAGCTGGATCTGCTAAACCCACAATAGCTGATTCTTTAGTTTCTAGAAAAGCTGAAGGTATATCAGATGTGTTTGCTATTTTACAAAGAGATCTTGCACCAAATATTAAGGAAGGCAATGTACTCAAGTTTATTCGTGGTAGTCAAGAGGATTTAGAGAAGGCGGCAAGTAATAGCTACGAACAGATATACAAAAATTTTGAAGGCTTTAGAAGTAATAAAATTAATTTGGCAGTAGAAGAAATACTGCAGAAACAACCAAGTTTAAGAGGTAAACTAAGAACCCTTATGACTGGTTTAGGCAAACCTATACCATTTGAAATAAAAGATGGCGTATTAAAAATAACTCAAGATATAGATCTAAGGACTGCAGAAAAGCTCAGAGGTCTTTTGTCTGATAGAAAAAATCAGTTATTTACCAAAGGCGATGGAGAATTAGGAAAAGTTGCTAGTCAATTAGAAAATGGTCTTAGAAACATTATTGATGAAACAAGCCCTGATTTAGCTATGACTAGAGCTACTTGGAGTAAACTAAAAGATGCACAAACTGCATTCAAAGAGGGTGAAAAAGTATTTTCTAAACAACCAGACGAAGTAGAACTAATGTTTGAGAAACTAGTTCGTAAAGGTGATATAGACGAAATAGATGCTTTCAGAGCGGGAGTAGCGTCTGCTATTAGAGGTAAAAAAGCTAGTGGCACTAAAGTAAGGTTCATTAATAATGTTGGAGATTTAGATAAAGGTGAAAGTTTAATATTACAAACAATATATCCAGAAGAGGCTTTGGATAACATTATAAACAAAATTAATTTAGCTAAAGCATCCATAATGGCACAAGGCAAAATTATGGGTGGATCTCCAACTGCTGAAAGATTAGGAGAGGCTAGTAAAGTTGGAACTGTAGACGATGCATATGCACTAACTAGAGTAATAGCGTCTGGAGGAACAGATATAGGTGCTGGAGTACAACTTCTTAAAAAAATTATACCTACAAAATCAAATACTTTAAATGAAACACAAATGCAACAAGTAGCAGATCTTTTGGTAAGCACAGACCCACAAATACTTAGAAATGCTTTAACAAATAAAGAGGCAAGGGATAATTTAATAAAGTTAGTTAATGATTTATCTGATAAAATACTTGCTGGTGGTGCTAGAGCAACTGTACAACAAATTACAGACTTAGTGCCAAATGCAACATCAATTGTTTCACCAGCCTTTGCTGAAGAAATAGATCCAGACGATTATAAAGTAATTGAAGAGTTAGGTAGAACAATAACACCTACAACAAGACAAAAGATATTAGGATTAAACACATAATGCCTAAACCTACGACACACGAAATACAACTTAGTCTTGAGAAACACATCGCCGTTACAGATGAGCGTTGGAAAGAGACAATTTTACGAATTAAGCGACTAGAGGCAATCATGATCGGAACATCGGGGACTGCGATAGTGATGTTGATTGGATTGTTAGTGAGGTGAAATGGTCGTTGCTGAAATACTTACCGGTATAGCACTAGTCAAAAAAAGCGTTGACTTCATAAAAGAAAATATTTCTACAGTTCAAGACATTCAAGGAATAGCCAAACAAATAGATGGCTTTTTTCTTGGCGAAGAACAAATGAATAAAAAGCAAGGTAAGGGTATAGGAATAAAAGAGCAGTTTGGCATAGAATCAACTGCTAACGATTTCATAGATAGAAAACTATTAGAAGAAAAACGTAACGAACTCAAAATGATTATCAACATGAGGTTCGGGCCGACTGCCTGGGATCAGATATTATCTGAAAGAGCAGAAAGAATTAATCAAGCTAAAGAGGCTAAACGTCAAGCTAGATTACAGGCAAAAAAACAAAGAGAAGAAATTTGGGAGGCGTTGAAATGGGTTGCATTTACCCTACTAGGCATAGGTGTATTAATGTTATTGGTTGTAATTGGAGTAAAAGCCTTTGCTGATGGTAAAATGTACAATGCACCAAAAGACTACACCTACAAACAAAAGGTATGGCAAGGTAAAATAATTGAAAAAAAATACACAACTTGCAGATTAAAGAAAAGAATTACATCAAAGTATACTAATAAAAGAGCTTGTATATATGAAGGTGGTAATAAAACATTTACCATGATGATAGAAACTTGGTGTCCAAAAAAATACAAATGTTTATATGATCCTAATGGTGAAGAACCTGACATTGATAAAGTAATGGAAAGCCTAAGAAGTATAAAAGACTGAAGTAGCCTATCTCAGCTTTAGCTACTTCTTAGGAATAAATGTTACGGGGAAAGCACTAGAGGATAAATGCCTTTACATTTACTGCTGATCCTAAAACGTATTTACGTCTTAGACATTTTAGCGTGTTTAGCTTTTTTGATCAATCTGATTATATATAGTGCTCTTTCATAGTCTTTTTCAGCAATAGCGTTTTCTAGAAAATCTAAAATAGTATTCTTACCATTTATAATATTCATTATAGCCATTTGTACCTACATAATAGGATTGCAGTTTATACTTACAGTAATTCTTTTTTCAGATTGGTTTGGCATAGTTTTATGTTCAAGTATTCCTGGAAACAAAATTAACATACCAATTTGTGGTGCAATAGATACACCATTTTCAAAAATCAATGGGCAACTGTTTTCTTCTACATAAGGATAATAAGCACCACTTACAAATGCACCCTTATGGCTATGAGCTTTTATATACGATCCTTTACCCATGATATTAAACCAACTTATATCTAGTTGTGCTCTATTGTTATATATTATGCAACATTCTTGGATAGCGTATCTAAGATCAACTAGTTGAGGCTGATCTAGAAAATGCACACCTATTTCACTTCCCTCAACTGCAGTCTTCCAAACCATGTCACCATTAGAATTAGGTTCATACCAACCTTCAGCATGACTGCTTTTGCCATTTCTAACTAGATCATGATCATTTAGATACTGATAGTTTTTTATGACGTTATGGCAATCAATATGCAAGTTGGTATGTTTTAAATCAAAGATACTGATCACTTGGTATAATATCCATTAACAGTTCTAATTGATTTCTTTTCAAACCAATATGACCAACGACTATCCCAAGTATCATAGACTATGCCATCCTTCATACACATAATATGCTTGTTTACTGCTACTATGATATTTTTTAGATGAGTTAGTTGATCTAATTTAGTTCTTTCTTTAGATCCAAACTTTCTCAGCGTTACCCATTTCCATCCTTTGTTAATTAGGTAATCATGATATATCTTTTTGTAATTACCATTTCTAGGCGTACCACCTTTCTGATTCGCTCTAGATTTCATTTGTTTAGAAAGTTTGGTATTTTTCTTAGCAACGTAATCTTTGTTGATTTGAAAAAGCTCATCATAGACAACTTTATAATCTGTGTTGGTGGCAATGGCGATTGCTCTTACGACACAATCACCAGCCTCTCCTTTAAAGTAGTTTGACCTACCACCATCATGAAATCTAAAATCTAGTTCCATTAGAGTTCTCCTTTACAAAAAAGTTTAGCTTGTTTTTTTGCTATTGAAATAGAATCACAGTATGTTGCATTACTGCCACCATCATCTGAACACCAAAAAACCCAACTCTTAATATCTTTAAATTCTTTGTAGATACAAGCAGTATGCTTTCTAGTGTACTTATTGAAGGAAGGAATATATTTATTCCCACCTTCATACTTTATTACTTGGTAATATCTATGAAACTTATGTTTGGTTTCATGATCAGTATCTCTTTCAAAAGCTATCATTAGCAACCCCCCATATTATATTTAGACCAATACTCATTCCACATTTCTGTGACCACATCATCTAAGCCATAAGTAGACCTATGGAATATCCACATATCATGATATGCAATTGATCTATCTATAGCCTCTTGTAAGGTTTCAGAAGTCTTGATTATTGTTGGAACTGTTTCCTCAATAAATTCGCTTTCAATACCTTCAACGTAATTATACATTCCCATTTTTTTCTCCTAATTTTGTTAATCGTTAATTATAGTTAAATTCAGAGGATTGATGTATACTTCTCTTTCATCAAATAATTTGCGAACTTTCACTCGCTTAGAAGTAAAGCCAATAACTCTAGCCTCAGATATTCCAATTTCGTAATCCAAGTTAACTAAATCGCCAANCTTGATTTCTCTATTGTAATAATCTAATTTTTTCATTTTGACCTCCAAATTTTTTTCTTCATTTTCTTTATACTATCCGATGTAAATATATATGTCAACATCTAATTTGGGTTTTTTTAACATTTTTTATGGGTTGACTTTTGTATTTACATATGGTAAAATCAATTATTGAGCAAATAACGAACAACAAAAACAGGAGATTTTTTTATGAATAAATTGTTCAAATCAAAACCCAAAGAGAAAAGTTGGGTAACTGCAAAATTATTTCAAGTGTATTTCAATCAAATGAATATACCACTATGTGGACTTAGGTTTGCATGGGCAGTAGTAGGTCATAAATGGGTTAGGGTGCAAACACCTTTTTGCAACACCAAGTTTAAGATCAGAAGATCTGTATGGGATCAAATGGATGTAATTGCAAAGGGAGCAAACTAATGAAAATTATAATAGATGATAATTTTGCAGACATAACAATTAAATATGAGGGCAAAGAATATAACCTAGAATTTGGACACCATGATGTTTCTATGTGGTCTTTAACAGAGGCATTTGAAGATGTTTGGGAGAGTTCTTTGCTAAGAGGAAAATTTAAAGTCAATACTAATAGAACAACAGTTTTAAAAAAATGTATTGATAAACTACTTGAGGGAGAAAACAGAAACTTTTAAAATAAATGCAGTAGTAATATCTGGGAGGTTATTATGAAGTATTGGGTTATACTATTTCTTCTCCTTCTAGTCTGTTTTAAGGCTAAAGGAGATGAAGTAGAGTGCCTTGCCCTTAATATATACCATGAGGCTAGAAATCAGCCTCTGGTGGGCAAATTGGCAGTAGCAGAGGTAACATTGAATAGGGTTAAAGATGACAGATTTCCTAACAATATTTGTGGAGTTGTTTATCAGGGTTATTATACCAACAATAATCCTATAAAAAATAAGTGTCAGTTTAGTTGGTGGTGTGATGGTAAATCAGATAGACCAAGAGATAAAAAAGCATGGGAAGAATCAATGAGATTAGCTTTGTATGTACAAAATGGTTTATTTGATAACATTGAAGTTGTAAATGGATCTACTCATTATCATGCAGTATATGTATCGCCTTATTGGACAAAAATGAAAAAGAAAGTTAAGGTCATTGCAGATCATGTATTTTATGTATGGGAAAAATGAACTACGAACATTGTATGCAATGTGGCGAAAAACTTAGAGGAGCTACAAGAGTAAGGACTAGACCTAAGAAATGTTATAAGTGTCTTGGGCAAAGTGAACTTGCCAACAACTATGAACTAAAAAGATACTGTAAAGAAGTCATGAATACACGAACAATTCCAGGGGATGATGAGTTGGTTTTTGAAGATGATCCCGCAGCCGTAAATGAAATAGAATATGGAAAGGTAAATAAAAAACCTATGGGAGTTGTTTTTACTGCAACATCTTTAGGTGGCACAATCAAGAATGAAGGCTAGAACATACTGATTTGCAAACTCTCTGGAGCGTTAAATTTAGGATCATATGCCTTTTTGTCCTCTCCTATATATTCATGAGAATAGCAAATTCGTTCTGTCTCCAAAGGTATTAATCTTTTTTTATAATCATATTTGTCAGTACTCCTATCTTTCAAGTTAGTAGCAGTAGCTCTCCATAATGGTGATTTTTGCCTATATTCACCCATCCTAATATGTGAAGTTTTAGAATAATATCTTACACCACTCTCAACATGAATATCAGCTACTGCATCAGACAATCTAGTTCCTAGACCTAAACCTTGAAAATCTGGTAATATTACAGTCCTTGCCTCTCTCCAATTCTTTCTCCTATCGCCTTCATACATAGGTGGAGTATAACCAGGTAAAGACACACTAGAGGAAAAACCTATGATTCTTTCATCCCACAAAGCCAAAAAGCATCTAACAGTAGAAGGTAAATCTTCAGTTAGATAGTGATGTTTCTTAAAGTACTCCCAATACTTTTTGTGTCCTTTAATAATGTCAATTTTAATGGGTTGCCGAACTAACCCCCTTGATGAATACTTTTTAGCGTCTGTATTGAAAACCCAATCTGGATCCAGCCATTCTAAAATATCATCGTGACAAGTAGCTAAAACTATATTTTTTAGCTTATTTCTTTTTACATACTTAGATAAAGATAAAGAACATGATTTAGCTACATCTCTATTCACTACAGATGTAAACTCATCAATTACTATATTACTACCTAATCTTCTAGCTAGATCGCATCTAAACCCTTCACCATTGGATAAAACACTTCTTGGCTTTGCCCAAGTAGGAACTGTATTTAATCCTACTGCTCCAAGTCTTTCTATAGCGTCTTCTACAGAATCAAAGTGAGATGCAACTGATCTATTGTTATCCCAATGTAATTCTTCTTCTTTACCATACTGATTTAGGATAGACGTTTTACCACTACCACTAGACCCATAAATTACACCAATACCAAATTCTTCATCCATTTTGGAAAAATGAGGTATTGTAAATTCTGTAGTGCCTTCAAATTTGTAGTCAAAATTTTTAAAAATGACTTTATCTATTTCAGTCATTTCTACTTTACTTTTTAAAACTTTGCTTTTGAAATCAAATAAATCTTCCATACTTATCCCCTTAAAAGTAAAGGGAGCGTTAGCTCCCCTTATATTAGGCTATCTCTAGCTCTTTCCATTTCTTACTATTAATCATATTTCTTACATCGTTTTGTCTACGTTGCTGAACTATATGATTAGTAGTGCTAGTGTCTTTTACATCTCCTAGATGAGTAGACCATGCAGTTGCAGACTGATATGCACACCATAGAGAGCCTTTAGCTCCATTTCTGCCATAATCACCCTTACCATGAATTTGAGCTACCTCATCGTTGTAAAGACCCATTAAATGATATAGTTGCTTTTTGTTAGTATCTGATTGACCACTAGCAACCTTGATATGATTAGCTTGGCTTTTAGCTATAGTAGATTTGAANAGATCTATAACTTGCTCATCTTCTACTTTAGTATCCCACCATTTATTGAAAGTCTCAGTTTCATCAGTAATAGCTTTTACTGCATTCTTGATCTTTTCATTAGATGCATCCACATTGAAGTGAGTAGTATGTCTATTAGATGTATAGGCGATCTTTTGACCACTTACCAAAGTATTAAAACATACTTCATTCATCCAACCAAAGAATGACTGAAACTTCCATTTTTGATTGTAACTATTTCTAGCTATAAATTTAAGGTATAAATCGTGATCACCAACCTTTGCATGGTGTGCTGGAAGAAGTAATTCCATCTTAGCCATAGCACCATTTTCATAAGAGTTGATTGTAATTTCACTATTAGTAAAATCTAAACCACCTAATTTCATAGCTTGGATAGCTCCACCAAATGCATCCTTATGATGTATTGGCTTATATCTAGACTTAACGATGCCAAGAGGATCACCCTCTTGAGCACCAAATTGATTTAGGCGTACTACTTTTCTGCCCATATGAGAAGGGATACCTTGAATATCCCTAATATCTATATTGAATGATACGTCTTCTAACGCCTCTTGAATTTTAGTATCTAACATTACGCTACTCCTGCAAGTTTAAATAATTTATTATGCTTGAAACCTATGTTGAACTCATAACATAATTGATCACCACCATAGTACTTATCGTGCTCTAAACCATCTGCCTCAAGTATCCATCTGATTGCAGTTCTGTAGTTTTTAGCACCTAGCTTACAAGTTTCTTTTATTCTCTTAGCTAGATTAGATACATTGTCAGCTTTGATTTTAGCCTCTTCTGCATCGTTCTTGACCATATCGTCAATAAGATCATCCCAAATCTTTTGTTTGGCATCATCTGTACCACAGTTCCAATAAAACCAAAAAGAGTTAGAAGGTCTATGACCCCATGCATCTTTATGTAAATCTGAAACTGTTTCATCGCAAAAAGTATATTTTTTCATTTTTTTCTCCAGTTTTTGTTGATCGTTATTTTTTAAATATAATAATTGTATATACAAAAGTCAACCCATNAAAAGAGTTTTTTTATATTTTTTTTACAAATTCTAATTTTGCATAAATTATATTGGTTATTCTGATGAAATTATCTACTGCTTTTGCTTTTTCTTCCTCTGATATTCTATCGTTTAAAATATCTGCTTTATGCTTTTGCAATAGCTTTCTTAGGTAAATAGCCTCATCAGATGCCTCTTTTATNAGTAAACTTACCATAANTCTCCTTGCCTATCGTCTAATGGTTTCCATGCATAATAGTACAAAGTATTCATTTTTTTTACAAACTTATCTGGAACTACAGTTTTCTTAATAGGTTTATCAAGTTGAGAGTTAGCCAATATCATGCTTTTGCTCTGATAGTTTATTTTAATATCTGATTTAGTGGCGAGAGCTTTTTCTACATACTTGCCATGAACTGGAACTAAGCCACCAAATAAAGTTTTTACTTCTTTGACTATCATTTCTTTCTCCTCTCATATTGAGTTATCTTTGATTCAGCCATAAGACCTTGTAATGTATTCTCAATATTATCAAGATCTTGGTCTGGAAAGTCATGGTAATATCCATCCAACTGCCTATACATATGTATTAGCCTTATTANTTGATTNATCTCAGTAAACGTAAGTAATGATCTATCTAACCTACTTATATTTTTATTAATTTTATTGCATTGATCNTGGCAAAACTCATCGCTATATGCTNTTTTCAAATGATTNGCAGTTGCCTTAATACTTTCACTAATTCTATTTCTCATGATTTTCTCCTTCTGATTTATCTCTTTCTATCCATTCTTTCCATTCTCTTCTGCCATATTCTCTTGCAACTAATCTTTTTCTTTTCATTTTTCTTTTAGTTTTATTAGTTCCAAATATTAAAGCAGTTTGACTGAAACTTCTTTTTTTATCGTCTTCATATTCTGCAGATAAATTTAAAAAGCATTGCTCATTAACTAACGCCTCTGGAACAGTTGGGCATCTCTTTTTTTTATACCAATAATCATCTATAGTTTTTTGAATAATATTAGTTAGTTCAAAGGTTATTTTTATATCCTCTTCAGTATCAAGACTATAAATCACATCCATTTCTTTGATCTTCCAATCATTCTTTATAAAATCCCATGCTTGACTTTTGCCAAGTTTTACTTTTTTACCCCAAGCCATATCTACACTCCAAAGTTAGCGTTAAAACAAGCATTATCAATTAGGCATACAAACCATAAAAGATAATAAAAAAAGAACATGGTAGCTATAGCACCTACTATAGCCACCAA
>FUFK010051570.1_pt1 | contig 14216 bp, 19 predicted proteins | sample 1021851 | NCBI WGS metagenome assembly FUFK01 (sample SAMEA51879418, study PRJEB19060) | metagenome | reverse complement strand
ATGGGTTTATTTAGCGGTATGTTTGGCAATAATTTTACTAGAAGTGCAGCAAGTGCAACTCCAACCTTAACTCCTGACCAACAAGTATCACGTTTTACTTTTGGCAGGGCAGATGGTGGGCCTGTAAAAGGTGGAAACAGTTATCTTGTTGGAGAACGTGGTCCTGAAATGTTTAGCCCAGGTGTATCAGGAATGATTACACCAAATCATGCCCTTGGTGGAGGTACTACTGTGATAGTTAATGTAGATGCTAGTGGTTCTTCTGTTGAGGGTGATGAACAACAGGGTAGAGAACTTGGTCGTCTTATATCTGTAGCGGTACAATCTGAATTAGTACAACAGAAAAGACCTGGAGGTTTACTTGCATAATGGCTACTTTTCCTTCAATTACTCCAACATACGGACAACAAAAAAGATCTGCACCAAATACTAGAACAGTAAGATTTGCTGATGGCTACGAACATAGAATATTATTTGGATTGGCAGAACATCAAAATCCGAAAGATATTTAATNTNACTTTTAATGTNTCAGAAACAGANGCAGATNNNATAGAAACATTNTTAGATGCNAGAGCAAATGATAGTGATAGTTTCGACTTCCCTTCAGAACATTTACCTGGAGAAACTGCTTCAAACTTTAAATTTGTTTGCGAAAATTGGACTAAATCAATACCCTATAAAAATAGAGCTACTATTCAAGCTACCTTTAGACAAGTATTTGAACCAGCATCATAATGACAGTAAATTCAGCAGTATTTAGTAATTTACAATCTATTAATCCATCCGCAATTATTGAATTATTTACACTTCAATTATCTACTGCTTTGCATGGTGCGAATACAATTTATAGATTTCATGCTGGAAGTAACCTAAATGCAAATGGTCAAATAGTTTGGGCTGGTAATTCTTATCTTAGATTTCCTGTACAAGCATCGGGTTTTGCTTTTCAGCGTGGACAGTTACCTAGACCTAAAATAACCATCAGTAATGCTACAGGATTAATTTCAGCAATTCTTTTATCTGTAAATGAAACAACTGCTGGCAATGATTTAACAGGAGCTACAGTAACAAGAATAAGAACATTAGCTAAATTTATAGATGCTGTTAATTTTGCTGATGGAACAAATGCAACTGCTGATCCCACTGCTGAGTTTCCACAAGAAGTATATTCAATAGATCGTAAATCAACAGAAACTAGAGAAGTTGTAGAGTTTGAACTTGCTGCTCCTACGGATCTTGCTGGTGTAAGAATACCAAAACGTCAAGCAACCAGATCTATATTTCCGTCTATTGGTACGTTTGTTCAATGACTTGGAAATATAAAGCACTACTTCACGCTCAACGAGAAGATCCAAAAGAATCTTGTGGGTTACTGTTGAACGTAAAAGGTAAAGAAAGATATTATCCNTGNCNTAATCTTTCAATNACAGANCATCAATGTTTTATTATTGACCCAGAAGATTATGTAAAAGCAGACAATACAGGTGAAATTGTTGGTGTTGTTCATAGTCATCCGATAACACCTCCTGCCCCTAGTCAAGCAGATAAAATTGGTTGTGAAGATAGTAATTTGCCATGGCATATTGTTAATCCAAAAACACAACAGTGGGCATATTTAGAGCCATGTGGTTATAAACCTCCTTTATTGGGCCGTCAATGGGTTTGGGGTATAACTGATTGTTGGAGTTTAGTTAGAGATTGGTATAAAGAAGAAAAAAATATTGAACTAAGAGATTGGGATAGACCCAAAACATTAGAAGAATTTAATAATAAACCTTTGTTTGAAGCCTGTGCTTGGCGAACTAATTTTAGAGAACTTAGACCTGATGAAAAATTAGAAGATGGAGATGTTTTACTTATGAGTATTTTATGTCCAACTTTAAATCATGTAGCATTATTTTTTGAAGGCGATGTTATTCACCATTTAACCGATAGACTATCTTGTAGAGAGCCCTACTCTGAATGGTTGTTAAAATGTACTGGAAAGAGGTATCGCTATGCTTCGTAAATTAAAGTTATATGGACAATTAGCAGAGTTTATTGGACATAAAGAGTTCGAGATAAAAGTAAATAGTGTTTCTCAGGCTGTAAGTTTTTTAATACATAATTTTCCAGAAGTAGAACGTTTTATGAGTCCAAAATATTATCAAGTAAAAGTTGGTAATTATGAGATTGATGAGAATGAATTAGCATATCCTGTAGGACAGGAAGATATACATTTTATTCCAGCTATCAGTGGTGCTGGTAGAGGTTTTGGAAAAGTATTATTAGGTGCTGCTTTGATTGGAGGTGCTTTCTTGTTACCAGCTACGTTTATGGGTGGGCCAGCAACATTTAAAATGTCAGCAGGATTAGGAGGAGGTACATTAGCTAAAAGTATGGTATATGTTGGTGCTTCTTTAGTTTTACAAGGGGTATCTGATTTATTATTTCCATTACCACAACCACAAAAATTTAATTCTGAAGAAGATCCACAATTATCTTTTAGTTTTAGTGGAGTGCAAAATACATCAAGGGCTGGTACTCCCGTTCCAATAGTTTATGGTGAAATAATTACAGGAAGTGTTGTAATTAGTGCAGCGATTGACACTAATCAGGTGGAAGCATGACAGACGAAACTAAAATTATTAAAGGTGCTGGTGGTGGGCCAAGAAATCCTCCACCTCCTTATCGTGCTCCTGATACTTTACATAGTAGAAGTTTTGCTACTATTCAAGATTTAATCTCTGAAGGTGAAATAGAGGGCTTTGCTACTGCATCAAAAGAAGGTCTTACGAAAGGGACAACTGCATATAATAATGCAAGCTTAAAAGATGTATTTCTTGATGACACTCCGATACTTGCTGCTGATGCTACAAGTGCTAGTCCTGCTGATGAAAAGTTTAATTTTAATGATGTAACTTTTAAATCTAAGTTTGGAACGTCAAACCAAACTGCGATGAGTGGTATTCCTGCTGAAAGCAGATCACCTACTGCTGTTGGAGTTGAAGTTGAAAATGATGATTTAGCTACTACTTGGACAGCGGTTGATGACGGTGCGGGAAATTTAACTGGTACAAACTACACAGTCAACCAAATAGTTAAATCTGGCAATAGTGAAGCAAGTAAAACAATTGTTTTTAAATGCACTACGGCAGGACAAGCTGGTACTACTGAACCTACAGCTTTTTTAACTGCTTCTGTTGGGCAAACTATAACTGATGGTGGAGTTACATGGACAGCCCAAACTGTTGGTGTAAGTGGTGCAGTAACTAGACAGATTACCAATACAGATGTTGATGCTGTTATTGTTACTCTAACTTGGCCTCAAATTCAAGTTTTAGAGGATGACGGAGATATTCGAGGAGACACTGTTGAGTATGCAATTCAAATACAACATGATTCTNGAGGTTTTGTTGATAAAATAACTGCTTCAGTCAGTGGTAGGACTGCTGATGCTTATGCTAGAGATCACAGAATAGAATTAACAAGCGGTTTTACAACTGTAGATATAAGAGTTGTTCGTATTACAGCAGATAGCACAGATACACAGAGAGTAAATTTGTTTCAATTTACTTCTTTTCAAGAGGTTATAGACAATGATTCAACTTATGCGAATAGTGCTTATGTAGCTTTGCGTTTAGATAGTAAGCAATTTAATCGTATTCCTACAAGAAAATATCGTATTAGAGGTGTAAAAGTAAGAATACCTGGAGCAGGAGCATCTAGTTCTGGCACTCCAACTGTTGATAATGCAACTGGCAGAATAATTTATCCAGATGGTTACATATTTAATGGAGTTATGGGTGCTGCTGTTTATACCAACTGTCCAGCGATGTGTTTACTTGACCTTTTGACTAACACTAGATATGGATTAGGAGATCATGTTACTGATAGTAATTTAGATTTATTTAGTTTCGTAGCTGCCAGTAAATATGCCAATGAATTAGTAAAAGACGGATCACCAGCGGGTACAGAGGAAGCTAGATTTAGTTGTAATGTAAATATTCAAAGTCCTAAAGAAGCTTTCGCAGCAATAAATGAATTAGCTGGTGTTATGAGATGTATGCCTATATGGTCTGCTGGTTCTATAACCATATCTCAGGATAAAGAAACTACTGCAAGTTATTTATTCAACTTAGCAAATGTAGGTGAAAGTGGATTTACATATCAGGGAAGTAGTTTAAAACAACGTCATTCTGTTGTTTCTGTAAGCTATTTCAACATGGATTCGAGAGAAGTGGATTTTGAAGTAGTGGAAGATGCAACAGCTATATCTAAAGTTGGAACGATTGTAAAACAAATTAAAGCATTTGCCTGTACTTCTCGTAATCAGGCAGCAAGGCTTGGAAGAGCAGTATTATTTGCAGAACAAAATGAAAGTGAAACTGTCACATTTTCAACTTCAATAGATGCAGGAATTGTTGTAAGACCTGGTTCTGTTATTGAAATAAACGATCCTGTAAGAGCAGGAGCTAGAAGAGGTGGTCGTGTCGTAGCTGCAACAACCACTGCTATAACTATTGATGCAGAAGCACAAACAACTTTACCAGCTTTAAATGATAACCCAACTATTAGTGTGATTTTGTCTGATGGAACAGTAGAAGTTGGAACTATATCAGATATTACAGGAGCAGTTATTACTGTAAATAGTGTCGACAAAATAAACGATCAAGGTGAAAAAGTTACACAATCTACTTTTTCATCAGCACCTTTAGCAAATTCTCCTTATTTAATATCTAGCACTACATTGCAGACTCAATTATTTAGAGTAATTCAAGTTGAAGAGCAAGATGATATTAATTATGTAATTACGGCCTTATCTTATGTTGAAGGAAAATATGATTTTATTGAACAGGATACTCCTTTACCGACAAGAACTGTATCTTTATTAAATGAACCTGTTAGTTCTCCCAGTAATTTAACAGTTACAGAACAAACGGTTGTTATTAATAGTATTGCTAGAAGTAAACTTATTGTAAATTGGCAAGCAGTACCAAGTGTTTCTCAGTATCAATTAAATTACAAGTTAGAAAATGGTAATTTTGTTTCACAAGTTGTATTTGGCACTGATTTTGAGTTGTTAGATACTGCAAAAGGTGTTTATACAATTCAAGTTTTTTCATATAATGCAGGATTAAAATTATCTGCAAATCCAACAGAAACAACATTTACTGCTGCTGGTAAAACAGCATTGCCAGAAAATGTGTCTGGATTAACTATTGAACCAATAAATGAACAGTTTGTAAGATTAAGATTTACACAGGCAACTGCTATAGATGTTTTACATGGTGGTCGTGTTTATGTAAGGCATACTAATCAAACGGGAAGTGCTGCTACATTTCAATCTGCTCAAGATGTAATTGAAGCTGTAGCTGGTAATGCAACAGAAGTTATAGCTCCTGCTTTAGTTGGAACTTACCTTCTTAAGTTTCAAGATGATGGTGGTAGATTTAGTTTTACTCCTGCCAGCGTAAACCTTTCTCTTGTTGATATTGTTGATTCTATAACTGTTAAAACAGACAGAGAAGATAATGACTCTCCTCCATTTAATAACACTACAAGCAGTTTATTTAATAATACTCAATATGACTCAACCAAGGGGGGATTAGTTTTAACTAATACTTCAATTACAAGTCCAGCTACTAAAGCCACAGGAACATATACTTTTGCTGATACTCTTGATCTTGGTGGCACATTTTCTCTTGTTTTAAAAAGACATTTTCAAGGTGCTGGTTTTTTCCCGTCTGCTTTATGGGATGACAGAGTTGGATTGGTTGATACGTTTGAAGATTGGGATGGAGATGCGGCCGACAGTGCAAACGCTAAGTTATCTGTACGAACTTCTACCGATATGAGTTCTTACTCAGATTTTAATGAGTTTTCTAACGGTACATTTAAAGGAAGAGGTTTTCAATTTCAAGCAACATTAGAGACCAGTGACCCTGCTCAAAATATGTTATTACAACAATTAGGTTATACAGCAGAGATGCCATCAAGAACCGAACAATCTTCTGTTATCGCATCAGGAGCAGGAGCAAAAGTGGTTACATTTACAGCACCATTTTTTGTTGGAACGTCTGGGCTAGGTAATGCAAATAATTTTCTACCATCTGTTAATATTTCTCCGCAAAATATGGCAACAGGGGATTATTTTGAACTTAGTAGTATATCTGGAACTGGTTTTACAGTTCACTTTAAAAACTCAAGTAATGCTAGTATCGATAGGAACTTTACCTACAGTGCTGTTGGTTTCGGTAAAGGTGGGTAGAATAAAAGCAAAAAGTTTTTAACTATGAGTTTATCTGTATCAAATTTCAACATAGATAATGCTTCTGGTCAAACAGTAAGGCTTGATATACAAGCTTGTTTGAAAGCATTACAAGGTCAAAGTGCTGAAACTTCTGATTTAGCATCAAGTCAATGTGTTGCTGGAATGTGGTTTTTAAGAAGTGATACCAATACATTAAAAATCAGAGGATCAGGTAGTACTTTTACAACGGTAGGAAATATAGATGAAGATAATTTAGGTTTATTGTCTAAATCTGGTGGTACTATGACAGGGCCATTGTTGATAGATGATTCTAGTAGTGCATCTACTCCAGCCTTGTCGTTTGATACAAATACAAATTTAGGTTTATTTAGAAATTCTGCAAATATTATGGGATTTAGTTCTGGTGGTGCAGAACAAATGATATTTGATGCTAATGGAATAACATTAAGATCACAAAATGAAGTTAGATTTGGTGATTCTGATAGTAGTAATTATGTTGGTATAAAAGCACCTTCAACTGTTTCTTCTTCAAATAAAACTATTACTTTACCTGATGAAACAGGTACACTTCTAACAAGTGCTTCTTCAATAGCAAACAGTAATTTAGCAAATTCATCTGTAACAGTTGGTTCTACTGCCATAAATTTAGGAGCCTCTGCTACAACTGTTTCTGGACTGACAACATTAACATCTACGAATTTACAGGCTACAAATATTAAAGATACATCTGGTAACAATAGTTCAACAACAGAACAAATTGCACAAGGAAGAGCAAAAGCGTGGGCGACTATTAATGGAGATGCAAGCCCTGTTTCTTTAAGAGATAGTTTTAATATTAGTTCAGTAACTTACAATTCAACTGATGAAACTTTTACTCTTGTTTTTACAAATGCGATGCCTAATGCTAATTATGCGGTAGTTTTTGGATCACATGGTTTCGATGCACATCCCGTCACAACAGGAGCTATTGCTGGAGACAACACTACTACGACAAGAAAAAACACAACAGGAGTGACAGTAAAATTCGGTGTTACTGGTGGAACAAACAGTGCAGGATTTACTAATCAAACCAGAGCAGCTACACAAGGCTGTGTCGTGATTTTTGGCGATTAGTATTAGTTAAGATATACTTGAGTAAAAACTTATGGCTAACTCTGATTCTAGATTTTTATACACAAATGATAATGGTAGTTTATGTATTGTTATACCTTCTGATAATTGTGACTTAACTTTAGAAGAAATTAAAGCAAAAGATTGCCCTAGTGATAGAACAGTTTATACTGTAGATAAATCTGAAATTCCTACAGACATGAGTTTTATAGGTGCTTGGACTTATACGGAGTAAAATATGGGATTTGGTATAGACATGGCAAAAGCAAGAGAAATACATAAAGCAAATATAAGATATGCAAGAGTATCAAAATTTGCAGAACTTGACGTTGAATTTACAAAAGCGTTAGAAGCTGGCACAAGTACAATCGATATAGCAGCAAAAAGACAAGCATTAAGGGATGCCCCTGCTGATTCTGCTATAGCTGCTGCCAATGATACAGATGCACTTAAAGCACAATGGAACACTGATATACTAGGAACATCACCTTATACCTAAATGGCAGTTATTCCTGGAAAAAAAAATTTTACTGTTCAACGAAGAGCAGATTTTCCCTTACGTTTAACTTTTAAAGATTCTACGGGATCTGCGATAAACCTTACAGGTTTTACAGTTGCAGCACAGGTTTATGACGATTCACGCACCACAAAATATGCTGATTTTACAGTTGCTTATACAAATAGAGCAGGAGGAATAGTTGATATTTCTTTGTCTGACACTGATACTGCAAACTTTACCCCAGAAATTTTAAAATATGATGTATTACTAACAGATGGATCGGGTAACAAAGAATATTATTTAGAAGGTACACTATTTATAAGTGAAGGTTACACAGCATGAGCAGTCCTAATCAAGTTGTTGTTAGTCAAGTATCTGATGTAACAACTGTTGAAATTACAACAGCAGGACCACAAGGCGAAACAGGAGCCACAGGAGCGCAAGGGCCATCTGTATCTGATGGAGACAAAGGTGATATTACAATAAGCAATTCAGGTAGTACTTTTACTATTGATAATGATGCTGTAACTGCTGATAAATTAGCAAATACAAGTGTGACTGCTGGTTCTTATACAAATGCAGACATAACAGTTGATGCTCAAGGAAGAATTACTTCAGCTTCAAGTGGATCAGTGTCAGGTGGTGCGGTTACAGGTGTCAGTGGAACGGCTCCAATAACATCTTCTGGAGGAACAACCCCTGCAATTGGTATTTCAGCAGCTACAACTAGTGCAGCGGGTTCTATGTCTGCTAGTGATAAATCTAAATTAGATGGAATAGAAGCTTCAGCAACGGCAGACCAGACAGCAGCAGAAATAAGAACACTTGTAGAGTCAGCAACAGATTCTAACGTATTCACGGATGCAGACCATACGAAACTAAATGCTATTGAATCTAATGCAACAGCAGATCAAACAAACGCAGAAATTAAAACAGCTTACGAAGCAAACTCAGATACTAACGCATTTACTGACGCAGATCACAGTAAGTTAGACGGTATTGAAGCTAGTGCAGATGTCACTGACGCAACTAATGTAGATGCTGCTGGTGCAGTAATGAATAGTGATACTACAACTGCTGGTATGAGTTTTGTTGTTGATGAAGATAATATGTCATCAAATAGTGCGACAAAAGTTCCTACACAACAATCTGTTAAAGCATATGTCGATTCAGAAGTTGCTGGAGTTGTTGATTCTGCTCCTAGTGCTTTAAATACATTAAATGAGCTTGCTGCTGCACTTGGAGATGATGCAAACTTCTCAACTACTGTTACTAATTCAATAGGAACAAAACTGCCTTTAGGTGGCGGTACAATGACAGGCAACATTGTGATGTCTGGTTCTCAAACTGTTGATGGAAGAGATTTATCTGTAGATGGCACAAAGTTAGATGGCATAGAAGCGAGTGCAGATGTAACAGATGCAACTAATGTTGCCAGTTCTGGTGCGGTCATGGATGGTGATTTTACCTCCAATGGGTTTATGAAGCGTACTGGTGCTGGCAGTTATACAGTTGATACAAATACATATCTAACTGCTGTTCCTTCGGGTTATTTACAAAACGTAAGTGAAGATAGTTCTCCTCAACTTGGAGCTAATTTAGACGTACAGACTAATGAGATAACTACAAGCACTTCTAACGGTAATGTTAAAGTTACACCAAATGGAACAGGTGTTTTTGAAATTAAAGGTGCTGGTGGTAACGATGGAACATTGCAACTAAACTGTTCAGCTAATAGTCATGGTATAAAACTTAAATCACCACCACATTCTGCTGGTGCTAGTTATACTCTTACTTTTCCTGACACAGACGGTAATGCTAATCAGGTATTAAAAACTGATGGTTCTGGTGGTCTTGATTGGGTAGATCAAACTACAGCTTATACAAACTCTAGTGTTGATAGTCATCTTAATGTAAGCAGTGCTTCTTCAGGGCAAATACTAAGCTGGAATGGGTCTGATTATGCCTGGGTCGCAGATCAAACTGGCAGTGGTATTAGTAATGTTGTAGAAGATACAACACCACAACTAGGAGGAAACCTTGATATGCAATCAAATAATATTTCTGGTACTGGAACTATTACAGCAAATAGTGTTGCTTCTTCTGCTAACGGTATGAGAAAAATTACGGCATCAACCAGTTCTCCTTCTGGTGGAAGTGATGGTGACNTNTGGATNAAACANGCANCTTAAATAATGGCNGAACTTTATGTAAATGTTAATGGTACTTGGAAGCAAGCAAGTAACTATTACGTCAATGTAAACGGCACTTGGAAAGAAGGAAGTGAACTTCATGCAAAAGTATCTTCTGCTTGGAAAGAATCAAGTGCTAGTTCGACATATAACGGTACATCAGGAATTGTAAGTACAAATATAGTTCTTGATTTAAATGCTAGTATTAGCAGTTCTTACAGTGGAAGCGGTACTACTTGGAATGATTTGAGTGGTAATNGTAATAACTTTACCCTTACAAATGGCCCAACTTATACAAGCAGTGACGGTGGAGCGATAGTATTTGATGGCACTAATGATTATGCTGTTTCAGCTACTAATGCTAGTTTCTTTGCATTTGGTACAAGTAATGATTATAGTTATGGTGCATGGGTAAAAGTTGATACCACTGCACAAAATGAATCTATATTCTCATGTGCAACGGGTCAAGGTGGCGTAACTGAAAATAGTTTTCAATTAGATTTTCAAAATACTAGTGGAAGAATTAGGCACGTTTTTAGACATACTTCTGGTCAGATAATAAGTTATACAAGCACAGATGTAGGTACTGGTTGGTTTTATGTAATGGTTGTGAATGATAGATCTGAAGATGAATTAAAAATGTATNTTAACGGTAGTTTAATTGATACTGAATCTAATACTGCTTTTGGAACAGATACAGATGTGCATAATTTTAGTAGTTCTAGTGATTCTAATGGTACATTTAGAATCGGTACTAATAGAGGTACAGCTTCATTTATTGATGGATCTATTGCACAAGTTCATGTCTATAAAGGAAAAGCATTGACAGCCAGTGAAGTTTTGCAGAACTATAATGCTACTAAAGCCACTTACGGTTATTAATTATGTCCCGAAATTATCTAATTATTCAAACTTCTGAACTTGATAGAGTAGATTTTTCACAAGTCTTAGAAACCTCTGCTGATACTGTCAGAAAATCAGTAGACACTACAAAAACATTTATAAAATGGGACGGTGATACAACACCAGCCTGTGTCAGCAATTTAACAGGAACAGAAGGGCCATATACTAAAGATCAGATCAATACAATACTCAGCACTGATGCTTGGACTTCTGATGAGGAACTAGAATGAAGGAAATAATAGAAAAACANATCCTTGAATGGCAACAGGAAATTATTAATCAAAGGCAATATGTCTTGAAACNTGAAGGTGGAGTGCAAGCATATCAATTGTTACTACAAAAAATGAATGAAAAGAAAGAAAAAACAGGAAATATAGAACTAGGGGTAAAAAACGAAAAAAAGTAGAAGGGATACTTGTAAGAGAGTGTCCTGTCTGCGGTACTACATTTAATACGATGGAACAACGTAGGATTTATTGTTCTGGAGCGTGTAGAACAAGGTCTTGCAGGGCTAAATCTACTTGTTAGGTTTGTTTATCATTTGATGTCTTATTGCTCCTAAAGTGACGTAGAGAGGAGATAGACCTATAATTAAAAGTAATGTAGCTATGCTCATAACAGACATAGCTCTAAGTAGGGCAAATTTTATCATGTTTCAAAAAATAGCTAATGTTTTGAGTATTATCTCATTTGTAATGGTAGCTTCTATGAGTGGTGGAGCGTACTTTGGTTACAAGTATGTAACTTCAGAAAACTTCAAGGCTAGAGTTATGAATGAAATATTAGGTAATGTACAGGGCATGATGCCAAAATTATTAGATCAAGGATTACCAAAAGTAACTGGTCCATCTATGCCGATTATCAAATGAATTGTTATTGGTGCGGTACTGAATTAATAATCGGTGGTGACATTGATATTGAAGAAGATATGAATGGTTATCCTGAGTTTTCAGTGATGACTAACCTATCCTGCCCTAAATGCTTTTCAGAAGTAGAAGTATTAAAGAAAAGAGATGCCTACGATTGAAATACCTGATATAAATATTCCTGATATATACATTCCAGACGTTCCAGATCCTTATACTCCTCATTATTTAACTATTACAAAACCACCTGAGATTGATGTCCCTGGTTGTACTTATCAGCATCGTGATATAAAAAATACTGGTAATCGTAATTTATTGTTGGAAGATCCAAATGGTGTATTTACAACGTGCGATTTTCCGTTTCCTGGTTTTGAACCTCTTGATTACACACCTCAAAATATCATCATTACAGAGCAAGCACCTGTTGATAACCAAGAAGATTCTTCAACAGGCAAACAAAATACAGAGATACCAGAAGCTAAAAAAGAAGAAATTATAATCCCACCTTGTCCAAGTTCCAAAGATCAAAGAGTCGGAGACTTTCGTAACGAAAAACGATTGGAACGTGTCATCGGACATNAAAGAGGNNANGATGGGGTTGAATGTATTACTCTCTATGAAGACGTTCCGTTTGTGGATCAATACATCCCAGAACCTAGCACTATTGTCTCTACTGCTNTTATCGGCCTTGTGGCTGCGAGTTCTCCTCTTATTCTCAATATAATCAAACCAGCTATAAAAAATATCGTTAAAAAACTTACAAAGAAAAAAGATAAGGTAGAATAGATATTAAGCAAAAGAACTCTTAACCAAAGCTAACACTCCCTAGTTAAGGGCGAGCTTTTGCTTATTTAGCAAAGGAAGTTCTAACCAAAGCTAACACTCCCTAGTTAGAAAGAGCCTTTGTTTATTTAGACAAGTCTTTACACAGCCCGTGGCTTGTCTATTTTAATTTGTGAGTATGTGGGATAACTTGATTTGGTGGGATGTTAACGATTATGTCCTCACAGGTAATAGCACTAGGAGTATTAGGTTTAAAGGTTACTCCTAACTTTGCTTGTTTTGCACACATCTCCAAACGATATAAACTAATTTCCATTTTGGTTTTCTTTATTAATAGTTTTTGAGCCTCTATATTTACTGCTGTTGCTTCATGGCAAAGTGCTGGTGACTTACCTAACGGAATATTAAACTGAGCAGATATTCCATAATTTAGGTTAAAATTATCTTTTTCAAATCTAGGTATTTCAGAGTAGTATTTTATCTCTCCAGTATCTTCATCATAGATTGGAGTCTTAGTGACGTATTGTTTGGGGCGTGCGAAAGACCAACTATCTGTTACATAAGGAGTAATTGTAAGGCTAGGAGAAGCACAAACTATACCTTGACTCATTCTGTAAGATGGCATAGCTGATGGGGTTATCATTGTTGCATTATTATTTACGACACCTTGAGCATTTGATGATGGTGATGCGACTGTTGTATTAGCCAAAACCCTTGCAGGGCAAAGGATTATAGCTACTGCCCAAATGTAGTTGTAGTTTCTGTGGTGGTGCTTGTATTTATTTGACGAGTTATGGTTGTTGTTGTATCCAATCCTGGAGTTATCAGTGTTTCTTGTAAAGAAAATGCTGCTCCATTGTTTACGATTCCCCAACGAGGTATAGCTTCTAAGTTTGGTGAAGTCCAATTAAAATTTACTCCCCCGACTGTTTGTTCATTCGTAGTCGTAGGAGTAGGGTTGATATATCCCGTTTCAGATTCGATATTATGTCCACTTGCTGCGTAGGAGTATCCTGTGCGATATTGATGACTTGTGATCGTTTCATTTATTACTTGCTCTGATGTGCTAGTAGTTGTCGAAGTTCCTGTCCGAAATTGAGGTACAACTGGCACGGCTTCTGCGAAGTCTATCCATATAAGTATTACCCCTATCAAGGAAAACTTTATATAACGCAAAAGAACAAGTGCCATAAATTAAGATTGCCAAGAGAACAGTAACTAATGGAATAATCATTCAATCTATTGTAATAGTAACTTTAGTGGATCCTATGCAAGATGTACCCGATCCACCTGCGGTACAGGTATGGACTCCAGAACTCAATGACGTTAAAGCGAGAGATCCAGCAGTACCGCCTGATCCGATAGTAGTCTGTCCACCAAGATGTGGCAAAGCAGCAATACCACTACTAGGAGTTACAGCAGATGGTGTAGCATCTCCCATAGTTACTGATTCTGTTTTACTAAAAGCAGATCCAGCAGTTGTTACTGAAGTATCTGTTTGAATCATCGCTGGAACGCCCGAAGTTAACGAACCAACATTAATCCCACCAATCTTTCCTGATGTTGTGGTATCTCCCACAGTTACAGATGGTGTAATATTATTTCCGCTA
>FUFK010718527.1_pt1 | contig 14220 bp, 18 predicted proteins | sample 1021851 | NCBI WGS metagenome assembly FUFK01 (sample SAMEA51879418, study PRJEB19060) | metagenome | reverse complement strand
CAGTTTGTTTCTGTATAGTTTTTGGATGATACAGACTCAACTCTTCGTGTGGTGGTAGATGAGCATATGTCTTCACTCCAACGATATGTTCATGTAATGGTCTAGTCCATCTGATATCTTTATGATTACGAAACACTCTACTTTGATAATCAGGATAATTTACCCAATTCTTTTCTGAAATTTTCCATCCCCACTTTTGTATGTCTTGTTGTGTCATCCCTTCAACAGTATTGACTCTTGGTATCCAAACTAAATCAACATCATTCATTTCCAATATCTGTTTTAATTGTTGTAGTAGTATTTCATGTGGATATTCGTCTGCATCGATATGGAAAATATAATCACCTGTCGAATTTTCTATAACTGAATTCTTGTGAGCCGCAAAATCTTTGTCTAATTTTCTTTGATAGACTTTGATAGTTTTTACGTGAGCATATTGTTGTGTCCAACTATCTAATACGAATCTTACTCCATCATCTTCACCATCAACACAAATTACTATCTCATCTTCTGAATCTGTTTTATGTACTAATACTTCTAATAACCTATTTAATTCATCCGACTCATTATGAACTGTAATACCATAACTAATCTTCACCGGCTAACTCCTTTAATATAGAAGATGGAACCTGAACCGGCTCGAAGTAAACCTGATATCTTCTTGCAATATCGTAATCATATGTGCGATAAGAGTTTGTTTTAGATAAAAAACCTTTTAGTTTAGTAAACTCTGTATCATCAGTTCTTTCACCTATTTGATAACTACCTACTGATAATTTCAAAATTGCTTCATTATTTGATGTCTTTTTTATGAGTGATAGATTTCCAACTTTAGTTACCTCTCTAATCCAAGTCGGTGTGATAAAAGGTCTGTTTCTTTCCTCTATCTTCATACCCCTCAAATGTTTTTTTGAACCAGATTTTGTTTGCACAGGTGCCTTAATTGCAAAAACTAAAAGAGTATTTAGTTTAAGTACACCTTTAGTTGGATATCTAAATGATATTATATCACCAGGCCGAATTTTATTCCAAGTTGTTTGGTCTCTCATTTTTCAGGACCCATATCTTTTATGATACCCATAGCTGTACATGCTTTTGTAAACTCAAACTGACCAAAGACTTCAGTATTTTCTATATCTAATCTTTTACTGTGACCGTCATACTGTTCTCTTTCTTCTTCAGGTACATCCACTACCTTTGCATAATGCCAATACCAATCATTCTGTTTTCCATCTGGATAAATTACACCTTTTTCTCCCATATTAATTACTGATGGAAACCAAACTAACCCCCTTTCCTCATCTATAATTTTTAAGTCATTCATCAATTGAGTATTACCACTTACCATAGTTTCAAGTTTTTCACTATCCAACGCCATGTAAGAATTTGTTGTCATACCACAATGAAAACAAAGATAGGAATCAAAAGGTTCACCTTTTACTTCAGTTTGTTCTAAAAAACAGTTGTTATGTGTATCCAAATCACATGGACATTTTACTTTTGTTTCGCTCATTACGACCTCTTTAGTTTTGGAAGTTTCATATCCTCCGCTCTTAACAATGGTTTGTTGTCTGAAACCAGTTTTAAATCAGGTAATTTTAAATCGACTGCTTGAGGTTGTTGTTCAAATTTTGGTAAATATTTATTCAATATACTTTCAAATACCCTAGACATGCTTTTTAAACTAAATTTACCTTTATTCACCATCGCTTGTTTCTTAGCATTGAATGTGTACTTTCTGTAATTTTTNAACATATCCATCATAATCTGTGCAGCGTATTGATAGTTTACTGTAAACCATTGTGCGTTTTCAACCAAGTAATCTTTAGGTAAAGCTGATTTATGAACTTTTGTTAGATTACCTGGTAGCAATACACTATGTTTTTTATTTAAGAAATCTAAGTGACCACTCCAATTTGAAGCAATTATAGGTTTTGCTGCAATAGAAGCCTCTAATAAAGGTCTACCAAATCCTTCACCTTTTGTAAAGCTTACCATTACTTTTACCTTCGGATGATTGTACAACTGATTCATTTCCTCATCTTCTAAATCTCCATGTAATAAATAAACAGGTGGTAGCTTACCCTTTACAGATTTCTTTATCATCTCAATTCTTTTTAAAATATCTCTTCTATCTATTACAGAAAATGTTGCAGAACTTGTTTTCATAATCAGAGCTGGTGGTCTCTTAACATTCTTAAATTTTTCTAAGAATGTTTTTACTAACATACCTGTATCCTTTCTATCTTGTCCTAAGTCACCTTGTAACCAATGACCAACATATAGAAAACAGAACTTCTCTTCTATCATATTCATTTCATCTACTAAATCTTTTGAAAACTCTTTTGTTTGTTTGTAAATGCTAGTATCAACACCTTCGAATAGAACTTCCATAGGTTTCACAACTCTCAACTCACCTGTTTTCTGATTAGTATTTTTATCTATTTGTTCGTATACAACTTTTTTGAATGTATCTTTGGTAAAGTTAGAAGTACAAATTACCATATCCATCTTATTCATCCCGTCTACCCAAGAGGGTACTGGTGCAGTATTTTCCATACCAGCAGTAACACCAATATTATACTTTGCAAGTGGTGTAAACTCTGATGGTATACTAACTTGTATATGAATATCTGGTTCTCTTGGTAGATTTGGCTCTTTTAATATTCTATCCAAAATAAGTTTATCTTCCTCATTCTGTAGATTAAGGGCATTCCAAGGTGTATTTCCCCATCTCAAAGAATTTATATGGATTTCAAATTTATCCATCTTTATTAAAGACCTTACTAAATCTCTGGAATGTGCTCCGTAACCACTTCTTGTGACAACTGGTCCTGTAAATAATAATAATGGTTTCATCTTAAGCCCCTATCATTGTAAAACGTTTTCTTGGTTTCCACTCTTTCATACCTCTGTCCATGTGTTTTATGAATAAATCAGACATAGCCTTTGCACTCATCATAGCATCATCACTCATAACAAATTCATGACCTTTCATACCACATTTCTTTCTTTCGTCTGAATCCATATCGTACCATTGCTTAATAACATCAGCAAAGTCTTCGAATCGTGGTCTGTCATCAAAGATGTATGGTGTTGGTATCGAACCCTGCAAACTACGATTAGATGGCCAAACTGGTTTAGCCCACTCCCCCCACGTCAAATCAGAATTGTCTTTCCATTTTCTAGCATCATGTAATGAATGCACCCAACTGTAATCCTCATAAGTTAGTAACTTATCTTTGTACTTAAATCCACATTGGTCTTGTAACCCACCAGTAACATTAACTGATATTGGTGTACCACACATTAAGGATTCACAAGTTCCTAATCCAAATCCTTCATTGGATGCCATATTAATTGTGACATCTGCGGTATTGTACAGAAAACATAAATCTCTATCATTCAGTTTTGCAGTTGAAAATATCACATCATAATCAGAACAAACAGATTCAACAACCGCAGGTAAGTCTGTTCCATTTTCATCTCTTGGAGCAGTGTGCATTATTAGTAAACATTTCTCTGACTTTTCTTTTGGTAGCATATCACAAAAAGTTTTATATGCCATAATAACATCACCTGGTAGTTTCCTACGAATGTTTCTGTTATTCCAAAAAACTATAAAATCATAATCTTTATTTTGAGTAGCATTACGTTTGAAACTTAAAAAGTCACCCCACTCCTTGTGATTTTTGTCTACAGGATAAAAGTTATCAGAATTTATACCATGTGGTATGTAAGTATTATCTGTTTTGGTACGTGGTTTATCCTTACAAACATTATTAACAATATTAACTGTTTGTTTGGATATATTCATAATTAAATCACAGCTTTCATAAAATGGTTCATTCCACATTGGATAAGGTAAATCATCCCAAATATTGTAGTAAAAGATAGGGATGTGTTGTCTTATCTCATGCTCCATTTGATATAACCACTCCCAAAATCTTGGGTCTGTATAATGTAAAATAGCATCTGGATTTTCTCTATCGATGACATTTCTTAATAGTTCTTGATTACCATAACCTGATATAGGATAGACTCTTAAACTTGCATCTTTAATACCAGTATCTTTTCTTACGGATTCATTCATATCAACAATCTTACCCTCTTCAGGATGTTTTATAGCACCACCAATCTGAACCCAATCGTAATGTTGTAACGTACCCAAAACAAATGTACGAGACATAGTTGCAATACCACTATGCATTCTCAAATCATCTGATAAGAGTAATATTTTCTTTTTAGCCATTCAAAACCTCTTTCTTTTTTCCAGCTGCCCAACCACTTTTGAAATACTTTCTTAGAACTTCTAACTTATCTTCGTACTCTGAAATAAGAGATAATTCTTTTTCTATCGTTTCCATTATGTCCGGATGTTCAGCAACACCAACTTGATTTTCAAGTAATATTTCAACATTTATTCTATGCTTTTCAATGTGTGATTCGAAATGTTTTTCACTGGCTTTAATCAAATCATCTCTAAAGTTTAAACTCATAATTTACTCCCACTTGGTTTTAAATTTTGCCATTCATTTATTTGTCTTTGAAAGTCTTGATTATGAACGTATAAATCCATAGACCTATTTACTAACTTTTGCAATGTAAAGTTATCATCTAATGTTGATAATTTGAATTTTTTATATAAATCTTTCAATAACTTTACAGAGGTTAATTTTACATTCTCCATATCTTACTCCATATATACATATATAAATATATAGGAATTAGTTTATTATCACGAATTTTTTTCCTAATTTTTTTGCCTCATTCAAAGCACTTTTTGTTCCGTTTGTTACGGTGTCTTTCGGTAGGAATGCAACCATTTTATCACAGTATTCNGCTATCTGTTCATTTCTTTTATGATAGTTGTTTTTGTAGAAGGCTTTTCCATATCTAAATCTTGGTAGTACGCAATGTATATTATGACTATAATGTGCTGGTGGAAACTCTGAGTACTTTACATCAAACTCTAAGGCATATTTCTTAGCATATCCATCAGCTCCAAGTTTTTGTCCACCACTTACTATTTCTAAATCATCACCCCATCTTTCTCTAAGTTTGAAAATAAACTCTTGTATTTTTCTTTTATTCGTGTAAGACCTACTACCTACTATCGCTACTTTCATAGTCATTCCTTTTTTGTTTTCTTGGTTTTTCTGATATACAGAATTTAGCACATTTATGAAATTCTTCTAATCCAACTAACATACTTTCTTTGTTTGTATAAACATATTCGAATCTAACCTGACTATTAGCGATACCAGCCTCATTAGTTAAATCAAACCAAATAAATTCATTTGGTTTCAACTCACTACCTACTTTAATATTTGTTTTCAAATGAAGTTTCTTTTCATAATCAACGATAAACTTTTTTAGTCTTGATGGTTTTATCTTGCCATCAGGATACCACAAAGTTAAATAATATTTTATGGAGTCTTTATGAATTATATCCAATTTATCCATCACCATAGTTTCTATATCTGTATCTATAAAATCAGATAAGTTCATTCTCAAATTAACTTTCATCACTTAACTCCTGCGTCACAATATTCTGTTTGATTGAATTCACAATATTTGCAATTCTTTTTAGATGCCTCTTTTCTATAAATATGTTCAGTATTATATTCTCCATCAGAATTAAAACATTCTGTTATAAAATTATCTAACCTGGTAACCACTTTGTTTATAGACGGTTTACCATTTGCTGGTACAAACTTCTGCACTCTTTTTTGAGGGAAGTCTAAGTTCTCATACAACTTTCTTTTTACGATAAAGTACTCAACTTCTATCTTATCAAGTGGGTGATTAAATTGTTTAGAATAGAATTGTTTGTATAGTAGTAATTGGTCTGTTTTGTTTTTGTCAGCTTTCATATACTTATTCCAACCCATAGTAGAAGTCTTTATGTCATATATTTTAATCACGTCTCTAACTGTGTCTTTGATAACTATATCTATATAACCAACAAATTTTATATCATTTGGAAGGTCGTAATCAAGTGGAACTTCTATACCAATTAATTCATAACCTCTTTTACTAAAGTACTGAGCCCTCTTCTTTTTGATAAAATCAAGTATTTCAGTACCGTGTATGTAGAACTCTACCATATCTTTCTCTGTACAAAACATTTCGCCACCATTTGATTTTACAATCTGTTCAAAGTTTCTTTTCATTCTTTCTTTCAACATATCATTTAATGGTAGACTTTCTGCCAGTTTAGCAGAATCGTTATACATAACAGTAAGAAAAGCTTGTATTACCTCATGCATTGATGTACCAAACATAGTGTGAATACTATCAGTATATTCTCTGACACCATCTACATAAGAAGTTTTCCAACGATGTGGACATTGTGCCCACATTGAATATTGACTATAACTTATTTTTTTCAATTATATAACCATCTCTTTTAAATGACCTACTTTAAGGTCTGTTATTACTTTTGGTTTAACACTAACATCTAAACAGAAGCTCGCATCTTCTGAAACATTTTCTCTGTAATCTCCTATTTGAACTATTTTATTAGTAAAAAATGGATAGCTAAGTTCTTTAAATAAATCTACATGCGTTTTTGTGAATCCAAATCCACAATAAGATACCTCAATCAACTCACCTTTAGCTCTATTTAATTCTTCTTTGGTAAGGAAATCCATACTACCTGTTTTAAGAAATGTTTTTTCATCCCATCTAGCAACCATCGGAGTATCGCCTTTTAAATACCAACCAGTACAAAACTTCTCATCACATTCTATCAATTTCTCTAAATCTTCAACACTAAACACCTGGTCTGAATCAATCCATATTATAGAATCGACTTGGTTAATTAATTGATTTGGTTTTTGAAAACCACCACCAGCAGTTGCTAACCAATTTCTGGCATCATTATGTGTTCTATTTTCTACTGTGACGATTGGTATTTTTTTCTTAGTACACCAAGCTGATAATCCTATCCACTGCCCAAACAGTAAAGCTGATACGCTTCCGTGTGTCGGTATACACACTACAACTTTACTTTTCATTTACCCCACTTACCATTCTTAACTATGGTAGCCATAATACCGTAATTACTGACATCTAAGTAAGCGTCTTCCATAGGTTCATCAACCGCAGATTCCCTTTTACTCATCAACATATTTTTAAGTCTTTGTATCTTATCATTCATACGAAACCACAAACCTGTTAATGCAAGATGAACTTCTTCTGTTGTTTGTAACATAGTTCCAACAGAAATATTACCAGGCCCATAGTCATGTTGTTTTTTAAGGAACAATTCATATTGTTCTCTCTGTAACCTTTTGAACTCAGCGGTCATCTCTGGCCATTCCTTTTCCATCTGTTCTACAACAGGATGAACACTTTCCGTATAGGATACACTTTTAGATTCTTTTATACTTTTCATTATTATCCTCGATTTAACTATTAAAGCTACGAATTATTTTCGATAAAGTCAAGTTTTTTTATTTGTCTTTTGATTTTTTTATTGAGATAGTATACATAAATATGTTTTGGTTTTCTGGAAACGTAAAATATATTTTCATCACCTTCATCGAATCTTCTTTTCAATTCTCTACCATAAGGTCTTGCCTTTTGATTTAATGACCTAGCATGATATTCTTTACCATCAACCATTAGTATTCTTGCCTTAGCAGTTTCACCTAAATATTCAAAGTTACTTGCCTTGTAAATTATACCTGAATGACCATAGTGTTGGTCTGCAAATGATACCACAACTTCTACATCAGTATTTGTCTTTAGCCATCTTAAAGTTTTACCTACAAAGTAACTCTCCGTATTCTTTGGTGTATCATCGATACAAACCAGTCTTCTTAGTTCCATACATCTATTAGGATTTATAGGATTGTATTTAGTAGCAGTAGCTGGCATCGATGGAATACCATATAACATCGCACCTATCATTTTAGGTAATCCAAAATTACCTTCTGTATATAAACCAAAATGATGATATGATTGTATACCATTTATATTTTGTGAATAGTGGTGTTTTTCAATAAACCCCTTTACAGCCTTTCTATTCGTATACTCAACTGTAAAATCCGTTACACTCATAATCCTATCTTACGACACTCCTGTTCTGTCTTACCATACTTAATTAGTATATCTACTAACTCTGATTGTCCACCATGTGATATATCATACATTTCTACTGCGTCACTAGCTTCTCTCATACTACATTGTAAGTGTTTAGAAACTATTTCGTAAACCCATTTTGGATATTTCATTTTCTTATCTCCTTTAATATACTTTAACCATTGTTTTCCTTTCGGAAATATGTTAGTATATAATTTGTAAACTATTTCTGGCTCTAAATCATACTTTTGAACTTCATTAACAATGTCTATCCAATCCATCTTCATAGATAGAAATCTATTTACCATATAATTAGACCAACTCTTTTTGTCTTCATCTGATATATTATCCCAATAATTAGGATTCTGAACATCAGTAATCTGCTTGATATGGTCGAATAATGATTTAGCCATCTAATTGTGATTTCATATTATCTGGAACTTTACCACAATTACCACATGCAAATGCTTGTATTGGTACTATAGCTTCTTGTCCTGTAGGAGAAACTATTGGTGAAATTCTTTTTAGGAAAAAACTTTGTATAAAAGTATAGTTACCACACTCATCACATTTCAGAGTTTCTGCTTCTGACAAATCCACTTCGACTTGTGCTTTTGGTTGTGGTATTGGTTTTTGTGGTTTCATATTCATAGTAACCTCACTTTATTATTGTTAGTATTTTAACCATTGTAGCCATAAAGTTTATTTCCTTATCCACCACAACTATGTCATCTCTTTGCCCTTCAGCAAGAGTAAGTATAACTTCTGCAGTATGTCCTACTGCCCAATCATCTAATGTATCATATAATAGTCTGAACCCATCGGAAAAATCTGTAACTTTACTATCTGCTAAAAGTTTTCTTATTTTTTTGAAAGATTCTCTTTTGTTTTCCTTCTTTAGAATCTCTATCAATGTTATCTTATAATCATTTTCAAACATAGATTGTTTATCTATTACTAACTTTTCATCTACAACCTGTCTTTGTGTTGCATTTATAACCCTTCTGATATCAGGATACCCACCATTAACTATTGTAGCGATATCAGAATTTTTGAATGTAACATTTTCATTCTTTAATATTTGACTTAGGTGTAGTGCGACATCTTTTCTATCAGGTGGTATTATTTGAAATGATTGACAACGACTTTGAATTGGGTCTATCACCCTCTCTACAAAATTACAGGTAAGTATAAATCTACAATGTTTAGAGAATGTTTCCATAAGATTACGAAGTGCAGCCTGAGCATTTGGTGTAATGTAATCACACTCATCTAATATTATAATCTTCATATCTTTGAATCCAATGGTAGAAGCAAAGTTCTTAACTTTAGTTCTAACTGTCTCTACATTATTTTCATCTGAAGCATTTATGTATAGGTAATCACAATCTATACTATTTACCAACATCTTTGCTAATGTGGTTTTACCAGTACCAGCCCTACCAAACAATAACAGGTGTGGCATATCACCACTTTCCAAGTAAACTTTCACTTTACTTTTTAGATGTTCGTTTCCAATATAATTTTCTAACTCTAGTGGTCTGTATTTTTCAACCCATAAGCTATGTTCTATTGCCATTTTGTATTATTAACCTCAACTTTTGTTATTTCAACATCATGTTTGTAATTTTTAGGATAATCCATTATAGGATGTTTCATCATTTTTTTGAAGTATCTATTTTCTTTTTTATTACCAAGAAAATAAATGTATCTGTGTTTACTAGCTTCTTTCTTCAACCAAAAATCATGTCCAATCGATTTCTTTAACTTCTCAGGTGCAGCTGAACCAAACTTAGAGTATACATTTCTACTATGCATCCAATCACCACCTTCTTCAAGTCTGAGTGAGTATGTTGGTGCTAATTGAAAGTCACCGCAACCTTGGTATATCCAATTTGTGGCTTGATATATAGCACCATCATGACTCTGTTCAGGATCAGCATATGATATCAGAACTTTTATGTCTGGAGCATATTGTTTCAACCACTTAAATGAAGATGATATTACATACGACTCTATGTTTTTTCCATATCCATCGTGAATAAATAATCTTTTTAACTCTAAGATATTTTTATTCTCTATAATTTCTTCTTTAAATATTGAACCAATAACTCTTCTACCCACCGGAAACCCATAACATGCAACTCCTATAAAATCCTCTGTCTCACCACCAAAAAATTTATGTTCTGTAGATTTATTGAATACACCAAGTGTATATCTACAAGCAGAAAATTTCTTACTGTAATGATTTTTTACAATCATATCTTTGGCCAGTTTTTTGTGAACTGGCCTTAAAGATATTTTTGTTTTATCTACATAAGATTCCATTTACACATCTGTTTCAGCGACAAGATAGTATGTTGCATCATAGTCATCTATCTTAAAATTGATTCTGGCTAATCCTTCTGATGATACTTCTAAGGTTGCACTTTCACATTCTTTGTTAGCAACCAATACATCTTTGAAAAGATTTGCGTTGAAAGAAACATTATCAATCTTACTCACTTCGTCTGTTTCAACAGGAAGAGTGACACGATTTGTGTTAATTTCAGCATAACCAATTACAACCTTACAATCATTGTCTGTGGTGATAATAGTAAAGTTATCTGTCTCAGGAAGTGCAGACTTACCAGCTATGAACTTATTCATAAATGAGGAATCAACTTTGATTTTCAACTCAAAGTTAGGTATCTCTTTTAAGTTCGGTGGTGTATTTATAACAGACAAATCAGAGAGCATATAGTTTACAGTTGATTTACTATCAGATAGTTTAAGTGAAACTGCCTTATCACCAACCTTCATCAAGTCCATCCCTATATTATCTGACAGTACAGATAGTAATTTAACTAACTGCTCAGTATTATATACACCCATTTCTATTTCATCGAAAGACCATCCATCTAACTTCAACTCACCAAGAAGATTTTTATCTCCCGTAATAAATCTTGTAGACAATTGGTTTCCTGTGCTTTTTATAACAACTGATGAACAATTACCGCCCAAATAGTATTTGTCGATAAACCTATTCAACATTATTTTTTGCATAACCTATTTCTCCTATGTTAATTATAACTATTGTTTAAAATCCCCAAAACTAAAAAAATCTTTCCATAGATGTTTTTTTATTAACTGGTTCATTCCATTTTAAAGTTTCATAAAAAAGTGTTATCTTTTTCTCAAGCATTTGTGAATACATTTTCTTATGGTCTATAAAAGTTTTTATGAAGTCTATTATTTGTGGAGGATCATCGTAACCCTTATATCCACAAGACTCTAAACCTAATTCATTTTGTTTTAGATAAACCCATTTTATCTTTTCTGCTTCTGATATAGGTTCATATTTTTTGAACACTCCAAAGTGTTTCATTAAATCATTATAGTTTATCGCTGCCTTAACATGAGCTGGTGAACCTTTGGCAAACTGAGTGAAGTTACCACTCTTACCAGCACTATACTTCTTTAGATTTCTAACACCAGTGGGCATTGCTATCTTATCAAAGTCAACTAATTTCATTGACTCTTTGAAGTTTATAATTCTTTCATCAATCTTATCTTTAGGTACGTTTGCAAGTATATCCTCTAACACATCTTTCAGCAACTGCCCCATAGCCTTTGGAAAGTTACTACGAACTAAGTCCAAACCTTTTACATGCAGTTTGTTTACCTTTACTCCATTGTCATTGATAATCTTCATACCGTATCGTTTCTTTACGATAAACAAACCACTCTTAGCAATCAACTCCTGCTTTATCTCAAACCTATGTTTGTCTAAGTTTAAAAACTTCTTACCGAAATAATCATAAGACTTATTCAGATATGTCTGCATCTCATCAGCCACATCCAAAATAATCTTACTCATTCTGGTTTCTGTAAATTCCTTATTAGGAAATCTTTTTTGTACAATTGGTAAAGCCGAATAGAATACTGAATCAGTATCTATGTAAATACAATAATCTTCATTATTTGTTTCTAATGCATTGTTGTAAAAATAGTTACCAATCTTCTTTGTAAATTTAATCAGTTCTTGACCTGTAAGGGTAGTGGCTTCTGCATTATCTAAATCATAGAATCTGAATACCGATAGTCCTAATACACCATATAGAGAATTAAGTACAACCTTCTGAATTAACTGACGACTTTTGAAGTAAGTATACTTTTGTTCATCACCTGCATCACCAAACTTCTTCATCAACTTTCTGTACTCCACACGAGTATCAAACCATTTTGATAACAACGCAGGTATCAGTCCTTGCTTATCATTTCTATATAGCACACCATTAGAAGATACCGAAACATTATTTTTATCGAAGAAATCTTTTAACTCTGTTTCTGTTAGTCTTCCTTTCTCTCTACCGTTAGACAACAATGTGTATGTTTTCTTAGTTCCCTTTATAAACTCTTCAGCATCCCAACCAGCAAGTTTACCAATTTTAGTTTCAGGTGAGATATTAAGAGACATAATAACTGATGGATACATAGAAGTAATATCCAAATCAAACACCCAATCATGTTTACCTTTTTGTGGTGGCTGTACATAAGCACCTGTGAACTTATCTCCACCTTCTAACCTTTCAGGTCTTGGTGGTTTGTTAGGAGCCACTACACCTATTTTTCTTAGGTAAACTAATATTGCACCTTCTAAGTAACGAGAAGAAAAGTAAACATCTTCATAAGGAACGTGACCTACGTGACATACACCACGAGCCATTTCGATAAAATCTAATTTATCATTTAATCTTTTTACAAGTCGAACATCATGTATATTATATTCCACAAACTTGTCTATATCATTCTCATACAAATCATTTAGTGTGCCAGTATACTCTATCTTATTCTCACTCAACTCAAACTCAGCAACAGCATCCAATCTATAAGATGATAATTGCGTGTAGGTAAAAAGTTTGTACAGTGCCAGATAGTCCAAACAACTAACACCAGCAAACATATACCTCTTCCTATGTTTATTCCAATTGACTATTCTGATTGGTGAAAGTAAATCAGCAACATTATTACCAACAATGTTACAACTTCTTTTGTAAAGATAAGGCATATCAAAACCATCTATATTCCAACCTGTTATTATAGTTGGTTTTATCTTTAGGTAAATCATATAAAATTTTTGTAACAGTTCAAACTCATTCTCAAATGTCTCTATCTCTACGTTGTCATGTGACTTTAGTTTTAGATTATCTTTTGGGTCTAGTACCAAAGTATAGTAGGTATCATCTGAAGAAGAATGTATAGCGATAGAAGTTATTTTGTTATCTGCTTTATGTATGTCTGGAAAACCATCTGTAACTTCAACCTCAATATCAATTGTCATAATTACATGACCTTTTGATGTATCTTCACTATCTGTATATTGGTCTACTAAAACTCTAGTTTCAGGTGGTACATCAGATTCAAATAGATTTGGTGTTTCGTTATCCCACTTTTTAATTTTTTTAAGTTTATCTCCATATAAAGATATGTAAGTACCAAGCCTATCTTTTACATAAGCATATTTTCTGTATGGTATTACAAAATAACCTTTTTCATCATCCCATATATGGACTTGTTGTTTTCTTTGGTCGAAGTAAATATTCTGATACATTTAGGTTGTAAAATCCCCATTTTCCATGTTTAAAGCTACGAATAAAATATGAATAAGTCAAGTATTTTTTTGATAAAAAGGGGGATATATTTCAATCCCCCAAGTCATCATTTTAGAAATTAACACTAAGTCCTATGTTGTAGTATCTTGGTGTNCCCAAAAATACTTCAGCATTATGAGCNAAGTGAAGTTTATCACCGTACCCATTGTACTTACTGTTATCTGTAGCATCTTGAACGTATATATTATCAAGTGCATTAAAGACATGACCATGTAAGGTCACATCATAACCAGCGATCTCTGGCAGTTTGTATGATAAGTGTAGGTCTAATTTAGAATAGCCAGGAGCTTTCCAAACTTGTGTCCTATCTTCCTCACCTGTTACCTCACGAGCGTCTGGTGACCAATCAGCATAATTGTCATCATAGACTTTTAACAATCCTTGAATATTCAATCCTGCAATTGGCTTTAGTGTTAAACCACCAACATAAGCAGTCTGTGGCATATCACCAACTTTTAGATTATTAAGAGCATAA
>FUFK010066685.1_pt1 | contig 14221 bp, 9 predicted proteins | sample 1021851 | NCBI WGS metagenome assembly FUFK01 (sample SAMEA51879418, study PRJEB19060) | metagenome | reverse complement strand
TGGAAACTTGCAAGCTCCTGTTACTAAAAAGACAGGTCTTTCTCCTAGACAGAAAGCAAGAAGAAAATCTTTTTGTGCAAGAATGTCGAAGGTAAAAGGGCCGTTAAAGAAAGATGGTAAGTTAACACGCAAAGCTCTTGCACTACGCAAGTGGAATTGCGGATCAGTATAAACTCAACAAAACGAAAATCTTAATATCAAAAGTGCCTGATGCGTCAGATAACACTTGAGAGAACAGACAGTAGTGAAGTTAGTTTCTCAAATTATTAATCAATCCAAAGGAGTTTTATTATGGCTAACGCCACCGTATCTCGCCTTGGTCTGGTAAACAATAGTGGAACAGACTTTGAAGCTCTGTTTCTGAAAGTGTTCTCTGGTGAGGTTCTAACAGCCTTTGCTAGAAATAACATCTTCAACGAACAGCTTCATTCAGTTCGCACTATTACTTCTGGTAAATCAGCACAGTTCCCTGTTACAGGTGCTGCAACTGCTGCATATCACACACCAGGAACACCATTAGTTGGTGCAAACCAGATCTTGGCAAATGAAAAGATTATTTCTATTGATGATCTTTTAATATCACAAGCTTTCGTCAGCAATCTTGACGAGCTTATGAATCACTACGATGTTCGTGCGACTTACGCTGATGAGCTAGGAAAAGCTCTCGCAAAAACATACGATCAAAACGTAGCGAAGGTAATTGCTAATGCTTCAAGAGCTTCAACAACTCTTACAGGTGGCAGTGGTGGATTAGTTTCTACTCTTGCTTCTGGTAATACAGCTTCAGCAAACGTAACTGGCGATGAGCTAGCAGCAGCTATCTATGACATCGCACAAGCGTTTGATGAAAGAGACATCCCTCCAACAGATCGTTTCTGTGTATTACCACCTGCTGAGTACTACAAGTTAGCTGAATCAGCTACAAGAACTGTAGATGTTGACTTCAACCCAGGTGGAAATGGTTCATTTGCATCAGGTCGTGTACAACAGATTGCTGGTATTCCAGTGATGATGAGTAACAACGTGCCTCAGTCAAACGTATCATCAAACCCAAGTGGAGCTAACAACACCTACTCAGGTGACGATAGTAAAACTATCGGTTTAGTATTCCATAAGAGTGCAGTAGGAACTGTAAAATTAATGGATATGACAACTGAAATCTCTGGTTCAGATTATGGCATAATGTATCAAGGAACCTTAATGGTTGCTAAGTATGCGTTAGGACATGGAATCCTAAGACCAGAATGTGCAGCTACTATTAAGCTATCTGCTTCTTAATTTCAATTTATAGGGTATCTTATTATTAGATACCCTTTTTTTATACCCATGTATCATTCATCAAAGAAAAAAAAGAAGAAGAAAAAAATGGGTGGCAGAGAGTCACTTAAAATAAAAAAGTATTAAACCATGACTGTAGCTGCAACCACTGAACTAGAAAGTATCAACATTATGTTAGCTGCAATAGGAGAAGCTCCTATTAACAGTCTTACAGGTACACTTCCTGTTGATGCTCGTCTGGCACAATCAACTCTTACGGAAGTAAATAAAGAAGTTCAATCAGAAGGATGGTCTTTTAATACTGAAATAGATGTCACTCTTACAAGAGATGGATCTAACCAGATATCACTTTCAACTGATGTTTTAAGAGTTGATCCTAATACTCATCATCACACTACGATTGATGCGATACAGCGTGGTCTTAAGCTATATGACAGATTAAATAATAAGTATGAGTTTGATGAAGATCTCATCTGCACAATTGTCTATTTCAGAACCTTTGATGAGATACCAGAACCTGCAAGAAGGTATATAACAATCAAAGCTGCTCGTATCTTTGTAGACAGATTAGTCAGTGATGATGGATTAAGAACATATACACAACAAGACGAAGTAAGAGCAAGAGCTATATTAATGGAAACAGATTTAGCTAATGGAGATCATAATCTTCTAAGAGGAGATCCAAGTCTTACAAGTGTCTTTGATACTTATTCACCAGCAAACGCATTAATTAGATAGCTATGGCAGTAGTATCAAGAGCAATTCCTACATTGCTAAGAGGAATCTCACAAGCTGCTGATTCAACAAAACAACCTGACCATGCCGATATACAGGATAATGCTAACAGCAGCCCTGTAAGAGGTCTTGTAAAGAGGTCTGGCACACAGTTTGTTACAACTCTAAGTTCNTCTACAGTAGGNAATGTTCACATACAAACTATCAACAGAGATATAAATGAAAGATATGTAGCAATATTTAGTAATGGTAATGTCAAAGTATATGAATTGGATGGAACAGAAAAGACTGTAAACAAACCTGATGGTACAAGTTATCTAAACACATCTGACCCTAGAAGTGTAATCAAGACTGTAACTATTGCTGATTTTACTTTTGTAGTTAATACAAGTATTACAACAGCAATGGACTCGGCTGTCAGTCCAGGTAACATCACACAGGCTGTGGTTTTTATAAATGCAGTTTCAGATAAAACAACATACTCAGTCACTGTAGATGGTGTGACTGTTACTGATGACACCACTTCTGACTCTACACTTAGTACCACACAGGTAGCTAGTGATCTTCAAGCTGGTTTAAATTCTGGTCTTACAGGTTTTACTATCGCAAGAAATGGCCCTGTAATCCATATTAAAAAAAATGATGGCAGTAATTTTTCTATTGATGGTAATGACACTCAAGGTAATACTCAACTAACAGTAGTTAAAGATTCAGTACAAAGATTTACTGACCTGCCAACTGTTTCACCTAATGGTTATGTTGTCGAAATCAAGGGAGATGAATCAACTAACTTTGATAATTATTACGTCAAGTTTGTAACCAATAATGGTGGAGCTTTTGAAGAAGGGCAGTGGGAAGAATCAGTAGAAGCAGGTATACCTTTTAAATTCAATTATGACACTATGCCACACGTTCTCATACGTCAGGCTGATGGTAATTTTAGATTTGCAAGAGTAGATGGAGATACATACACAATATCTGGTACAACATATACATTACCTAAGTGGGGAGAAAGAACTGTTGGTGATTTAGATTCAGCACCTAATCCATCTTTTATAGATGGCAAAATCAACAACGTCTTTTTCTTTAGAAACAGATTAGGTTTCTTAACTGATGATAACGTAGTGTTGACAAGGGTTTCAGAGTTTTTTAACTTCTTTCCAGAAACGGTTTTATCTGTTATAGATTCAGATCCTATTGATGTAGGTGCTTCTCATACAAAGGTTGCTATTCTTAAACACGCAGTAACTATGGGAGAACAGTTAGTTTTGTTCTCTGATCAAACACAGTTTGTATTAACATCATCATCTGATGCTCTGACACCTAAAACAGCTAACGTAGTTGTTGCAACTGAATTTGAATCTAGTGACCAAGCACAACCTGTAGGTTCTGGTTCTTCTATCTACTATCTAACAAAGAAAGGATCTTTTGCAGGTGTAAGAGAATATATAACACAGGAAAATGTAGCTATTAAAGATGCAAGCAACATCACTGTTCATGTACCAAGACTGATACCAAGTAATATTTTTAAATTAGCTGTATCTACCAATGAAGATGTTTTGGTTTTATTAGGTACTGATAATCCAAATAAGTTATATATAAATAGATGGTTATATGGTGATGGTTTTAAAAAGGTATTGAACAGTTGGTCTACTTTTACTTTTAATTCTGCCAAGTCAATAAAGAATATAGATTTTGTTGGTACTGATTTGTTTATGGTAGTAGAAGAAGCTAATGGTACAACTTTAGAAAAGATACCATTTGAAGCAGAGTTCAGAGAACCTAATTCAGAATTTGAGTTTCATTTAGACCATAAGGTAACTGAAGCAACTACTGGTGTTTCTATTGCTTACAACTCTGGCACTGATGTAACTACATTTACTTTGCCTTACAGATTAAATGCCAGTATGTCTGTTGTTGGTCGTTACTTAGCCAATGGAGAAACAAGTACCTTTGTTGATACACAAGGTAATACAAAAACATTGAAGCCTGGTCAGGTTGTACAAACTACAAATACAACAAACGGATCTACATCAACNATTACAGCTAATGGTGATTTTAGAAACAGTAAGGTAATTATTGGTGAGTCATACCTCATGCACTATAGGTTCAGTCAACAGAGACTTACTGAAGGTAGTAACGCAGGTGAGATGATCAGTGGTCGTTTACAACTGCATCATTTTTATATTAAGTTTGAAGATACAGGATTTTTTAGAGTAGAAGTCACTCCTGAGAATAGAGATACATCTACCCATAAATTTACTGGTCGTTTCTTAGGATCTTCTTCTGCTGCTATCGGTCAGATTAATTTAGAAACAGGTACGTTTAGAGTGCCAATAATGTCCAGAGCAGATAGAGTGGATATAGATGTAAAAAATGACACGTTCTTGCCTACTCAATTATCCAGTGCTGAATACGAAGCTATGTTCCATATGAGGAGTAGGAGGGTGTAATGGGTCATTTAAGAAAAGCTACATTTACAGATTTAAAATATGTTGCAGCAAACATGAGAGAAATTGATAAAATAGAAGCTTTGTATCAAACAGGACAAGAACCAAAACAAGCACTGCAATTATCTTATATATGCAGCAATATAAATATGGCAATAGCTGATGATTATGATCACCCCATAGGACTATGTGGGGTAGTTCCTGGTGGTGTTATATGGATGGTTGCTACTGATAAATTATTTGAAAATAAAAAATATAGAATACAACTAATAAGAAAAGGTCGTAAATGGGTTGAAAGCCTATTGAAAAAATACAAAGTCTTATATAATTTTGTATATGCAGAGAATGATTCTGCTATCAAGTGGTTAAAGTCTCTTGGGTTTACCTTTATTCAATATCACGAGCATTATGGTATGCAGGGTAAACCATTCTACGAATTTCTGAGGATCGCCTAAATGTGTGTTGCAGTCTTAGGATTAGGTGCAAAAGCAGGTGGACTGTTTCTTGGATCTTTGGGTCTTAATTTAGCTACTGGTTTAGCACAAAGATCAGCAGCACAGTCAGCAGCAGAACAAACATATCAATCAGCTTTAATTGCAAATAAATCAGCAGAGCAATCATTTGCTAATCAACAGGAAGCTACAGCAGCAGAGTTAAGAGAAACTAGAGCATCAAAAGCACAAGAGAAATTAGCTAAAACAATTCAAGGATTACAAGCTAGAGGTCGTATAAGAGCAAATGAACAAGCAGGTTTAACAGTTCAACTTTTATTGCAAGATGAAGAAAGACAGACAGCAAATGCTAGGGAAGCTATAAATCAAACACTTGAATCTATAGGTAGACAATATACAAGAAATGTTAAAGGTCTTGTCGCACAAAGAGATAATAGACGTAATCAATTACAAAGTAATATAAATCAAGCTTACAATCAGATTCCTTCACTTGGATCAGTTCTACTTAATGTAGCTTCACAAGGTTTATCCACCTATGGTCAATTAACAGCTTAAATTAAATGTCATCTAGTTTTCAAAGCACAGCATTTCAATCAGCAGCAAGACCTGTTGATACTTTTGTAGCAGAACCTTCTGTTTTACCAAAAACAGATGCAGAAGAATTAGCAACGGTTTTACAGACTGTTAACCCTAATTTACAAAAATTTATTGGTACACAACTAGAAAAAACTGTAGAAGAAGAAAAAGATAAAGCTTTTAAAATGGCACTTGATACCGTTTTAACAGATGGAACTATAGGAAAAGTTGCTGATGCGACTAGAAAAGAAGATGGTGATGAAGCTGCTAGACAGTTAATAGGTGGAAGTATTTTTGTTGATAGATTTTATAAACAGTATTTAGGAGAATTGTATGGTTCTCAATTAGATACAAATGCTAAAGAAGCATATCGTGATGCACAGATAGATACATTTGATGCAGAAGGAAAACCTATCAAAAGATCAATTAGATCATTTAAGCCAAGTGATCCTGAGTTTATAAATTGGAGACAAAATTATTTTAATGAACAAACACAAAAGATTCTTAATTTAGGTGGTGAAATTGATTCAGCTAATTTTATTACTAATTTAAAAACTTCAGTTGTCAACTTAAATGAACTTGCAAGAAAAGAAAACAATGCTTTTAGATTAGAAAAAGTAAAAGAGTTAAGTAATGATTATTTTAATAAAACAGCAAAAGATTGGTTTAATGGTAATAGAGAAAACGCAAAATTACATATTACAAATTTTATAAATGATACGAGAAAACTTGGATTGACAGGTAGTGATGCTAAAGAAATTTATACAGGACTTGTTCAAAATATTGCCAATATTGGTCAATATTATGTAACTACTGCTGATGTAAATGATTTAGATGAAGTCGATGATCTTATCATAGGCATTGGTCTATCTATACCTTATGGCAATAATGGAGGTAATTTAACACAACATCCAGAATGGCAAGACAAAATAGAACCAGTATTAGAAAATTTAGAAGATGAACTTAATGAAGAGCTTACACAAGGACCAAAGATAGACAAAGCCAGAAGAAGAATTAAATTAGAAAACAAGTTAGTTGAAGTTAATAAATTACCTATTGATACAGAAGAACAACGAGCTATATATAAACAAAAAATAAATGAATTAAAAAATGACAGACAATTTAGTGATCTTAATGAGGTTTTTAAAACTAATAATTATCCATATATAGAAGATTTTTCTGCTGAAATTTTTAATATAAGAACAAATATGAGACTTAGAAATTATGAAGATAATGAAAGCCCTTTAGATCAGTTAGGACTAATAAAAAATAAGATTGTTGATCTAGGTATAACTGATAACGGAATATTAACTGATTTAAATCAAGCAGCACAAATAGCGGAACAATATAAATCTATATATGATATTTTTGATACGAAATCAAAACCATTATTTGATGACATAGATGCTTTTTACAGATCACAAGCTGGCTCGAAAGGTGGTTTTGGAAACGTAAATCTTGGTGGAGGAGTAAGCGTAAATCTTGGTGGTCTTGATAATGATTTGTATTTGGAAAAATATAACCTTGAACAAAAAATTGATAGTGATTTTGAAGCTTGGATTAGTGAAAATTTTTATAAAGAGATAGATGGCAAACAAATAGGTGGTCCTTCTAGTAGACAAATAAAAGATTGGTTAGATGACAAGAGAGATCAGATAGAAAAAAACAATTTTAAAATAAGTACAGATACACCTTCTCCAAGTGAAGGTGATGGCACTTATGAAGTTAACGGAATTAAATATAGTGTGAAAACAGGTAGACCAATACTTGAGGAAAAACCATTAGATATACAAAAAGCACCAGCCTTTGGTAATAAAAAGTTTGAAGTTGAACCTGGTGCGTTTAGTGAAGGTGGGGTAACAACAGTTGATGTAAGTTCTGGCGATACTTTATCTGGTTTTGCAAATGATCTAGATACCTCTGTAGAAGCTATAAAAAAAGCAAATGGAATGACAAGTAATGCAATTCAAATAGGAGATGTTTTAGTTATTCCAGAGGGTATTACTGACCCTAATAAGGTAGATGCTCCTAAGTTTGATATGGATAAATTAATTACAAGTAAAGATCACCCATTTAATCCTGTAAGAGAAAAACATAATTTCCAGGTTATTTATAATATTGCCAAAGAAATAGGTATTAAATATCCAGAACTTGTAGCTGCACAGGCTATGGAAGAAACAGGTTTTGGTAAAACTCAATCAGCAGAAAATAATTTCCTAGGTCTTCAAGCTACACCTTCAGAAGTTGCAAGAGGTGAGTCTGAAAGAAAACTAACTACCGAATTTAGAGGTCAAGGTGAACAAGTAGAAGAAGCAGACTTTAAAACATTTGATAATATCAAAGCAATGATGATGCAATACAAGAAACAATGGAATGATAATTTTTTAGGTAGAAAAGGTATTGTAAATGCAAACAGTATTCAAGAAGCAATAAAAATGCTACAAGCTGAAGATTATGCAACTAATCCAGATTATGATAAAAATGTATTAAGAATTATTGATCGTGCTATCAAAGAAGGTTGGTTTTAAACTATGACAGATTCTAATTTACAGAACACAGTGCCAGAAGGAGCTTTTGGTATAGGATCTAAAAAAACTGATGACTTCACAAAAAACGAAGAGTTAAGAAATACAGGCATACAAGACATACCAAATATGCTAATTAATGCTCTTACAAAACAATCAGGCGGTATTGTTATGCCAAGCCAGATCACAGAGCAAGCAGTTACTAACTTTCAAGAAGGTGTAGAAAATGTACCGCTTCTTAGAAAAGAAGACGAACAAACTGTAAGGGCTGGTTTAGCTGCTGGTTTTGATTTAACTGAAAATGCTATTAATTTTGCTGGTCGTGCAATCGGTGGTTTAAGCGGTAACAAATATACAGCTAAAGACTTTTTTGATAATGAAAAATTAGGTGTGTATATACCAGAAGAAGATGAAAATAGTCTTAGTTACAACTTGACAAAACTAGGAGTGCAATATGGAATACCATATACAGCAGCCTTTAAATTTTTAGGTTCTATAGGTTTATCAAATTTTGTCTGGAAAGATGTATTAGCAGGTGGTACTACTGCATCAGTTTTTTTTGACACATTTGATAAAAATCTTTCTAATTATTTAGTTGATACTCCCTTAGTTGGACCAGTAGCAAAGTTACTTGCAGCAGAATCAGAAGAAGAATCTAACGTGGCAAAAGAAACTATCAAGAAATTTATCGAAGGTGGTGTTACTGCAAAAATAGTAAATAAAACTTTTGATGCAGCTTTAAATCCTAAAAAAGTTGCAGATGCTTTTATAAATGTTGTTGACTCTTTTAAAAAATCACCACAAGCTACAAAAAGATTAATTTTTAATTTACAACAATCAAAATTTAATAAGTTTTCTAATGTAAGAAAATACAACTCAATGGATGAAGTCCTTAGAAGTGGCGATGAGTTAGTAGATGTAGCACCAGTAACAGATGATGTAGTAACAAAAACAGACGATATAGTTATAACTCCTAGAAAAAAAATAAGAAGTCAAAAAGGCAAGCAAAAGTTTCAAACAACTGATACACCTGTGGGTTTTGAAGGCAGAAATATGAATCTTTTTAGTGATGATCCTAAAGAAGTTGCAAAAATAAAAGCTGCCTACGAACAAGAATTAAACGAATATTATCCAAAATATAAGAATATAGTTACTGATGATATGTTGATTGAAGATGCAGATGATTTTTTAGAACAAGAGGTAATACAAGAATTAAAAGAATTTTCAGATAAATATGGTTTTAAATTACCTGTCTTGATGGCTGCTTCTGTTAGACGTATTTCTGGTCTTGCTGAAAATTTAAGTGATGGTGCTAAATTATTAAAAACGCTACCCACTGGATCAGAAGAAGCAAAGATTTTAAAAAATAAACTTGCAATACAAACAGTTAACTTTTATAGATTAATAACTGGTGATAGTAGGGCTGGTACTGTTGTAGGTAGAGCTTTAAGAGCAAGACAAACAGCAAAAGCACCCAACCCAGTAACAGGTAAGACACCAGGTCAAATAACAGAAAGCAACATACAGGTAAAAAGAGCCGAAGAGGTAAAAGGTGGTGGATCAGAAGTTATACGAGATATAGCTAAAGATATTGATGATACCTTTCAGAATTTAGGTTTTACTCAAGACGATTTACTAAAAGCTTTAGAAGAAGATAATTTTGAAGGGTTTGCTGATTTTGCAAGTAAACTAGCTGCTGCTCATGGAGATCCGTTTGTTTTACAAAAATTTGTAAAAGAAAGTTTTGCAGGTAAATTATTAAAAATAAGTAACGAACAGTTTATAAATGGTATTCTTTCTAACCCTGCTACTCATGCTAGAAATACTATTGGTACTATGATTAATGTCATTAAAGGACCAGCAGATTTATTAGCAGGTTCAATATCAAGAGAAGGTTTAGACCCTATTTTATTTAGAAGAGCAATGGCTGAGTTCGCCATGTTTAAACAAGCTCAAAGTGATGCCTTGAAATTAGCAGGTCAAGCTTTTAAAGATGAAAGAAATATTTTAGATAAATCAAGAATGATCGTTGACTCTGGTAACGACCCTACACAAAGATTTGCTATAGCAACACAAGGCGGTACTTATGACGGAGATGGTTTACAAAAAGTAAAAAGTGGTGAAATGAGTATGGCACAGTATATTAAAAAAGGTCTTGTACCAGATTTGTATAATGCTTTTGGAACTGCTATAAGAAGTCCTACAAGAGCTTTATTGGCAGAAGATGAATATAATAAACAACTATCTTTTAGAATGTTTTTAAAAGGATCATTAGTTGAAGATGGTTTAAGAAGAGGTTTAGATGGTAAAGCTTTAGATGACTATGTTGATACAAGTTTTGAGCTTGGTACAAGTTGGATTGCTAAGAAGGGAGAGGAACTAGACCTTGCTCTTAAAGGCATTTCTGAGTCTAAAGCTTTTATCGGATCAGATGGAGAAGCAGTTGCAATAGGAGAAGATTTATTTTTAAAAATAAGAGATGCTCTTGATTATGCTGCTGATCGTACATTTACTACCAGAATTGATAATAAATTTGTTAACGCATTTAAACATCCTGGATGGAAACCTTTAATACCTTTTATCAATACACCTTTGAATTTACANCAAACTTTGTTGAAAAATACNCCAATGGCAACCAAGCTAACAAACAANNCTTTNTTGAANGGAATGTTAGATACNCATAGAAAACAACTACAAAGNNNTNATCCNTCTNNTNCTGCAAGAGCTAGAGGTGTAACTAGAGTAGGTGGTGGTATATGGGTTGCTGCTATTGGTTTAAGTTTGCTTGCTGGTGATAAATTCGCAAAGATTGCTTTAGTTGATGGAAATGATCCCGATTGGAAAGAAGATAAATTAAGAAAGTATGCTGGCGATATTGGATATGCTTTAAGATTTTTAATAACTAATCCACTAACAAAAGAGCCAGAACTTGGTCCAGATGGTCAACCTAAATACTATTTTTTTGATGTTGGTAGAATTGGTCTTGACCCAGTAAGTTCTATATTTAGAGCAGCAGGTTGGTGGGGTACTTATAGTAAATATTTAAGTGATGATGATCAAAAAAATGCAGCTTTAATAATGACAACTGCTTTGGCAAGAGATATTTTAAATATTCCAATGCTTGAAAACATACAAACACTTTTTGATATTATTGAAAACAGACCTGATGCTTTACCAAATTTTATAGCAAACTATGGTAATTCTGCTCTCATACCTTTTGTATCTGCAAGAAGAGGTCTTTCAAAAAGAGAATATACAATTATTGATCCAAGATCAGGTAAAAAGTTAAAAGGGTTTTTTAAGCATGATAAATCAATTCAAAAAGGTGATTATATAAAAGAAGAAGTTAGAACCACTTTTGATGATGGAACTCCAATCCCAGAGGATCACCCTGCGTATGGAACTTTAAAAAGACAAAAAGAAAAATTTCCTTTTGAATTTTTTACAAAGAAAGTAGTATTAAAAATGTTTAAAGAAATTGAAGCAAGCAATCCATTTAAAACAGACATACAGCCAGAAAGACATTGGTTAACACATCAGTTTTTAGAATACCCGAAGAATCTTGGTCCTAATAGTGGTTTGAATCCTACTTATCATGGCACTTCTATGAATGATCCTGTTATAAGTTTAATGAGAAGAAGCAGATCAAAGATAAGTAAACCTTTAGCACATTTATTTAGAAGATCACCAGAAGGAGGTATTTTATTAGATTCAACTCAATATAGAACTTTTACAGATTTAATTGGATCAATTAAATTAAATGAAAATGGTATTGAAAGTGAAAAAGGTAAAACTGTTTATGAAAGATTATATCCGTTAGCAACAAATAAAAACATTTTAAAATTACTTGATTTTATTGATGAAGGAGAAGTTGATGAAGATTTTACTATTGACACAACAGCTTTACTAACAGATAGAATAAACACATCAAGAGATTTAAGAAGTGTGTTGAACAAAGTAATCAAACCATATATAGGTACAGCAAAATTAAAACTGTTTCAGCTTGAAGATGATCAAGGAGGAGCTAAGTCTTTACTACCTGCATACCTTAAAGAAAAAAGAAGACAAGAGTTGCAGATACAAAATCGTAATTTAAGGTAAACTAAAATTAATGTAGTAAAATCATGGCAACTAACACCGCAGCATCTTTTACAAACCACACAGGCAATGGCACTGCTGGTCCGTTTAGTATTTCCTTTTCGTATCTTTCAGAAGCAGAAGTAGATGTAACTGTAGGTGGTGTACTAAAAACCATAACAACTCACTATACATTTACCAGTGCAACCCAGATTACATTTACCAGTGGCAATGAACCTGGTAACGGTGTTGCTATTAAGTTTCAAAGAGATACAGATATAAGTTCTAAAAAGGTAGATTTTCAAGACGGTAGTGTTTTAACAGAAACAGATTTAGATACCAACGCAGATCAGGTCTTATTTGCTCAACAAGAAATTACAGATAAGTTAGGTGGTATTGAAGAAAATGCTACAGCAGATCAGACAGATGAAGAGATACAAGATATAGTCGGTGCTATGTTTTCTGGTAACACAGAATCAGGAATAACAGCTACATATCAAGATAGTGATGGAACAATAGACCTTACTGTTGCATCACAAACAGATAATAATTTTACAAACGCAGACCATAGTAAGCTAGACGGAATAGAGAGTAATGCTACCGCAGATCAGACAGGAGCAGAAATTAAAAGTTTATATGAAGGAGAGTCTAATACAAATGCTTTTACTGATGCAGAGAAAACAAAACTAGCAGGTATTTCTTCTGGTCAAGGAGCAACAGATTTTACATCTTTAACAGATACCCCTGCAAACTTTACAAGTGCAGCAGGTAAGACAGTTAAAGTAAACAGTAGTGCCAATGCTTTAGAATTTGTAGATCAGATTTCAGACGTTGTTGGAGATACTACACCGCAGTTAGGAGGAGACTTAGATGTACAGGCAAGAGAAATAAATACATCTACATCTAATGGCAATATAAAATTAAATCCTAATGGCTCTGGTGCGGTAGAAGTAAAAGGTGATGGTAGTAGTAATGATGGTAAATTACAACTTAACTGTTCACAAAACTCTCATGGTGTAAAACTACAATCCCCTGCTCATAGTGCAGGTCAATCTTATACTATGATTCTGCCTGATAACCAGATAGCAGCAGATAAGTTTTTAAAAGTAAAAAGTATTACTGGTAGTGGAGCAACAGCAGTAGGACAACTAGAATATGCAGATGGTGGAGGTGGAGCTACAGGTGGTGGCGGTGAGAAAATTTTTCACGAATCTGAGAATACAATGGATCAAGATTACACGATAAGTGCAAATCATAATGCAATCGTGCCGACACCTCTTACGATCAATGCTACACTTACTGTAGGTGCTACTTCAACTGTTACTTTCGTCTAATGGCAATAGCAATCAATGGTTCTACAAACGTAATAACAGGTATATCAGCAGGGGGATTACCTGACGGCTGCATATTAGATGCAGACATAAATGGTATGGCAGCTTCTAAATTAACAGGAGCTTTACCAGCTATAAGTGGTGCAAACTTAACAGGAATTTCTGGTGGTAAAGTTTTACAAGTATTACAAACAGTTAAAACAGACACTTTTTCTGAATCTGTCAGTAGTGGTAGTGAAAGTGCTGTTGTTACAGGTTTAACAGTTTCTATAACTGCAAGTTCAGCTTCTAATAAAATTTTATTGCTTTATCAAGTTGTAGGAAGTAGAGAATGCAGTTTTATTGCTATTGATAAAGATGGAAGTATAATGACCAATGCTATCGGTGATGCCAGCGGTAGTATCGGAAGAGTTACTGCTGCTGGTGATTATACAAATAATGTTCGGTATCAAAACACCATACCAGTGATATTTTTAGATACTCCAGGAGATACAAATGCTCACACTTATGGAGTAAGACTAAGACATTCATCATCTAGTACACAAACAATTTATTTAAATCGACAGGATACTACCAATAATGGTTCTAACTCAGGTGCAATTTCTACAATTACAGCAATGGAGATAGCAGCATAATGGGATTAGATCACGAAGCAATACGCAAAGCCTACCCAAATGCTGTGCGTATTGATGATGGTACAGGTGCTTTTGATAAAGATGGTAAGTCTGTAACTCTTGAGCAAAGCAAGATAGATACTGCACGAACCACACTAAATACTGAAGCTGCTGCAATAGCAT
>FUFK010060328.1_pt1 | contig 14224 bp, 18 predicted proteins | sample 1021851 | NCBI WGS metagenome assembly FUFK01 (sample SAMEA51879418, study PRJEB19060) | metagenome | reverse complement strand
TGCGGGTTCGATTCCCGCCGCCCGCTTTTAGAATANATTATTTTTTGCCCCAAATACTTCTTCTGAAATGATTAATAAAGAGCTTCTACTCTTTATTGAAACAGATTTTTCATTAATAGTTAAGGGTTCAAAAATTTCAGGCATGCTAGTGTCAAGAACTTTTAACCAATTATATTGACATTTTGGTAAGGGGAAATCGATATTTTTTGAATATGCATTTAAACCTACCCAGACGAGGGGATTAGTATTACCTTTATTAATGCTAAAAGCAACTGTGTGAGACCAACTACTCCAATCAGGGCTATCTAACTTTGTTCCATGCCAATGATATGTTGGAATATTTTCATTGGTTTGATTGTTTGGAAAGTATGATGGATTAAAAATTTTTATAAGTTTTTTTCGGATTTTTATAACGTATTTAAAATATTCTAATAATCCCAGATCTTGTTGACCATGTTCCCAATTCATCCAGCCCAATAAATTATTTTGGCACCAAGAATTATTGTTACCGCCTTGTGTCCTTCCTATCTCATCACCCATAAGTATCATTGGGACGCCTCTAGAGATAAATAAACTGAGGATAAGATTTTTTTGTTGTCTTTTTCTTAAATCATTTATTAATAAATTTGTAGTTGGTCCCTCTATACCATGATTCCACGAATTATTGTGGTTATCACCATCTCTATTGTGTTCTCTATTTGAAAAATTATATTTTCTATTGAAAGTTACTAAATCTTTTAAAGTGAATCCATCATGTGAAGTAATAAAATTTATTGATTTTGGGAAAATACTATCTTCTTTATAAATTGATGGAGTACCTTTTATTTTATCGCTTAAATTCCAAGCTGTATCTTTATCGCCCTTCCAAAATCTCCGCAAGTCATCTCTAAAATGACCATTCCAAGTGAAAGTATTTTTAGATGGGAAATTACCTAATTTATATAAGCCACCACAATCCCATGGTTCACTTATTAATTTGATATCGATAAGCTCTGGTTCACATTCTATATCTTCAAAAATTGGAGGATTATCAAGAGGCGAAAGATTTTCGCCTCTTGATAAGGCTATTCCTAAATCAAATCTGAAACCATCTACTCCAAATTCACTCGCCCAACATTTTAATGATTCAATGATTAGTTTTCTAACTAATCCTCTGTTTGCTGCAATAGTATTGCCGCACCCAGAGACGTCCTGATAATTTTTATCTTTTCCTATAAAGTAATAAAGATTTTCATCTATACCTTTCCAGGATATTACAGGTCCTTGAGAATCTCCTTCAGAAGTATGATTATATACAACATCTAAGATGACTTCAATATCTGCTTTATGACATTCCTCAACCAATCTTCTGAATTCCTCTCTATTTTTTTCGGCCGATTCATTTGAAAGATATTCAAAATGAGGGGTAAACCAATTGATGGGACTATAACCCCAAAAATTCTCTAAACCATTTGGTGCATCAGTTGGATCAAAACAAAAAATTGGAAGTAATTCAATTGTTGTTATACCGAGTTCTTTTAGATAAGGAATTTTTTTTAAAAATTTCTTGAAACAACTTTCATGTTTGTCAGTTGATTCAGTGAAGGATTTTATATGTAGTTCATAAATAATTGTTTCTTCCCAAGAATGTTTTGGTCTTGGATAATCCTTGAAATTAAATAATTTCCTATCGCAAACAACGCTTTTAAGACAAGAATTAGTATTTTCTTGAGTTTTTAATGCATTTTCTCTTTTGTAATTTCCCCATCCAGTAATACCCCTTGAACATGGATCCAGTAGTACTTTTTTTTCATAGTTATTGTTGATCGAATTATTTTTTTGTTTTACTCTAAAAGCATAAATACAACCTTCAGTTAGATTTTTTACCTCCGCATGCCAGTATGGACCTGTATTATGATTCTGATCTAGTTTCAATATACTTTTTGGGGAAATAGAGCCCTCTTTCTCAAATAATAAGATTTCTACATATTCTGCATTTGTGGCTACTAGGGAAAAATTAACACCTTCTGAAGTTAGAGAACTTCCCAAGGGAAATGGGTTACCTTTATTGATATGAGTCACTTTCTCTTTATCATTGATTAATTAAATATTGAGATAATTTATTCAAATTACTNATATTAGAATAATAGATACAAAATTAAGAAAAAAANTAAAATNTAAGGTTTCACTAATCAACTTTATTNGANNTTNAGATTATTAATTTNNAAATNAATTACNATTTNTCTANCCNTCTTCTTAATGCATAAAAAGATTTANAGAGAAAGCTTAATTGTGAGAAAANCAGATTTTTCTTGATTTCAAAATACAAATTATGNTTTTTCATGTGATGAGAAGGAAATATATCTGAAAATTAATAAAACATAATAAATATCTCAAATTCTTAACTTTATTTATCTTTGACATTTCTTTTTTGATAAATGAAGTTGGATTTCTTAATGATAAATCAAGTGCTACCAATAGTTTTCGCTGATTTATAGTTAAAGGGGCTAATTTTACATAACAAAAAAGTGAGGCTATAAAAATAAAAAATTGAGCTAAAAATGTCCCTAAGATTTGTATAAAGCTTTGCGCCGCCGGCATTTTCGGTTGCCGTATTTGTATTTGCTCCATATGATATGCAAGTTCGAGGTTTTTAGGCTTGNNTAAAACNCTTNTCTNTAAAATCTCTGCTTTANAAACAATTCAATGAACAAAGCTGATTTAGTAAANCTTGTTGCTGCTCGTACAGAGCTCACAAAAACNGATGTTTCTTTAGTTGTTGATGCAGCTATTGAAACTATTGTTGANTCAGTAGTGGAAGGCAAAAAAGTCTCCNTACTAGGATTTGGTTCTTTCGAGCCAAGAGATCGTTCTGCAAGACAGGGATTAAACCCTAAGACAGGCGAAAAAATAGCAATACCTGCTAAAAGAGTTCCAACATTCTCAGCAGGTAAACTTTTTAAGGATAGAGTTCAAGGCTAAACTTTTTAACCTATTTCTCTCTTTAATACCAAGGTGCTCATTAAGAGCATCTTTTTTTTTATTTCAATAAAATGCCTTTAGCTCAATGACCAAAACTCTTAAAAAGTTATCTTAAATTTTGAAGTCTTAATAAGTAATGAAATGTTTAATTTTTTTATTCCTAAAATTTTTGTTGTTATCTAATTTTGTTATAGCAGAAACAATACCAACAAAATCCAAGATTTTAGAAGAATCTAGTGATTGTATTAAAGATTCTCAACCCCAAGTCTGTAAAGAGTTAGTTTCTAAAATAGAAAGACTTCAATTAGTTGTATTTGACCAAAATAGATTCAAATGTCAATCAAGTTTATTGGGAATGCAGTCAGCAATTATTGAAGCTTATTTTTTAAAAAATTTCTCAAATGAGAGAATTTCATTTATGATCCCATATGTGATTAAAAATTGTTAATTATAAAAAAATTTTATTTTTTTGGAATATTATAAAATTTGGTTTTAAAGTTGAAATGGTAAAAGGTTTCTCTGATAATGAAGTTAAAAAGGATGCTGAAATAAAAGAATCAAAAAAAGAAAGAAAAGGCTTAAAATCTTTTCTTAAAGGTAAGAAATTTACTTACACTTTGCCAGGTAAAAAACAAATAAATATTTTTGGATCAATAGTACTAGGCTTAAATATGATTTTAATATTGCTAGTCATCCTTTATTTAAAGAATCAAGAATTTCATGAATTTGTTTTTAATGTTGGCCGTTAAACATTTTTAGATTGAAAATTTTCTTAAATGATATATTAAAATTTTAGAAATTCTCATGAAGTTAGTAAATTTAGTTTTTCAAGTATTTTTAATGTTAGTAATACTTCTATTTTTGATATATTTTCTAACAGGTTATGACTCTGCTTTTGAGGCAGATCAGAATTGTCATTCATATCTTTCAAGTTACGATAATCTATCGGGAAATTATGGTTGTGATCATGATACCGAAACACATCAGTGGATACTCTACGAGTCAAATGAAAAAAAAGAACCAGCTAAAATTATTAAGAAATTTAGGTATAAATTTTTATAACTCAAATTTTTTATAAAAAAACTTTGCACCTATTACGGATATTATTGCTGTAACTGTGAAAGTAAGATACTGATATATGCTTCCTTCTAAGTAAATTTTATTTTTATAAAGAGGATAATCTATGAAAGAACCTAGTGTTCCCCAAATTATTACCCATATAGATATGTATAGGATTACTTTTATTGAATTAGATTTTTTTTCTTCCATTTTTAATTGATACCAAAAATTGAAGAAGTCACAGGCCTGCCGCTCAAAACCAATTCAGTTAATATAAGCATTAAGAACCCTATCATAGCTGCTCTGCCATTCACAAGCTCAGCGCTACTGTTAAATCCAAAAACATTCTTTACTTCATCTCCCTGATTGTCTACCCATTTTGAATCTTCATTATCATTTGATATTTTATTAGTAAAATCATCATTTTGATTTTCCATAAGAGAGTCTTTTTCTTGCATAGATTCTTTTTTGTTTATACTAATATTTTTAAACTATTTTATTAGTGAATTAAACTCGAAATTATAAAAAAAATTAAAATAAACATTATTATCCATAAAAATTGTAATCTCAAAATTAATTGACAAATTAATTTGATTTTCTCGCCACTGCAAATTTCTCCACTAGCATTGATTATTGGCTTTTCAATAATTTCATTTTTATATTTACTTTTCCCCCCTAATTTAATATTAGAAATATGTGCAAATATAGCTTCCGAAATCCCAGCATTAGGCGAATCATATTTTTTACCATCAAGATAACTTTTTTTAATGATTGATATATATTCATTAACTTTAGAACTAGCTAAAGGTAAAGTGATTAAAACTAATCTTGAAGGAACAAACGTAAAAATATCTTCGATTCTTGCACTAAAAAAACCTAAATATCTAAAGTAATCATATTTGTAACCTATCATTGAATCTAAAGTACTTATTGCTTTGTAAGAGAAACCAAGTGATAGGGGTCCTGGCAAAAAAATCGAGAACTTCATAAAAATAATTCCAATAAAAATCCAAAATAATGGCCCAAATATTCCATCAACCGAATTTTCAGTAAGACTCTCGGTGCTTGATCTCAAAAGATGTTCTATAGAAGAGGAACTTACATCCCTACTAACTATTCTTTGAACCTTTTCTTTGATTATGATCTTATTTTTTTCATTAATTTCCTTACGTTCAATTAGCATTGCGATCTCTTTAACACTTGAAATCAGTCCTTTAGTAGCAATACAACTTGATAGTCCTAAAAAAATTAAAAATCCACTAAAAACTTGATTTCTTGATTGCACATAACTGAGTTCTATCAATTTTCCTAAACTTAAGCTAATTCCAATAGTAGATATAGCGACAATGAAACCGCCCCAAAATAATATCTTTTTATTTTTCCCAAAATTATTTATGAGGTAATCAGATATTTTTTTTATGAAAAAGCCAATAATTTGAACAGGGTGGATTAAGAATCTTGGATCCCCTATCAATAAATCAAAACCTATCGATCCAAGAAATATTAAAAATAAATTTATTTCAGCCAACTGAACATAGAGCGCAACCCTTTACCTACTTTCTCAATTTCATGTTTTGAGTTCTCTTCTCTTAATTTTGTCATTAAGGGCTTATTTCTATCGCATTCTTCTACAAAATTCTTAGCGAAAGTCCCATCTTGAATATCTTTTAGAATTTTCTGCATTTCTNTCTTTGTATCACTATTAATTAGTCTTTTGCCACTAACATAATCTCCATATTCTGCAGTATTTGAAATGGAATCTCTCATTTGAGATAAGCCGCCCTTCACCATTAGATCAACAATAAGTTTAACTTCATGTAAGCATTCGAAGTAAGCAAGTTCTGGTTGATATCCTGCTTCTACAAGAGTTTCGAAGCCTGATTTGACTAGTTCTGATAAGCCTCCACATAAAACGGCTTGTTCTCCAAATAAATCGGTTTCTGTTTCTTCTTTGAAATTTGTTTCGAGTATCCCAGCTCTTGTTCCACCAATACCTTTAGCGTAAGCCATCGCTAACGATCTAGCACTTCCAGAAGAATCCTGCTCTACAGCAAATAATGCAGGAACGCCTTGACCATTCTGGTATTCCCAACGAACAGTGTGTCCAGGTCCTTTTGGAGCAATCATTACAACATCTACAAAATTAGGAGGTTTGATAAGTCCGAATCTTATATTAAAACCATGAGCAAAACTTAATATCTTTCCTTCTTTTAGGTTTGGTTCTATTTCTTTGAGGTAAACATCTTTTTGAAACTCATCGGGGAGGAGAATCATTATCCAGTCAGCTTTTTCGCAAGCTTCGGAAACACTAAATACTTGTAGACCATCGCTGATGGCTTTGCTTTCAGACTTACTTCCTTTATACAATCCTACAATTACATCCATACCGCTATCTTTAAGGTTTAAGGCATGTGCATGACCTTGTGAACCATATCCGATTATCGCTATTGTTTTGTTATTTAAAAGGCTTAGATCTGCATCTGTGTCGTAAAAGAGTTGTGTCATTAGTTGTAACTTCTTTGCATTTGATAATTAATATTTTAGACATTAAAGGTGTAAATAAACCAATAAATTATTAATTTAAAAATTAAAATTAAAATATTAATTTAGAAAATTTAGGCCTGATTTGCCTCACTTGGATGTGTGATTACTCTATCAATTAGGCCATAGTTTTTTGCCTCTTCTGCGCTTAGAAAATAATCTCTATCTGTATCCTTTTCAATCTTCTCGAATGATTGACCTGTCATATCAGCCATAGACATGTTTAACATGTCTTTAATTCTTAAAATTTCCTTAGCTTCTATTTCAATATCACTTGCTTGACGTTGAGATGTTCCTCCAAGGGGTTGATGAATCATTATTCTACTGTGAGGTAAAGCAACTCTTTTACCTTTTGTGCCAGCGGCCAATAAGAACGCACCCATGGAGGCTGCCAGTCCAACGCATATAGTAACTACATCACTTTTTACATATTTAATAGTGTCGTATATAGCCAAGCCTGCGGTTACTGAGCCTCCTGGGCTATTTATATATAGGTAAATAGGTTTGGAATTGTCATCAGAATCAAGATAAAGCATTTGTGCAACAAGGCTGTTAGCAATACCATCGTTAACTTCTTGACCAAGAAAAAGAATTCTTTCAACACCTAGTCTTGTGTATATGTCAACCCATCTTTCGTATTGACTTCCTGGAAGTCTGTAGGGCACGCTTGGAGTTCCTATTGGCATGTTTTTAAATTAGTTTTTTGTGAGAGTTAAATTTTTTTTGGTAAATCTTTTTGACTTGTGAGTATTCTGTCGATAACTCCATAATCTAAGGCTTCTTGAGGATTAAGATAACTCATCCTGTCTGAGTCTTTAGATAGTTCTTCGATAGTCTTACCAGTATTACGGGATAAAATTTCGAGCATTGATTTTTTGTTTTTCAGAACTTCCTCAGCCCTTATTTGGATATCTGTTGCTTGACCTCTTGCTCCACTTATAGGTTGATGCAAAACAATAGAGGCGTGCGGTAGGGCAGCTCTTTGCCCCTTTGTGCCTGATGAAAGGATAACTGCGGCAGTTCCCATCGCTTGTCCGATACAGATTGTATGAACTGGTGGCTTGATATAACTTATTGTATCGCAGATAGCGAAAGCTTCTGTTTCGAAACCAACTGCGTCACCAGTGTACCAACTTGTCCCTGTTGAGTTTATATAAAAATAGATAGGTTTTTCTGGATCCTCAAACTCTAGATAAAGAAGTTGAGCAATGATTAGCTCAGTAACATCCATTCCTAATTGTCTTTTGGCATCATCATCTGAAAATAATGGTAAACCAAGATAGACAATTCTCTCTTTAAGTAACAGAGATGGTAGATCAGGGGGCGGGGTCCTCATAACGGTGTTTTCGCCGTAATAAGGAGCAGATACAGTCATTTGTATCACAAAATTAAGATTGATCTGATTCTAGCTACATTTAGCCCTGTGTCGCTGGTGATTTAAAAGATTTGTTTGACTCAGGATTATTTATAAGTTTTCCAAAGACCATTCTTCCAGTAGGAGTTTGTAGTGCTCCTGTGATTACAATATCTAATCTGCTTCCAACAAAATTCTTTGCTTCATCAATAACAACCATTGTTCCATCATCTAGATAGCCAATACCTTGCATTTTTTCTTTTCCTTCTCTCACGATTTTTATATTAAGTGATTCTCCTGGCTGTACTTCTGGTCTTAAAGCAATAACCAAATCACTCAAATTCATAACTTTTAATTCTTTAACTTCTGCAATCTGAGAAAGATTATAGTCTGCCGTAATAAGAGTTCCTGTCATATCTTCAGTAATTTTCAAGAGTTTTTCATCTACCCCATTCCCTTCATACTTTGTTGGATTTATTACAAGTCTTCTTCCGTATAAATCTCTTAGTTCTTTCAACAATTTTAGACCCCTTCTGCCTTTAGACCTTTTTTCATTGCTGCTTGAGTCTGCTAAAGTTTGTAATTCATCAATTACACTTTGAGCAACAATTAATTGCCCTTCTAACAAGCCGCAACTCAATAAACCATTTATTCTTCCATCAATAATTACACTGGTATCAAGAATTTTTGGACTTGCAGCAGGGAGTATTCCTTCGTTAACAAGATATGCATCCGTATTATTGGGGTTAAATAATCTCAATAATGTCCTGCCATGAGTATCTGCTAACTTGTAACCAAGTACTCCAAAGAAAATATTGCTTAATATAGCTGCTAAGGGTTTTGCAAAAAAGACTTCCCTTGGAAAGGGAATTAAAAGTATTGGAGCAAGAAGGAGATTCGCAACAAGTAATCCTAAAATTAAGCCAACGGATCTACTAATTAATAAATCTGTAGGCATTGTCCTTATTTGATCAAGGAAGGTCTTTCTAAGTTGTAAGAATACAAAACCAGCAGCTAAACCAATGAAAAAACCAATTATTGCTAAAACGATTCTAAAACCCTCTACATTAGATACCTGTTTGAGTATGTCTACTGGCAATAAATCAACCCCAAGCCATCCTGAAGCAGCTCCAGACAATACAAATAAAATTAGTACTAAGATATCTGACATATACCTAATCTACAAGGATTTATTAATTGAGTAAATAAGGATTTTATTTTTTTCGATCCTTATTAGATTTTTGGAGCTNTAAAATGTATCGAAATTATGAATAAGTTTCCGAGAAGTGCTTACGTACACATCCCTTTTTGCCATAGAAGGTGCTTTTATTGTGATTTCGCTGTTATTCCATTAGGAAACAAAGTTGAAACTTTGCAAGGTTATGGAAGCAAAACTGTTAAAGAATATTTGCACTTTTTATACAAAGAAATATTGTCAATTAAGCATAAATCATCTCTTTCGACAATTTATGTTGGTGGTGGTACACCATCAATACTAGATCCTCAACAAATTAAACAATTAATTGATCTTTTTAAAGAAAATTATGGAGTTGACTATGGTGCTGAAATCACTATGGAAGTTGACCCCGCAAGTTTTAATCTTGACGATCTTCATGGATTTATAAATGCTGGGATAAATAGATTTAGTCTTGGAGTGCAAAGTTTTGATAATCAAATTCTTCAAAAGTCTGGGAGGAGACATTTGAGAGAAGATGCTGAAAAATCTTGCTTGTGGTTGAAAAAAGTATATAGTGCTGGGTTAATAAAAAGCTGGAGCTTAGATTTAATTCAGAACTTGCCGCTTAGTGGACTTAGAGAATGGAAAGAAGATTTAAAAAAAGCAATAACATTTTCACCACCTCATATTTCCATATACGATTTAAATATAGAAAATGGAACTGTTTTTAAGAAACTAGTTAATTTAGGAAAATTACAACTTCCAAGTGATGAACTGGCTTTCAGAAATAGTGAAACAACTCATTTAATTTTAAAAAACTCAGGATACTCAAGATATGAAATTTCAAATTATTGTCTCCCTAAGCATCAATCCAGACATAATAGAGTTTATTGGAGTGGTTTGGGTTGGTGGGGTTTTGGTCAAGGTTCCACTAGTTCACCCTGGGGGCAAAAGCTAACTAGACCAAGAGTTAGTAAAGAATACAAAGAATGGGTAATGGGGCAATACAAACTTAGTTTAGATTCATCTCTTAATAATATTGATTATGTTTATCAAGAATTGGATGAGAAAATAATGTTGGGTTTGAGATTAAAAGAGGGTATAGATATTTACAAATTTTTTGAAGAACAAAACTGGGAAAATAAAAAATTGGAAAGTAATCTTAGAAAATTGCTTTCTAAATGGGAAAGATTTCTTGAAAGTGGACTACTAGTAAAAAATGGTAATAGATTCTTTTTAAGTGATCCCCAAGGTATGGAACTTAGCAATCAAATTCTTATCTCCATGTTTGAATGGTGGGATGAAATTAATTAAGATTAACCATACCTATTTTGTCATAACTAAACCTATTGCCATAACTTGTTTTGTGGGAATTACAGAAGATAAAATATATTTCCTCAAAAACTTCTTTAATAAAAGGTGAAGCAAATCTCGCCAAAAATAAAATTATTCTAAGTTGATAAAAATTGGAGAGATTATACACTCGTTTTAATGGTTATGTTTGTGCATATTACATGACATCCATTTATTCCCCATTTGATGAGCTCCTTTGCAACCAAATTTATAGGCTTCTTTTTCTGCCTGTTCTCTGGTATCAAATAAAATTGGCATTTTCATTTCTTTTTCTGCGGGGTTATTTGAACATCCCAATGTAAGAATTATCATCGAAAGAAAAGGAACAAGAGAAATAGAGTTTTTCAAAATCAATTTATTAACCAAAGGAATATAGTCTTAAATATCTTTTGAAATTTGTAAAAAAAATTTTTTGAAACAAATATCCATCGATTGACAGTAGATCTAAATTAAAGGTTATAACGACCCTATTTTAAATGTCTATTAATACATTCCTTTTGCTTTTATTAGTTATTGCAAACTATATAAACTTATTTTTAAATATCAAAAATAGAAGAAAATGAAATAATTAAAAGATAATGTATACCCTTCTAAACCTCTGGAAATACTATGTTCTTAAGGAATTAGACTTTATGACAAAATGGGGTTTTTTAGTTTAGTCTTTCTGACGATACCCATTCTTTTAATTTATCTTTAAGTAATTTCTTTCCTTGAATGATTGGTTGGCAAAATGGTGGTTGATCATCATTAAGGCCTAATAAATCTGCAGTCACTCTTACTTGCCCATCGCAATAATTACCTGCACCAATCCCTATTGTGGGTATTGTTAAGCTATTCTGTATCTCTTTAGCAAGTGACTCAGGAATATGTTCAAGAACTATTGCAAAACATCCTAATTTTTCGAGTATGGAAGCTTCTCTTTTTATTTTTTCTTGGCTTTCTAAACTTTTGCCTTGCTTCTTTAATCCAAGATTTAGATAGCTTTGTGGTGTAAGCCCTATATGACCCATCACTGGGATCCCCATTCTTATTAATCTTGAAATTACCTTTTGTATTTCTGGTTCAGCACCTTCAACCTTCACAGCTTTTGCGAATGTGCTTTGAATAATTTTCCCCGCATACTCTACAGCTTTATCCTCTCCACATTGATAAGTGAGAAAAGGCATATCGGAAACTACCAAAGGTTGTTCTTCAATTTTCTTTTTAAAACCCCTTGAAACAGCATTAGTATGATGAATTATGTTTTCTAAAGTTAACGGTAATGTGGATTTGTATCCTAAACAGACCATCGCTAATGAATCCCCTACTAATACAAGATCAACATTTGCTTGTTCTGCAATAGAACCGGATATAGAGTCCCATGCAGTTAATGCAATAATTTTTTGAGATTTTTTTTTATATTGAACGAGTTCTGAAGGTAACATAAGAAATTTATGTATCTTTTTTAATCAAGAATTGCTAGTATATCCTTGACTCGGCCTTTCGCGGTTTTAACGCCTAAACCTGGTCAGGACCGGAAGGTAGCAGCCACAAGGGATGCTTGAGGCAGGCGAGATAACCGAGTCACTTTATTTTAACTGTTAATTTATATCTTTTTTATTTTGTCTCAATCTTAAGAATTCAGGAATACTCGCTCCTGAATCTTTATTTTCAGACATATTATACAAGGGTTGATTTGACAATCTGTTTTTAATTCTTTGTTGTTTTAAAGGTTGATTTGTTTCAAATCCAGTGGCAATAACTGTAACCTGTATTTCGCCTTCCATCGCTTCATCAACAACTGCACCGACAATAATATTAGCTTCTTGATCAACAACATCATAGATAATTTCAGATGCAGAGGTCATGTCTTCCAGAGTCATGTCTTTACCACCAGTAATGTTTATAACGCAACCTTTAGCTCCATCAATTCTAGCTGCTTCTAATAGAGGACTGTTCATTGCTGCTTGAGCTGCCTCTAATGCTCTTGATCTCCCCGAACCAATGCCTATACCAAGAAGAGCAGTTCCCGCTTCGGTCATGACTGATCTTACATCTGCAAAGTCAACATTAACTAATCCCGGACAAGTAATTATGTCACTTATTCCCTTGACACCCATTCTTAAAACATCATCAGCATTCCTAAATGCTTCTTGGAGGGGAGCTCCAGCTATGACGTCTTTTAGACGGTCATTTGGTATGACTATAAGAGTGTCTACATTTTCAGCTAGTCTTGCTATTCCTTCTTCTGCTTGACGCATTCTTCTTTTTCCTTCAAAAGAAAATGGTTTTGTGACTATACCTACAGTTAAAGCTCCACTTTGTTTGGCAACTTCTGCGACTACAGGAGCCGCTCCTGTTCCGGTCCCACCGCCCATTCCAGCAGCTATAAAAACCAGATCAGATCCTTCTAAGGCTTGTTGAAGCTCATCTTTAGATTCTTCTGCAGCTTTTTGCCCAATACTTGGATTTCCTCCTGCACCAAGCCCTCTTGTAAGGTTTTGCCCAAGTTGGACTCTACTATCTGCAGATGACTGTAGTAGCGCTTGTGCATCAGTATTGAGGACTCTAAATGATACTCCTTCCAAATCACTATTTATCATTCTATTGACTGCGTTACTTCCACCACCGCCAACGCCAATGACTTCTATCTTGGCATTTTGACTTGGAAGGATTTCTCTTGATTGATCAAAGTTTGGATTGTTACCGAAGCTCATCTCTAAATAGGAATCTAATACTAGTATTGGGTGCATTATGAACTCACTAAGCTTATCTGTAGGAATTTGTTGAGGAAATTCCTTAAATATTTACTTAATAAATATTTTGATTTAAATGCAAAACCCTAATAAACACTACATTATTTAAAAAGTAATATTTTAAATTCATTGCCAAATATTAGGGTTTGAACACTTTTATTTTTGGTTTGTTTGGGTCGGTAAGATCAATATTATCTATTTTTTTAGAAAATTTATTTTTCTTAAATTCTTTTTTTAAGTTATTGATTATTTGCAATTGATAGTTGAGTAAGTTTGGATTAAATCCTAGCGATATTGTTTTTAAATCTTTTTCCTCAACAGTTAGAAATCCATTTGAAGAAAAAGTTATTTTAACTATCTCAAATTCATATTTCTCTTCGGCCATTAAAATTTCAGATAATGTCTTTCTAAATTTTTCTTTCCATCCAAAAACGCTTATTGTAATTTCGCTGAAATTTATATCATCGGCATTTTCTTTATTGATAAAAACTCCATATTTGTCAATAAAGCCAAATATTTTTTCGTCGTTTAATATTCTTTCCCCGTAAGCTATTGGAGTTCTTGTATTAATTTGAGCTTTCAACCCAAATGGAAATATCTGTCTACTTATTGAAATATTTTTAAGCGATAAATTTTGTTTTAACTCTCTTTCTAAAAACTTTGTTTTAATAAAAATTAAGGGAATTGGAAATTTTAAAGATGAATTTTTTGCAAGATCATTTTGCGAGAATAATGTACTACCAGATATTCTAATATCCTTAATAGTTACCTCTTTTAAGGTTTTTAGGCTTAATAAGCTTGTTGAAAATAAAATTATAAATAAGAAAATTTTTGTATTATTTTTTTGCTGGTTTTTCACAAATCACATCTAGCTTTTTCCATCAATTGATCCATCCATGCTCTCGCTTGTTCTGCATCTGAAAAAGGTACATCCATCTCTTTCCCATCACCTACTAATCTCAATCTGCACTTACCTTGAGATTCATTTGTTAAAGGTGCTTCCCCTGATGTAAGGGCCATTAATTCAACTAGTTCTAGTTTCTT
>FUFK010792855.1_pt1 | contig 14225 bp, 13 predicted proteins | sample 1021851 | NCBI WGS metagenome assembly FUFK01 (sample SAMEA51879418, study PRJEB19060) | metagenome | reverse complement strand
ATGAGTGGAGCAGGAGGTGGTGCTGGTGGAACAGCTATTGAACTAATTGATGTTAGTTCGGTAAGTTCTGTAACAGTAACCATTGGATCTGGAGGTTCTGGATCTTCAGGAGCCGCTGGTGGTGATGGAGGAACATCATCATTTGGTTCGTATTGTAGTGCTACTGGTGGTAAAGGTGGAGTAGTTCCAGGTGCTTTTAATTATGCTGTAACTGGAGGACTTGGATCTGGAGGAGATATTAATTTAAAAGGTCAAGGTGGCGGAGGTGCTTTTGAAGATCAAGGAGGTGCTTTAGTTAGTGTTGCTGGTGGTAATTCTTTTTGGGGTGGCGGAGGAGATGGTATATGGTCTGGTACTCCTGGTGCAGGAGCAACTGGAGGAGGCGGATCTGGTGATTCAAGTAATAATTCTGCTGGTGCAGGTGCAAATGGTGGTGACGGAATTGTTTACGTAGAGGAGTACGCATAATGAAAGCATTAATATTAAATAATGAAGTAGTAGATGTTCAAGAAAATGAATTCGAAGTTCATCCTTCAATGATTTGGGTGGATTGTGACAACACAGTTGAAATAGGTTTTAGTTATGATGGAACAAATTTTACTTCTAATAAACCAACTTCTGAAGAAATAGCAGCTTACGTAGCAGAGCAAGATGAAAAACAAGCTAAAAAAGAATCTGGTAAACAGAAGTTAAAAGATTTAGGATTGGACGACGACGAAATTAAAGCGTTGATGGGAGCATAATATGGCAATAACTAGACTAGGACCAAATCAATCAGTAAACTTAGCAAGCAATGTTACAGGAACATTGCCAACGGCTAATGGTGGCACAGGTGCAACTAGTTTTACAAAAGGTAAAGTTTTGCAAGTTGTTTCGACATCTAAAACAGATAGTTTTTCAACAACATCTACATCTTATGTTGATGTTACTGGATTATCTGTTTCAATAACCCCAGCTTCATCAAGCAATAAAATTTATGTTATTTGTAGTTATTTTTATTCTTCTGAAAGTTTACCTCAAAGATCAAAGATTTTAAGAGGATCAACTGATATTACTGGAGAATTATTAAGTTGGGATGATTATTCTTCATCTGGTGGATTTGGGAGTAATCTTGGATATACAATACTTGATACACCATCAACAACTTCTGCAACTACATATAAATTACAAATTAAAAGTGATAGTGGTAACAATGCAAAAATAAATGGTCGTTGGGATAGTGGTTCTGCTATTAATGGATCAAGTTCAATAACAGTTATGGAGATAGAAGCATAATGATTGAAAAAGCAATATTAAAAATAAATCCAAATGCAAAATTTACACTTAATGCAGATGACTTAGATCAAATAACTTGGTTAGATGGAACAACACCTATTTCTAAAGCTGACATAGAAGCTAAGATNGCAGAGTTACCTACTGCTGAAGAAGAAGCTACNCAAAAAGAANNAGATNNANCTTCAGGTAAACAAAAACTCAAAGATCTAGGATTAAACGACGCTGAGATAAAAGCACTGACAGGAGCATAATAGATGCTCGGCCTGACTTCCATATCTGGTGCTCCAATATCAACATCGTTCTTTAACCCGAACGTCACTGTTAATGTAACAGGTAATGCACTAACTCTTGCAATCGGAAGTTCTTCTGCACTAGCAGGAGCTTTTGTAACACCATCTGGTAGTCCATTAACTTTAGGTTTTGGATCACTAACAATCAGTGGTGCAGCCAATGTAACACCTGATCCTACACCGTTAACTCTAGGTATTGGTACAATCACAGTAACAGCTGCAGCCAACGTTTCAGTTACAGGAAATGCGTTGACCATTGGCACAGGAAGTGTTAGTATTACAGCGGCTGCAAACGTAACACCGACTGGTGTGCCGATGACGCTAACAGTAAAAGACGCGGGTATTATTACTTGGAACGACATTGACCCAGGAGTTAGTCAAGTTTGGACACCAATAGACCCGTATTAGGAGAATTATGGCATCAAGTTTTTCAACAAATTCAAAATTAGAACTTATAGCAACTGGTGAAAAGGCTGGTCTTTGGGGCACGATCACTAATACAAACTTACAGATTTTAGAACAATTATCTTCAGGTTATNTATCTTCATCACAACTAGCATCTGGAGATNTAGCTTTAGCACTTGACAATGGTGCAACNTCAAATGGTAANAATTTATACATCAAACTAACNGGCACANTAGGTGCAAATAGAANNGTAACTATACCTGATGGNTCTGAAAGAATTATTATATTTGAAGATGCAACAACAAGAGGCACATCTGCATTATATACAATCACAGTTAAAACTGTATCAGGAAATGGAGTTGTATTACCTATTGGATCTAAATCATTAGTATATTCTGATGGAACAAATGTAAGTCTTGGAATTAGAAATAAAGGATATGTAACTTTAAACTCTTCAACAATCACTGCGTACACAGCAGTAGATGGTGATCAAATATTTGCAAATACGACAGCTAACCCAATTACTGTAACTTTACCTGCATCACCAGCAGTAGGATCAGAGGTTACGTTCATTGATGCAAGAGGAACTTTTAACTCTAACAATTTGATTGTTAACAGAAACAGTCAACCAATAAATACAGGTACATCAAACCTGACACTAGATACTAACGGTCAAGCTTTTACATTAGTATATGTGGATTCGACAAGAGGCTGGGCTTATAAAACTAACACGGCATAGGGAGCACGGATCATGGCCCTTATTGAATATAATTTCTTACCTGGAATTGACAAGCAAGATACAACTGCAGGTGCTGAGAATAGATGGATAGATTCTGACAACGTTAGATTTAGATATGGTCTACCAGAAAAAGTAGGTGGTTGGTCATCATTAGTTACAGATTCTATTACAGGTGTTGCAAGAAAACTTCATGCCTTTGTTGATTTAAATGGAAACAGGTATGTTGCATTAGGAACAGATAAATTTTTACTTTTATATTTTGAAGGACAATTACATGACATCACACCTTTAAAATCTACATTAAGTTCTTCTACAATTGCAACAGATGGCACAACTGCTGTCTGTACAATAACAACTTCTACATCACATAACTTAGAACCTGGAGATATTGTTTTATTTGATAGTGTAACATTACCAGGTGGTACAGGTTATTCTGCATCAGACTTTGAAGATAAACTATTTCAAGTAACAACAGTTCCAACACCTACAACTTTTACAGTTACACAAACAACAGTTTCTACAGGCTCTGCATCTGGTGGAAGTATTGCAGTCAAACCTTATGAAAAAGTAGGTCCTGCTGCACAATCATATGGTTATGGTTTTGGTATATCACAATGGAACGGATCAGTTCCTGGAGCTGCAACATCTACATTAAACGGATCGTTAAGTGCAAACTCTGCTGGTACAGGTGGTGTTGGTACAAATGTTACGTTAGCTGCAACAACAAACTTTAGTGCTGCAGGTAGAATATTAGTAGAGAATGAATTAATATCTTATGCTTCTGTTTCATCACCAAACTTACAAAGCATAGTTAGAAATGTAGATGGCACTGATAATGCTGCACACAACACAGGAGTAACAGCTACAGATGCTACAAATTTTTCTGATTGGGGTGAAGGTGTATTAGCGTCAGAAGTAACTCTTGAACCAGGTCTTTGGAGTCTAGATAACTTTGGTCAAGTGTTAATTGCAACAATTGCAAACGGTAAAACATTTACATGGAACGCAGGTGCAGCAACACCTTTGACTACAAGAGCATCAACATCTACATCTGGTTTTTCTACATCATCTAATCCGACTGCATCAAGATTAAGTTTAGTCTCACCAACAACTAGACACTTATGTCATTTTGGAACTGAAACAACTATTGGAGATACAACAACACAGGACGATATGTTTATTAGATTCTCGGATCAAGAAGATATAAATGATTATGCAGCAACTGCTATTAACACTGCAGGTGATTTTAGATTACAAGATGGTACAAAAATAGTTGGTGCTATCAAAGCAAAAGAAACAATTCTAGTATTTACAGATAACGCATTGTACACAATGAAATTTGTAGGTGCACCTTTTACATTTAGTTTTGAACAAGTTGGTACTAACTGTGGATTGATTGGTAAGAATGCAGTTGTTGAAGTAGATGGAGCTGCATTCTGGTTATCTGCAAACGGTTTCTTTATGTTTGATGGTACAGTTAAATCATTACCATGTAGCGTAGAAGATTTTGTTTATGATAATTTTGATACTACAAAAGGTCAACAAGTTACAGCAGGTATCAATAATCTATTCACAGAAGTTATTTGGTATTATCCATCAGCAGGTTCAAGCTATAATGATAAGTATGTTGTGTTTAATTATGGTGAACCCATGAGAGGCGGTGTGTGGTACACGGGTACTGAAGCAAGGACCTCTTGGATTGATGCAATCGTATATCCAAAACCTTTTGCAACTAAATATAACGCATCAAGCAATGGCACGTTTCCAGCAGTCGTAGGTCAAGATGGTTTAGGTCAGACTAAATTTTTTGAACATGAAGTTGGAACTGATCAAGTTAATGAAGATGGATCAACAACAGTTGTTACATCATTTATAAAATCATATGACATAGATATTGAACAGAGACAAAGAAATGCACAAGGCAGATCTACAGGACCAAAAGTTGCTGGAGAAGTATTTCTTGCAATGAGAAGATTTGTACCTGATTTTAAAACACTGACAGGTAATGCAAAAGTAAGTTTAGGTGTAAAAAGATATCCACAACAATCTGATACAACAACTACATTAAGTCCATTTACAGTTACATCTTCAACTCTTAAAAAAGATACAAGAGCTAGAGGTAGATTTGTAAATGTTAAAATAGAAAACGATAGTTCTGGTGAAGAGTGGAGATTTGGTACATTAAGATTAGATGTACAAGGAGACGGACGTAGATAATGACAAAGATTAATNTAAGAATACCAGAACCAAAAACAGAATACGATGTNTCTAACCAAAAACAAATTAACAGAGCTTTNACTATTAATGAAGGATCAATTAAATTCTACATTTTTAGANGAAGTAAAACAGGAGCAAGAAAGATTTTCTTGGTTTATAGGTGGCTAATATATATAAAAATGCAAAGGTAGANTTTACTACCACTGATAATACTACAGTTTATACAGTGCCAGCTGGCTCTAGAGCTATNATAAAAAATATGGTAGTATCAGAAGACTCTAACAANGCAGANAGTATCTCTNTTACAATAACAGANGCATCTGCTGCTGTGTTTAGTGTATTTAAAGATAAAGCTATTTCTGCAAAAGCAACTGTTGAATTAATAACTCAACCAATCATATTGCAGGAAAGTGAAATATTAAAAGCACAAGTTGCNACNGCTGATAGGCTGCATATGGTTGTATCATTATTGGAGATAAACAGAGATTAATATGTCATTTATAGAAACAGAAGCATCGTACAGAATAGAAATAATAAACGGTAAACCAGTNAAGATTATTACACCGCAAACAGAGGTTACATTAACTAATATGAAAACGGGACAAGAGTATAACTCAGACGCAGAAGCTATGCAAGACGTACAAAACCCTGAAACAGAGACTGTAGCTGACGATATTAAAAGAGATGTTAAGGTAACTGTAGAAGCTTTACCACTTGGAGGAGATACAAAATTATAGTATAATAGAACGATGGCCATTACAAACACACAGCAAGCAAAACAAATAATGAACGAAGGTAAACCTATGGAGGATATAGGTTTTAGCATAGTTAAACCATCTAAAAACGGTAAGAGACCAGGGTACAGAAGTGCAGCATTTCAATCAGCACGGTCTAGATCAATGAGTGCAGGAAGAAGCTCACCTAAAAGCACAGGCCCTTCTTTTTCAAATCAAGGAAGTGGTGATGATAATAGACAAACTTATTCAGCAATACAAACTCAAACAGGTAAAGTAAAAGGCGGTGGTAAAGGTATAGGAACTGATAAAAGAGGAAATGTTGTATTTGAAGATGACAGACCAAGTCAAAAAGCAATCGACAATGCAAGAAAATTTCAAGAAGAACAAAAACAAAAAAGAGAAGAAACTATTAAAAAAAGTAGATCGTTTAATCCATTTCCAATAGCGACATCAGTATTAGATAAAATTAGTAATTCAAAATTAGCAAAGTACAATAATCTTCTTCAAAGAAATAATTATTTTAGAACTTTAAATACTGATCAACAGGTAGCTTTGTTAGAAGCGTTAGCAAGAGAAGAAGAGATAGGAACTTTAAATCCTATGGGTATTACAAGAAATATAGATAGAGGATTAGAAGAAGGTATTCTAGGTATAGGTGGTGGTAAATTTATAACAGACATTGATTTTGGCGGAAAAGACGCAAAAGAAGTAATAAACAAAACAATAGAACAATATAATAAAGATTTAGCAGAAGGTAAATTAAAAAGAAATGCTTCTGTTGTTTTAGGTGATGATCAACCAGCTTTAACATACGATGAATATTTAGAAAATCAAATGACTAGATTTGATCCTGGTCCTTCTGATGATCCAACAGATCCATGTTTGGGTCCTAACCCACCAGCTTATTGTGCAACAAGAAACACGGATCCTACTACACCGCCGCCTCCAAGACAAATACTAACATCTCGTATTATAGGATCACAGTTTGAGCCTACAATGTTTGCTGCAGACGGAGGTAGAGTTCCTGCAATGGGTGGAGGTATGATGGACGATGATCCTAGAGGAGGAATCATGGACCTTGAAACAGGAAGACAAATGTATTTCTTAGGAAAATTAGTTAAAAAAGCAACAAGAGCTGTTAAGAAAGTTGCAAAATCACCGTTAGGTAAGGCTGCACTTTTTGGTGCTGGATTAGGTTTTGCTGGTATAGGGCCGTTCAGTGGTCTAGCAAAAACAAAACTTGGAACTTCATTGGGTGGGTTTTTTGGTAAAGGATCTTTTAATCCGTTAAAAGCTTTAATAACAAAAGGACCTCAAACAGGAATGATGGGTGGAAGCGGACTTGGTAATTTGTTAGCCAAGTTTGGTTTAGCTAAAGAGGGAGCTTTAACAGGTAAAGGAATGCTTACTTTAGGTGCTGGTATATTACCATTTCTTTTAAAAGGAGATGATGAAGATAAGTTTGACATTGAAGAATATTATAGAACAGGAAAAATAGCTAACGTGCCATTAAACAAAAGAATCGCAGGATCTGATTTCTATGCAGCTGACGNTGGTTTAATGAGAGCAGGATATCAAGAGGGTGGAGATGCAGAACCAGTAGCTAAAAAGACTATGCCATTGATTGATATGGATGGTATGGAAAAGGACTATAGAGAAACGGGTGGTTTTGTAGAGATGGGTAGAATGGAAAGAGCTGACGATGTGCCTGCCAGACTATCTAAAAATGAATTTGTATTTACAGCAGATGCTGTTAGAAATGCTGGTGATGGAGATATAGACAAAGGCGCAGAAGTCATGTATAACATGATGAAAAACCTCGAAGATGGAGGTGACGTATCCGAAGAATCGCAAGGTTTAGAGGGCGCTAGAAACATGTTTCAAACATCACAACGATTAGGAGAAGTCTTATAATGGCAACAGAAACCGTAATAAATCGACCCGCACCATTTGTAGAAGATATAGGTACAAAACTAGCCGAACAAGCAGTAGCATTACAAAACGTTCCAGTTGTAACAACTGGTATTACAGGTATCTCACAACAACCAGGCGAGACACCAGAAGGTTTTAAAGCAAGACAAGATGCTGCAAGAGCATTTACATTAAGACAACAAAATTTAGCAGGACTTACTCCAGAAGTAGCAAAACAAGATCAATTACAAAAAGATGCACAAGCAAGAGCAATAGCAGGTTTAGGTTCTTTTGAACCGTTTTTACAACAAGCACAAGCTTCAACTGGCCCACAAGCATTTCAACAATTTATGTCACCGTATCAACAACAAGTTATTGATACATCATTAGCAGAATTTGACAGACAAGCAGCGATGCAAGAACAACGGATCAGGGACCAAGCAGTAACTTCTGGTGCGTTTGGTGGTGGAAGAGAAGGTGTATTACAATCAGAATTTAGAACAGGCTCTGATAGAAACAGAGCTGCATTACAAGCAGGTTTATTACAACAAGGTTTTGAACAAGCACAAGCAGCTGCACAACAAAATTTTGCAAATCAAATGGGAATTGCAGGAGCATTACCTGGATTACAAAGAGCAGACGTAGCACAACTTGGAACATTGGGCGCAATCAACCAAGCGCAACGACAAGCTGAACTTGATGCACAAAGAGAAGGCGTTAAAATGGCAGCGCTTCAGCCACAAGAAGAGTTAGATAGATTCGCAGATATCACAACTGGTATCATGGGTGGTATGAGAGGCACAGGAACAAGAATGATTAACACACCTTCTCCTTCACCATTACAATCTGTTTTAGGTATTGGATCATCACTTGCTGGAGCATATCTAGGTGGTTTAGGTAGATCAGGACAATCTATATTTTGATAATATGAATAACAGAACATTAAAAAGACCGATGTTTAGAATAGGTGGTTCGGCAGGAACTGGTATCACATCAGGATTAAATGCACCAAGAAAACAATTTGCAAATGGTTCTTTAGATGAAAAAAGAAAAGAAGTTAATGATGCAGCTTTAAAATTTATGGTAGATAGTGCACGAGCAAGAGGACAATTTACTGATGACATGCCTTCAAATAATATGCAACTATCAGGAGACAGAGCTGTTGGTGGCACAAGTTTAGAAGATGCTATAGCAATGGCTAGAGCTAAATCAGGAGAACTTTCTCAAATGGAGCCAATGTCTGGTAGAGAGATGGCTGCAAGATTTTTAATACCTTTTGGTTTAGATTTTGCAACAAGAGCACCTACTGGTAATTTATTATCCACAGCAGCTGCATCTGCAAAAGAACCTGTAGACATGTTGATTAAAAGCATGGATGCAAGAAGAGATTTAGCAACTGAAAAAGAATCAGATCTATTTAACACTTTCTTATCTGCTGGTCTAGAAGATAGAAGATTTGAAAGAAAACAAGCAGCTGAAAAATTAAAAGAGAGTCAAGAACTTTTAACNNTGTATGATAAANAAAAACAAACAAACGTTATTGTAAAAGCTGGAGACGTATATAAAAATTTAGAAAACTATGGTCCTGCAAAAGCAGATAAAGATGGTAGACCTTTTGAAAAAATAGAAGTTGCTAATCAAATATCTAATACAATGGGTAGAATATTTGAATTACAAAGTAAAAAAGAAAGAACAATTGAAGAAGAACAAGAACTAAAAGAAGCACAAACAGTTTTAGAATATCTAAAAGGTAGTAAAAATACAAAAGGATTTGCAGATGCATTATTGAAAGATCCGAACTTTATACAAGATCTAAGAAGTAGAATTAAAAAGAGATTAGAGAAAACAGAAGCCTTTATAGAAATGCAAAAAGAAGGTTTAGATGAAAAAGAAAAATTATTACAACAACAAAAAATTGATGAAGCAGTAAATTATTATTTAGAAACAGGTAAATTTTTACCTGAATTGATGTTAGCAGATGGTGGTAGAGTTGCATATCAAAGTGGTGGTGATGTAATGACTGCAGCTGAGACACCTAAAATAGATTTTGATACATTAAGAGCAAGATTACCAAAAGAAATAGGTGACGATATTGTAAGACTAATAGCAACTAGTCCAGAAGCATTAGAAGATTTTGCAACTATTCAAACACAACAGGATGTAAATAATTTCAACATGAAATACGATGTTGAATTAATATTACCAGCGGAGGCATAATGGCCGTCAAACCGTTTGAAAGATATCTTAAAGATAAACAAGAAGGTCAAGCTATTGGTGAGCCATCTGGTGTTAATAGCATAGAAGAGATGAAAGAAAGCTTTCAAAGAGCTTTAGAAAATCTATCAGAACCAACCAAACCTACAAAATTTTTTAGATCGTTCGTACCTAGAAAAACAGACGAAGGAAAACTAACAGATACTAGTGCATTAAGATTTGGTTTATATTTAAACCCACAATTAAGAACAGCTGCGTCCATATCTGCAGGTGAAGATATAATAAAAAAATTAGAGAGCGAAGATGAGAAAGACTATATATCATCGTTAGATGAAATAAGAAAAGGTATCAACACTGGGTTATTTGATTTATCTTCAGGTGTAGGAACATTATTATTTGCAGGGACTGATTTTGCTTTAGATACAGATTTTCAATCTGCGTTTGAAGATTTTATGAAAGACAAAGAACCAGATAGACCTGAAACATGGCAAGGTGAATTAGTTGGTTTACTTACACAGTTTGGTGTACCTGGAGGACTTATACAAAAAGTAATAAGAAGAATTCCTAAAGTTGCAAAAATAAAAAGTTCAATTAAAAAAATAAAAGGTGATACAAAAAGAGAAAGTGCTAATTTAGCTGTTAATATATTAGAAGGTGCAACAGTCATAGGTGCAACAGATTTTATCGCATCAGAACCTGGTAGAGAATCAATATTCTTTGAACCTGAATCTACAGAAGGTTTGACTGGTAGAAAAAAAGCTGCTGCTTTATTTAGAAATAAAATAAAATACGGACAAGAAGGTGCTTTGATTGGTGGTGGTTTTCCATTGATAGGTAAAGGTATGGCACTTGGCTATAGGTATGGAATAAAACCAACAGTAAAAACAACAGCAAGCATTGGAGCAAAAGCAGTTGACACTGCTGTATTTAGACCTATCGTGTATCTTGGATCAACTAAACTTGCAAAACCTGCAGTAACAGCCGCATCAAAAGCTATAGAAGGTTTAAGTAGTTATGCATTATCAAATACAGCAAGACTATTAGCTTCTGGTCTTGGTGGTAAGTTTATAAAACAATTACCAGATTTTAAAAACTGGAGACTATACAGTGTAACTTCTCCTAACAAAGAAGAGGTAGGTCTTAAAAGATTAGATAATTTTTTATCTTATTTTAGATCTTTTGGTAAAGCACCTAAAGATATTGAAGGCACATCAGAGCAAGTTATGTTGTTTGTAAAAGCAAAAGCTAGAAAACTAGATAGAACTATGGAAGGTTTAGAAAAGAAAGCCTATGCTTTAGCAAAACAATTTGAAAACAATTATAACAAAGGTGACAGCTCACCTGCTCTACAAAAATATTATTTAGAATTAGTTGAAGATTTTTTAAGAGGCCAAAGACCCTTAAAAGACATACCTACAGAACTTCAACCTTTTGCTACAGATTTAAAAAAAGAAATACAAAAAACAATGACAGAGTTTAAAAATCTTTTACCAAAAGGTAAAACAAAAGATGAGTTGGTAAAAGCTCTAGAGCAAACAGAAATAGGTAGGATTAATAGTTATCTTGTTAAATCTTTTTCTACATTTACAAATCCTAATTATGTGCCAGAAGAAAAAGTATTAGATAAGGCAGTTGACTGGTTATCAAAAAATGTAATTAAGGGAGAATTAAAAAAAGAAGCTATTAAACAGTTTCCAAAACTAACAGAAGCAGAAGCAATTAAAAAATCTGCAACAAACTTAGCATACTCTGTTTTAAGAACTGGTAAGGTTGATAACGTAAATCCGTTGATGCAACTAAAAGAAATAGGTAAGTTAATTAATTTTAAAGATTATAAAATACTAAGAACGGGAGAAGAATTACCTGTTGCAATTAAAAATTTATTAGGAGCAGAAAAAAATTTAAAAAGTTCTGTATCATTAACAGTGTCAGAGATGATATCTGCAGCTGCAAATAAAAGAGCGTTTGATGCGATTGCAAAATCAGGGATAGAAAATGGTTGGTTGTTTAGATCAGCAAGTGCTGCAAGAAATGCAGGTGTATTAGATGCGCAAAAGATAACTACAATACCAAGATTAGGTAATGTTTTAAAATCAGAACTTACAGAATTATATGCTGCTCCAGATTTTGTGCAAATGTTTAAAGGTACAGGTGGTACACTAGATAATTTAATTGCTATTCCTGCATATAGATTAATCATGCAAGGTAAGGTTGCAATACAAATCGGTAAAACATTATACTCACCGCAAACACAGGTTAGAAATGTTTCTTCTGCTTCTTTGTTTGCATTCGCAAATGGACACATTGGTGGCAAAGCAAGTGTTGCTAACGCTATGAAAATGGTTTTTGATGACATCTTTGGTGCAGGTAAACAAGGTGTAGATGAAATTAAATTTAATGAATTCATAGAAAAAATGACAAGACTTGGAATATACGATGAAAACGTTGTAGCATCCGAGTTAAAAGCTGTGGTTAATCAGATAAGAAATAATCAAATAAATACTACAGATAAACTATTTGATAAGTTAACTAAAATGGCACCAACTGACAAAGTTGCAAGACTATATGCAGGTGGTGATAACTTGTGGAAAGGTTATGGTTTTAATTATTCAAGAGTGCAGTTATCACAAGCTCTTAAAAATATGGACGATGTAAAAGCGTGGTTTAGATTTATGGGTCAACCTTTTGACGATGTTAGTGTTACAACAGGAGTAAAGAAAACTTTTGAGGATGGTTTAGATGAGGCTGCAGCATACCTACTTAGAAACACTTATCCAACATACAGTAAAGTACCACCATCAATACAAAATTTAAGAAAGTTACCTGTCGGTGCTTTCATATCGTTTCCAGCAGAAATCATAAGAACAAGTGCAAACATGATGTCTATCGGTTTAAAAGAAGCTGGTCATTCTAATCCATACATAAGACAGATGGGTCTTCGTAGATTACTTGGTTTTGGAACTACTGCTTTTGCAATAGGAAAAGGTGTTATAGAAATAGCACAATTTTTAACAGGAACTACTGATACACAGTGGGACGCATACAAAAGATCTGGTGCAGCTGTATGGGATTCAAGATCCAAACTTATACCTATCAAAGGTTGGGAAAACGGAGAATCTGCAGCAATTAATTTTTCTTATTTTTCACCTTATGATGTTTTACAAGCACCATTTAATGCAGCTTTAGCAGCAGCAAAAGAACAAAATTTAAATCCACAAGAAACAGAAAAATATGTTTTAGATCTTATGTTTGCAGAAGAAGGACCAGTGATGACTCTATTAGAACCATTCATCACGGAGCCTATTGGTTTTGACAGAATTATAGACGTAACAACTAGAAACGGTAGAAAAGATCAAGGTGGAACTGTGTACTCACAGTCAGATGATTTAGGAGATAAGATTGTTAAATCACTAGTTTACATATTAGACGGTGTTCAACCTGGAGTCACAAAAAGTTTTGATAAAATATCTGGTTCTCTTGGATTAGATTTAACTAAAGGCGGTAAGCCTTTAAAACTTCTTGATGAATTACTTGCATTGTTTGCTGGTACTAGGATTATAAGAATTGATGTAAAAGATACTTTAAAATATCAGGCAGCAACTATGAATAGATTATTAAGAGCTGTCGATGAAAATGAAAATTTTTATAATGTAGATAATTATGCAAACAATACACCAGATGACATGGTTGCAACTTTTAAAAATATGCAGGATGAAGCATTTAAAATACAAAAAGATATGTACATTAGAATCAAAGACTTTGAATTATTAGACTTAGATGACACTGAAATAAGAAGAATACTTACTAAGTCTGGAGTATCAAGAAGAGTTGCTGGTAATTTAATGAATGGAATATTTACACCTGTAAACTATTCTAAAAAAAGATTTGATACAAAAGTAGATACTATTGAAAGAGAGTTAGATAAGCTTACAACAGAGAAAAGACAGTTTAGTTTAAATGAAGATTTTGTATATCCAAGAGAAGAATTAAATGAAGTAATTAGTGATTACAGAGGAAAAGAATTTTTTACAGAAGACTACGATCCAGGTAAGTTTGAATACAAATTAAATAAAGATGGTAGAATAATGTATGATGAAGAAGGAAATCCTATACCTATGGACAAAGGTATAATAGAAAAAGGATTAGAAATGATACCTCCTACAATAAAAGAAGGGTTTGATTTTATGACAGATCCTCTTAATACAACTTCTTTACCAAACATGCCTATGCCTAGAGTGCAGACAGCACAAGCAAATGTGAACCCAAATACCAACTTGACAAGAACACAAGAAGCTTTACTATCTCCAGAAGAAAAAGTTATTGCAAGCAAGAGGACAGTATAATGCCTAACGGAGATAAACTTAGACCAAAGAATACAAGAGAGCATTTACTTGCTATCTATGGATATATTACAGGATTAAAGAAAGATGTAAAACA
>FUFK010045729.1_pt1 | contig 14226 bp, 13 predicted proteins | sample 1021851 | NCBI WGS metagenome assembly FUFK01 (sample SAMEA51879418, study PRJEB19060) | metagenome | reverse complement strand
TGTTGTAGCTTATGCTCTTGCAGGTCATATGGAATTTGATTTGTTTAAAGATTCATTTGGAAAAGATAAAAATGGTAAAGATGCATTTTTAAAAGATATCTGGCCTTCAAATAAAGAAATAGAGAATACTTTGAAGAATTCTTTGAATGCAGATATGTTTGTTAAACGATACTCAAATGTTTCAGAAGGACCTAAACAATGGCAAGAAATCAAAACAGAAAAGAGCAGTATTTATAATTGGGATGAAAATTCTACTTATGTAAAAAAACCACCATTTTTTGAAAACCTTAGTGATGAGCCAGAGGGTTTTAAAGAGATTAAAAACGCAAGACCATTATTGATATTAGGAGACATGGTTACTACCGATCATATTTCTCCAGCTGGTAATATTCAAAAAGATAGTCCAACAGGAGAGTATTTTATGAATTACCAAATTCTTCCTAAGGACTATAACTCATACGGATCAAGACGTGGAAATCATGAAGTAATGATGAGAGGTACATTCGCAAATATAAGAATTAAAAATGAAATGGCTCCAGGAACTGAAGGCGGTTTTACAACATTATACCCTGAGAAAAAAGTTATGTCAGTTTANGATGCAGTAGTGGAATATAAAAAAAGAGGAACTGATTTAGTNGTAGTTGGCGGNAAAGAATATGGAACAGGCTCTTCTCGTGATTGGGCCGCAAAAGGAACTAAATTGCTTGGAGTTAAGGTAGTTATCGCAGAGAGTTTTGAGAGAATACATAGATCTAATTTAATAGGGATGGGGATATTGCCACTACAATTTACAGAAAATATGAATAGAAAAAATCTGAACTTATTAGGTTCTGAGTTAATAAGTGTAATAGATATTGAAAAAGGAATTAATCCATCTGATAAAGTNAAAGTTGAGATCAAATATGCATCGGGTGATGTTAAAATAATAGATACCCTATGTAGAATTGATACAAAAAATGAATTGGAGTATTATAAAAATGGTGGGATACTTCAATATGTTTTAAGAAATATGATCTAGATATGGATGAGGATATATCAATAATAAATACGAATACAAGAAATGAAAAAATAAAAAATTTTTTTATTCAAAATAAAAAAAAAATAATTGCAGGATTAGTTGTTATCACAATACTCTTGATAAGTTATTTTGCCTTTGGTGAATATCAGGATAGTAAAAAAATAAAGATCTCAAACGCTTATAATTCAATAACTCTTAATTATTCTGAGACTAATAAGGAAAAAACAGCTAAAGATTTAATACAATTAGTTAATGAAAAAAATTCAACTTACTCACCTTTATCTTTATATTTTATAATTGACAATGAATTGATTAACGAAAAAAACACAATCAATGAATTATTTGATATTATTATTGATGAAACATCGTTAGATAAAGAAATAAAGAATTTAAATATTTATAAAAAAGCGCTTTATAATGCAGATGACAGCAATGAAAGTGACCTTTTAAATATTTTAAATCCTTTAATTAAATCAGAAAGTGTTTGGAAATCTCACGCCTTATACCTAATGGCAGAATTCTTTTATTCAAAAAATGAAAAGCAAAAATCAAAAGAATTTTTTAATCAAATCTTAAATTTAGAAAATGCTAATCAAGAAATTCAATTAGAGGCTCAAAAAAGACTTAATAGAGATTTAAGTGAGTAAAATTTTTCAATTATTATTAATAATTATTTTTTTTTCTGGTTGCTCTTTTAATAAAAATTCAAAGTTTTGGACTTCAGAAACTATTAAGGAGATGGAGGAACAAAAGTTTGAAAAAATTTTTGATGATCCAAAAGCTTTAAGCCAAGAATTAAATACAAATATAAATTTAAATCTCGGTAAAAGTTTTACCAAAAATAAATTATCAGAAAAATTTACCAATAATGATGGACGAGTTAATTTTGATGGATCTCTAAAAAAATCTTCAAAATATAAATTTTCTAAAATAGAGAACTTTTATCAATTTGAACCAATAATTGCATTTAATAAAGACAACGTTATTTTTTTTGACGACAAAGGTACAGTTTTACAATTTGATAATCGATCAAAATTAATTTGGAAAAAAAATTATTATACAAAATCAGAAAAAAAATCTAATCCAATTTTACAGTTTGCAAATGATAACAAATTTTTAATAGTTGCAGATAATTTATCAAAATATTACATGTTAAGTCTAGAGACTGGAGATTTAATATGGTCTAAAAACAATTCAGCACCATTTAATTCCCAAATAAAAATTTATAAAGATCGTTTTTTTCTGATTGATTTTACCAATACACTTAGATGTTATTCTTTAAAAAATGGTGAAGAACTTTGGAATTTTCAAACAGAGTCAACACTAATCAGATCTCAAAAAAAATTATCAATGGTGATTGTGGAAGATGTGATTTACTTTAATAATTCTTTAGGAGACATCAGTGCAGTAAAAATAGATGATGGTGAATTACTTTGGCAATTACCTACCCAAAGTGATTTAATATATGAATCAGCTTTTTCATTAGAAACATCAGATATAATTACTGATAATAAAGATTTACTTTTCTCAAACAATAAAAACCAATTTTTTTCTATTGATATCAAATCTGGCAGTTTTAATTGGGAAAATAATGTAAATTCAAGTTTAAGACCAACATTAATTGATAATTTTATAATTACAGTTTCTTTAGAGGGGTATTTAATTGTAATCGATAAAATTACGGGAAATATTATAAAAGTTACTGACATATTCAATAATTTTAAACCTAAAAAAAGAAAAGAGATTTTACCCACAGGTTTCGTTGTTGGTTTAAAAAATATATATTTGTCTACAAATATAGGAAGATTATTAGTTATTGATATAAAATCTGGAAAAACTATTTCAACATTAAAAATTGATAAGAATAATATCTCACGACCTTTTGTTTCAAACCAAAATCTATATTTGGCAAAAGATAATGCTATAATTAAATTAAACTAATGCTTTTAAAATTATTAGATAAGTTAGGTAGAAAAAAAGTTGTCTTAGATAGGGGACCTTCACACCCAAGATTTGATTTNGCAAAACCTTGGATGAATAGATATTATNTAATTTTCAGACATAGACCAAAATGGTTTCCATTTAATATACTTATTCATGAAATGTTAGCTGACGATCATGGTGACGGAGTACATAATCATCTTTTTCCATACATTACAATTGTGATTAGGGGTGGTTATTGGGAAACAACTAAGGAAGGAAAATTTTGGAGAAGACCTGGTTATATTGGATTTAGATCTGCTAATACATATCACAGAGTTGATTTAGAGCCTGGAACTAAACCAATGACTATTTTTATTTCTGGTCCATTTGGTTTGAGAAAGGGTCCAAGATCAGAATATGGCATTGATTTTAAATCAAAAAAAAATTGATGTCACAAACTCTTGAGGAAAAATTTAGATCATTTTGTAGTTCAAAAAATTTAGAGATTAATCAAAATCAAATAACTACAATCAAATTACTACAAGATTTTTATAATAAAAATTTTCATTCATCAATTTTCAATTTTTTTAAAAAAAAAGATCATAAAAAAGGCTTTTATCTTCATGGAGGTGTTGGTGTTGGAAAAACGATGATCTTAGATTTTTTTTATGATCTTATCGCTAAAAAAAAACTAAGACTTCACTTTAATGAGTTTATGTTAAATTTTCATGATTTTGTTCATGAAAATAAGAATAAGGGAGATGAAAATATTATTAATTTATTTGTTAAAGATTTGAAATCAAAAGCTTTGTTAATTTATTTTGATGAGTTTCAAGTTACCAACATAGTAGATGCCATGATACTAGGTAAATTATTTGATAAAATATTTAGTGAGAATATAAAAATAATTGTTACCTCTAATATTCAAATTTCTGATTTATATAAGGATGGTCTACAACGGGATCAATTCAAACCCTTTATTGAGATTATGAAAAAAAAGACAGTCGAACATGAGCTAGTTATTGAAGATGACTATAGAAAATCAAAAGAAAATCAAAATGATAGATACTTCTTTCCACTAAACCAAGAAAGTAATTTTAAAATGAATAAATTTTTTAGGATTATTTCAAAGGATAAAAAAAAAACTACNCANAGTCTTGATATNAAAGGAAGAGAATTTCTAATTAAAGAATTCTATGANGGNGTTGTTAGATTTACATTTAATGAGTTATGTGAAAAAAATCTAGGCGCTGAAGATTATCTTGAAATAGTTAAAGTTTCGAAATTTATAGTAATTGATCAAATACCTAAGTTTGATGACATTAANTCTAATCAACAACACCGTTTCATAACCTTAATTGATATAGTTTATGACAAAAAAGTACCACTTGCTGTCACAATAGAAAAGAGTTTAGATGAATTGACNTCATCTAAATCATTAAAAGANCCATTTAAACGTACNATTAGTCGTTTATATGAANTAACATCTTCAAACTTTAATTTATGATACAAAAATTTAATAACTTTAAAATNAGNACTAATGGACAAAAATTATATGAATTNACTGATCAAACAATNNATTGGATNAAAAAAAATAAATTTAAAAATGGTATNCTTAATCTTAGCATTCAACACACCAGTGCTTCTTTAATTATTCAAGAAAATGCAGATCCAGATGTTCAAACTGATTTGATTAATTATTTTAATAAATTAGCACCGATGGATAACAAGTTATATATTCATACTACTGAAGGTAAAGACGATATGCCCGCACATATCAAATCCAGTTTAACCAACAATCAAATTTCTCTCAGTATTGAAAATGGGAAATTATTACTTGGAACCTGGCAAGGTATCTATTTATTTGAACATAGATTAAATCCACAGACGAGAACTATAATTCATCATTTTTTAGGAGAAGCTTAATTTTTTTTTAAAGTTTGAAAAGCTTTTAATGCAGAAGCTCTTGCTTCTTCATGTATCACTATGGGTTTTGGATAATCTTTTCCAACAATTGTATTAATTGCTTGTTGGTATTTCATTTCCATTTCCCAAGGTTTGTGGATAAATTTTTGTGGGACTTTGCTTAGTTCGGGAATCCATTTTTTTACATATTTTCCCTCTTTATCAAACTTTTCACCCTGAAGAATAGGATTAAAAATTCTAAAATAAGGAGCTGCGTCTGCTCCACAACCCGCAACCCATTGCCACTGGGCCACATTATTGGCTTTATTAAAATCAAGTAAACAATTTCTAAAATGTTTTTCACCTTCAGTCCAATTAATTCTTAGATGTTTGACTAGAAAAGAACCAACAACCATTCTTATTCTGTTATGCATCCAACCAGTTTCATATAATTCTCTCATACCGGCATCAACAATCGGATAACCAGTCATTCCTGATTTCCATGCTTTCAAAAATTTTTCGTTTTTTACCCAAGGAAATTTATCAAATTCTTTTCTGTAATTTCCTTTTAAGAACTCAGGAAAATAATTAATCAAACTATGAGAAAACTCACGCCAACCTAGTTCATTAATATATTTTCTGTAACCAATGCCTTTAGATTTAATTTCGTTACATTTTTTCCAAATTGTACTCACATGTATTTGTCCATGTTTTATATATGGAGATAGTTTAGATGTACCCTCTACTGAAGGATAATCTCTTGCTGTGCCATATTCTTTAATTTTATCATTAATTAAATTGTTAAGAACTTTTTTTGATTCATTCTCTGAGACTTTCCAATAATTATCAAATTTTTTATACCAATTCTTTTTTGGTAAAATACTTTTAGGTTCAACACAATTTTTAAAAAAAGATATTATTTTTGTTTTTTTTTTAACAATATAATTTTTACTTGGTGGTAAACCCAAATATTTTTGCTCAGCATTTCTCCAGAAAGGAGTAAATACTTTAAATGGGGTTCCATCATTCTTAGTAACTTCTTGAAATTCATTAAGTATATTTCCTTTAAAATATTTAAATTCAATTTCATTTTTTAAGAAAACATCTCTAATTTTTTTTCCTTTTGCAATTACGTCTGGCTCATAAATCTTGTTCCAATATATTGTAACTTCATCTTTTTTTTTTATTTTTGAAAATATATCTACCTCATCACCTGCNAATATTTGAAGATTAATTTTGTATTTAGATAATTCTGATTTAAATNTTTCNAAAGATTTAAANANCCACCANTTTTGTGCTTCTCTCTTATTATCAAAATCANTTTTATTATAAATATATAATGCAATTACATTTTCATGATTTTGTGTNGCATATGAAAGGGCAGGGTTGTGATCAATTCTAAAGTCTTCCCTTATCCAAGCTATTGCATTTTTTGTCATATTAATGTTATTTTCTACCTTTAGATAGCAGTTGTTTGTAAAGTTTAACATCTGCATTTCCTTCGCATCCAATGACAAGAATGTTGGAATCTTTGTTCAAATCTAATAATTTTTTCGCTTTAGGATTGTTAGCTAAACCTATCAGTGCAATGATCCCAGGAGTTGCACATTCACCTCCTACAATTGAACCTTTACTTAATTTTCTATCTTTTAGCATCGCTGTTGTTTTGGCAACATTATTGTCAGCAACAGATACACAATAGTTAGAAGTTTTTTTTAATATTTGCCACGGAACAAGTGACATTTCATTACATGACATTCCACCCATAATACTCTCTTTTTTTATTCTTATTTTTTTCAGTTTATTTGCTTTTACACTCTGAAGAACACAATCTGCTCTGTCAGGTTCAACAACAATTATTTTTGGAATTCTTTTAAAATATTTTGCTACACCTGCAACTACACCTGCTGCTAATCCTCCAACACCAGCTTGAACAAATATATGTGTTATATAATGATCTGTTTGTTTAGAGATTTCTTTTATCATAATAGAATATCCAGCCATTGTAAGCTGGGGAATATACTTATAGTTTTTAGTTGAGACGTCTTGAACAATTTGCCAATTATTTTTTTTCGAGAGTCTTTTGCATTCCTCTAATGAATCCTCATAATTTCCTTTAACCCTTATTACTTCAGCTCCAAATTTTTCTATTTCATCAACTCTTGTTTGGCTTACATATTGACTTACAAAAATTTTACACTTTAAATTTAATCTTTTTGCACCCCAGGCGACAGATCTACCATGATTGCCAGCTGTTGCTGACGAAATTACCATATTCTTTTTCCCCTTAGATATTTTTTCTACTGCGTATGCCCCTCCTAAAGCTTTAAAGGACTTTAAGTGAAACCTCCTAGACTCATCTTTATAAAATATATTATTAAAGTTTAAATTTTTCCTTAATTTATCGAGTGGCAAAAGTGGAGTTGGTTTATAATTTTTCCAACCTGATATAGTTTTAAAAGCATTGGTGATTAATGAAGAGGGAAGTTGTTTTAAAACATAGTTTCTTTTAAAACTATAATGATTATTTTTTAATAATCTTTTATATTTCCAGCTTTTAAGATTTTTTAAGCTTTTCACTTTAGCAATCTAGAGTATTTTGTCTTTCCCATTTAGTTATAGGTTTCGACTTATCAAATTTCTCTACATTATTAAATTCTTTAATTTCTGTGCTTCTTAGCTTTATATAACTATCAATTACATCAGTACCAAAAGCCTCATTCATCTCTTTATTTTGTTTTAATTTTTTTAACGATTGATCTAATTCATCAGGAAGTTTTGGAAGATCTGGATATTTTGCAAAGTCCTCGTACATATTGCAATGAAGAGGTTTACCAGGGTCAATTTTGTTTTTAATACCGTTTATTCCCGCTGCGAGAACACTTGCTTGAAGCAAATAAGGATTAGCCGATCCATCCATTAATCTTAATTCAAATCTTCCTGGATCAGGAATTCTTATCATATGTGTTCTATTATTACCGGTATAAGATATACTACTTGGTGACCATGATGCTCCTGATTTTGTTGGAGGTGCATTAATTCTTCTGTAGCTATTGATTGTTGGATTGAAAAATGCAGATAGAGATGAAGCATGTTTTATGACACCACCTAAAAAATTATATGCCATTTTAGTTAGACCTAATTCATTAGATTTATCCAGAAATTTATTTTTCTTTCCATCCCAAACAGAAATATGGGCATGACAACCGTTTCCAGTTAAATTTTCAAATGGTTTAGGCATAAACGTTGCTCTCAGACCATGCTTTTCAGCAATAGTTTTTACCATGTATTTAAAAAATGTATGTCTATCTGCAGTCTTTAAACAATCTGAATAATCCCAATTCATCTCAAATTGNCCATTAGCATCTTCATGATCATTTTGATAAGGACCCCATCCCATTTCAATCATACAATCACAAATTTCTTTAATTAAATCATATCTTCTCATTAATGCTGATTGGTCATAACATGGTTTTGATTGAGTATCTCTTGGATCAGCAATGGAGCTTCCATCTGGAGATATCAAAAAATATTCACACTCCACACCAGATTTCATAGTCAATCCTTGTTTTGAGAGTTCTTTAATTTGTTTTTTTAACATCACTCTTGGTGAGGCATCTACTGGTTTGCCATTCATCCAAAGATCTGAGGCAAGCCATCCTACTTCCTTGTTCCAAGGTAATTGAATTAAACTATCAGGATCAGGAATTCCAAACATATCAGAGTCCGCGGGTGTCATATCCAACCATGCAGCAAATCCTGCGAACCCTGCGCCAGTTTCTTGCATTTCTTTAATTGCATGTGCTGGCACTAATTTTGATCTGAGAACTCCAAATAAATCAACAAAACTTATTAAAAAATATTTGATTTTTTTTTCTTTAGCGATTTTAAATAAATTTTTTGACATAAATTAGGTTAACATAGTTATTTGAAAAAAGAAAAAATTGTTTCTTTGTATAGAATTAGATTTACACAGATAATTATTATAACTGCTATAATTACACCATACTTTGCTTTAGGAAAAACAACACCACGCATTTTAGTTGGTCTCAATTCTTCGTTATTATTATCTTCTTCAGGCATTATTAGTTAAGAAATAAAAATGGGCACTGTGATTAACAGTGCCCAAATTTTTAGTTTAAATTACCAATCGGTAATATTACTTTTATGGTCATTTGGACCATGTCTTTTTCTACCCAATCTTTCAAGCTCATCACTTTCAGATTTGGCAGTCAAAATAGTCCAACCAACCCATAAAATTATAGCTAGTATAACAAGTATACCTTCACTAGATCCAGCACCAGGATAAACAGCACCAACAACTTCTTCTGCTGGTTTATTTAGGTGATCTATCCAGTTTGTAACAGTCGCCATATATTTCTCCTTTACCTGGTTGCAGATGAAACTGCTTTTTCATCTGATTTAGCAGCCTCCATCATTTCATAATCTAGACCTGCTATTTCTACCTCTCGTGGGATTCTTAATTTACCCATACCCGCGAGAATTTTTGCAATAACATAGCCTGGTATTAGTCCAAGAACTACGAACATTATTAGTGCTCCTATGAACTGTCCTAATGGATTGATTGTTGCATATGTTGTTCCATCCCACATAGCTCCAACACTGTAACCAGATGATGGATAGCCATTTAGAACAAAACCGCATATTACTAGACCAATAAATCCAGCATAACCGTGAACTGCAACTGCACCAACTGCATCATCAATTTTGAACTTACGCTCAACCCAATAATGTAGTTTGTACGAAATCACAACACCGATCATACCAATGATCATTGCTTGAATTGGATGATATAAATCATTTCCAGCTGAAGCACATATGATACCTGCTAGTCCACTAGAGTATGTCCAGAAAGGATCACCTTTTGCAATCCAATAACCAGCTAATAATCCTCCTGATAGTGACATCAAGAAGTTAAAAGTAATACCACTAAGTGTAGTAGGGGTTACATAAATGTTTGTTGCTGTCCAATAACTTATGCCTTCCATACCGTATTCAGGCCCAAGATCAAATATTGGTATATTACATGCCGCATAGAATCCCCAGAAACCAGTATAAATTAGAAATAATCCAATTGTTACTAGCCAAGGATTTCTTGGTCCAATGTTTCTTGGTTCACCGCTAGATGAAAATTTTCCAATTCTTGGTCCTAAAACCATAAGAACACCTAAAGCAAATCCACCCGCAATTGCGTGAATTACTCCTGATGCATAAGCATCATGGTATCCTAATAGTTTAAGCATCCAGCCATCAAAGTGCCATCCCCATGCAGCGTCAATTGTCCAGAATACAGAACCAATTGCAATTGCTAAAATTCCAAATGCAAATGTTGTTATTCTTTCAATGATTGCTCCTGAAACGATTGAAGCAGCTGTCCAAGAGAATAAAAGGAATGCAGCCCAGAAGACACCAGAAATGTGGTCTCCTAAGTTTACAGCCATTAAATCACTTGTTGCTTTATACCAAGTAGCACTAAAAGCAGAATCATCTGTAATAAGTGCAGCACTTTCGTTCATTATTGAGGGCGCTAGTCCCGGTCCTGTTGGGAAAGCCCAATAAATCCACCAACCAAATAAAAACCAAGTTACTGTTACCAAAGGTATCAGCATCGTGTTTTTCATAAGAGTATGTTGGTGATGTTTGTATCNNGANGCTCCAACTTCATACATACAGAAACCGACGTGAATTAAAAACATCAGTACTACTGTTACCCAGTAGTAAAATTCTGTAAATATAGTTGTAAGAGCACCTAACTGATCAGTCATTTTTTACCCCCATATTTGTTTACGAAATCTTATGAAATTTTTGAATGTGTTACAAATAAAACAATATTTAAAAAACCTAATCTGGACAATAGATTTTAAAATAAAATCAACTCTTGATTGTGATCTTAAAATTTTAAATAAGCTTTTTTAAGATCAACTAGCGGATGTTTAGGAGACATTTGAAACTTAACTAAGAGCTCTCTAGCTATCATATCTCGATCTTGTTGGTTATTAGGTAGTTTAATAGATTTTGGGATAGTAACCCATCCATTAGCATTCCTACAAAATACAGCAGGTCGATCATCTTCATAACCCATATGAACATCCTCAAGCCAATTTAAATCATCCCATCCCATAGCTTCAATATATTTTCTTAAAAAAGGAGTAATCTTTGAATAATCAGGCAAAAGATTAACGTCATATCGATAACCAATTGTTTGGCCAATCATCTTTTCTCTTGCAGTTTCTTTTTTCTTACCTAACTGACCAACTACTTGTTTTTTTTTTGATATTTTTTTTACTTTTTTCTTAGCCATATTTACACTTAGATTTTATGATAATTATCAACTCCAACTGTATAATTAGTTCCAGCTAAAGGAACTTTTGCCAAAGCAGATGCCTCAGATGTTAGAGCAGCTAAATCTTCTGGCTCTAGTGAGTGAATATTTGTTTTACCACAAGCTCTAGCTAATAATTGAGCCTCTAGAGTCATTGAATGCAAATAATTATAAACTCTTAAAGCAGCATCATCAGGATTTAATCTTGCTCTTAGTTTTGGATCTTGCGTAGCAACTCCAACTGGGCAACGACCTGTGTGACAGTGGTAGCATTCTCCAGCTTTTACACCAATTTCCTTTTCAAAATTAGCTTCAGGTATGTCTTTGTTGCAATTTAGTGCAATCATTGATCCAGTACCAATAGCAATCGCGTCAGCTCCTAGAGCCAAAGCTTTAGCCATATCTGCACCATCTCTTACACCACCTGCATAAATCAGAGTAACTTTCCCAGTTTTGCCAACATCATCTATTGCTCTTCTTGCTTCTCTAATAGCAGCAATTCCAGGTATTCCAGTGTTTGCAGCAGCGATATGTGGGCCAGCTCCAGTAGATCCTTCCATTCCATCTAAATAAATTGAGTCAGGGTCACATTTTGCAGCCATACGCACATCATCATAAACTTTTGAAGCTCCTAATTTTAATTGAATTGGAACTTTATTTTTTGTGAGTTGTCTTAATTCTTCAACCTTCAAAGCTAAATCATCCGGACCTAACCAGTCAGGATGTCTTGCAGGAGATCTTTGGTCAATACCAGAGGGTAATGATCTCATTTCAGCAACTTGGTCAGTTACTTTCTGTCCCATAAGATGACCACCCATTCCAACTTTTTGACCTTGTCCAATAAAAACTTCTATCCCGTCAGCTAATTGTGCATGGTGAGGATTAAATCCATATCTTGATTGAATACATTGATAGTACCATTTTTCTGAATATCTTCTTTCATCTGGTATCATTCCACCTTCACCTGANCANGTAGCACTACCAGCCATAGTTGCTCCTCTTGCTAAAGCAGTTTTTGCTTCATAAGAAAGTGCACCAAAACTCATTCCTGTAATGTAAACTGGAATATCTAATTCAATTGGGTTTTCACATCTTGGACCAATAACTGTTTTAGTCTCACATTTTTCTCTGTAACCTTCTATTACAAATCTAGTCAATGTTCCTGGCAGAAAAACTAAATCATCGAATGTTGGAATTTTTTTCATTAATGCCATTCCACGCATTCTGTATCTTCCTAACTGAGCTTTTATATGAATGTCGTCTATTACTTCAGGAGTAAAAATTGCGTTATGTCCTAATAAACTTTTATTTCTTTTTCCTTCTTCGTGCGCATGGACATCAGCTTTTCCACCAACACCTTTTCCGTTCTTTTTAACTTTTTTACTTTTTTTCTTAGGCATTAAATTGCTCCCTTCTTCTCTGTAGGTTCTAAATTGTCATAATTCCAAAGTTTTTTACCAGCTACAATTTTTTTCATTTTACTAACATCAAAATCCTCACCTATTTCTGCAACCTTGAGTTTTCTTCTTAACCAATCTTGGTCACTAAGTGTTAATTCTGAATCTACAGCATCACTACCATAAGATCCAATTTCTCCACCTACGAAAATTGTCCCATCATACATAGAGTCTCCTAAATTTATTCCAACATCTCCAAGAATTATTATTCGACCTCTTTGCATCATAAAGCCTGTAAATGCACCAGCATCACCTCCGATAATAATAGTACCACCTTTCATATCTATGCCGGTTCTTGCACCAACACTCCCCTTACAAATTAAATCTCCACCTCTAATAGCAGCCCCAAAACAAGATCCTGCATTTTTTTCAATAACAACTTTTCCAGCCATCAAATTTTCCGCACATGACCAACCAACTCTTCCGTTAATTCTCACGATTGGACCATCACAAGATCCCATTCCAAAATACCCTAAACTACCCTCAAAAATTAAGTTTAGTTTGTTTAAAATACCCACACCTAAACTATGTTTCCCTTGTGGATTTTTAATTACAATTGTTCCATATCCTTGGCTCATCAGGTTATCTATTTCCTTATTAGCTTCAGGCGCAGACATATTCATTACATCTAAGTCTGTTCTTTTATTAAAATCAACATCGTATGTTCCGAAGTAATAAAAGTTTTCAGCTTCGTCTGGATTAAAAAACTTTTGCTGAGTTCTTCCTGTAAGAACCTCGGTATGCATACCCATTGATTGGGCTTTGGACTTTTTATTGATAGTTTTTATATTTGCCATACTTTTACCTCTCCATCAAAAGGATCATAAGTGTCAATTTCATGCGGTAATACTGACCTTATCGCTATCTCTTCTGATCCCATTGCAACTAAATCATCTGACTCATAAAGCACTAATGGTTTTGCTGCCATTGTATCTTTTGCCATACCTAAAGAGTCTTTGGTTGCTACAAAATAAGTAAAAACACCATCAAGCCCTGATAGAGAGTCTTTCATTCCCTCCTCAAGGCTTGCTCCTTCTCTCATTTTTTGTGCTATATAAACCGCAATCAATTCTGAGTCACATTCTGACATAAATCTCATTCCTTTATTCTCAAGAACTCTTCTGTTGTTCCAATAATTTGTAAGTTGTCCGTTATGCACAACTGATACATCACTAAAAGGATAACCCCAGAATGGGTGGGCTGATTTAATATCTACACCGGACTCTGTTGCCATTCTTGCATGGCCAATAGCATGTGTTCCAACAAGTTTATCTAAACTATATCTTTCACATACCATTTTTGCGTTTCCCAAGTCTTTAATTACTTCTAAAGATTTTCCCATTGATAATATTTCAACCCCAGGGATACTTTCAATTCTTTGAGAAAAATCTAATAAATCTTTTGTTTCAAAATCAATCTCATACCTTAATGAGTAAGGGAGAGTTCTTTCTTCTTTGACAATTTGTATTANNAGNACTTGATCTTTTTTTATTACATCTTGTATTTTGTATTTTCTATAAAAAGACAAAAAGTTTTTTTTACTTTCTTTATCTTCATCTAAATCACTTTTTTTAATCAAA
>FUFK010048751.1_pt1 | contig 14232 bp, 13 predicted proteins | sample 1021851 | NCBI WGS metagenome assembly FUFK01 (sample SAMEA51879418, study PRJEB19060) | metagenome | reverse complement strand
ATTGAGCTTCAGAGTTTTGATCAATACAGAAAGTAAATTTTCTTCCAATATCGATAATTCTGCCTGCTTTACACTGTTTTGGAGATGTTCAATATGAGTTTTTGAGGCAATTCCCGTACCGCCCTCCTTCAGCGCATTTCTAGCTTGTTTTAGCGCTTGGTAGGCTTTTTTTGGTAAGACGGTAAATGGCTTATCGTCTGCCTTGTTGCCCTCCATTAGCATGATTAGATTCTGAGACATTGGTGTAAGATAGTTAGGTGGTTCAGTACTGTGTATCGAGGTTAGAGCCAATTTTCTAATTTCTACGAATTTATCCCACAAATCCTGCTCACTATTGGTGGCTAATATGTGGTAGGACAACAGAGCTTCATACGGGTGAGAAATCGGGGCAATATCGTTACTGGTCAGAATTTTACTTAACCTTCTTAATTCAAGTTTTTGCGCGAATACCTCAACCGCTTGTAGTGATGAGTTGTCCCAGCCTTCACCACCCATATCCTGCATTTTCTTATAGCACTCATTCTTCAATCTGAGCGAGGTCTTTGCGTCGCCAGCAATGTGAATCAGGGCACCCTCATCAAGTGACGGTAGTTGCTCTATCAACCAATCTTCGACATCTGGAGATTTCAGGGAGCAAACCAAATCATACAACTTGTCAATTTCTATTGAGTGGTCAAGGGTATTTGCAGTCAATAAATCGGCCGCCTGTTTCGCTTTACCAGATTTGGCAAGTGCAGACAGATGAATCCACCGAAGATTCTGTAGTTTGGCATGAGCATTAGGGATGGATTTGAGAATTTCAATTCCGTCTGCTATCTCTTCGGGAGTCAATTCACTAACTGAATCTGGGAAGTTTAACCAAGCAAACCTCTGTCGAGCCCTTCCCAAACCATTGTCTGTATTACCCGTACTAGACTCCCAATCTTCAACTACACCGTCCATTAAGCGCACTAAATCTGTAAACTCATCGGCTAGTTCTTGATTTGCTTTTGCTAATTGCTTAATCGGTTTATCAGCGTTCAAGCCGCTTGCTATGGCTAAAACGACAGAGATGATTGAGGCCTTGCCACTCAGTGTTAGCAGCTCGGCGTTAACATCTAGTGAACGAGCAGCCGAAAGTTGTGATTGCACCTTTTGTATGGCAATTTGTTGGTTTGCATCCTTACACAGTGGTGAAAGGGCGCTAATCGCAGTAGCTAACTGTTCACTGTCAAAGACGTCGATTCGGCCAACATTGATATCAACTCTAGTGCTAGATTTGGCCTTCTTTTTGGCCACCGGGAATGCAGCAAATTGTGCTAAAAGTGCCGTTTTTTGCCCTAATATGTGCCATATTTTGTCGACTCCGTTGGTCAAACAATGCTCTCGTGTGGTGTTTTCCAACGCAGTCAAATCGTCATTCCACTCACCCCTCTTCAACTGTTTATTTATCAATAACACAGCCAATCTAAAAGCATGTGATTCGGATTTATCAGCGACAATAGCATCATTATCGGGAAGCCAGTCTATGGCAGATTTTGGTGAATTGCCACGATTTCTACGGCGCATCATGCGTTGGTTTCTGGGTGTAGAAACATCGTCATCATCGCCGGGAATCTCCGTTTCATCCAGTGCCAAGGTCAGTATACTTCGCCATTTCTTTTCCATAATCAGCCAATCAGCAGACTTTGCCACTCTAGCCTTGCGTTGCTGTTTGGGAATGTTGGTCTTAAAGGCGATATCTAGGCAGTTTGAAACATGCTCTTCCTGCAAACCTGACGCCTCCTACATAATACCCGCTAAGTCGGATGCTATTCAATTAACCGGCACGGTCAAAGCAAAAATATCCTGAGAAAAGTTATTTCATCACTAGTGTTCATGAATAAAGAACGCGTGGAGTATACTGACTGAGCCTATGGATTACATACGAATTATCGCCTTACTTGCCCATCCTATACTGGCTAGTGTCCTTATATTCTGGCTGTGGCAACAATACTCATGGCGTAAAAGGAGTAAATCTCTCAAAGGTGAAGAGAGAAAAATGGCTATGGAAAAGCACGAAAAATCAGGCGAGATGATATTATGGGCTGGATTCGGTGTAGTTGGGGTTGCATTTCTTGGCAGGATGGTTGCTGGATGGCGCAGTGAAGGCGATATCCTTGCTGAGATATGGCCAACCAGTCTTCACGGATTCATTGGTCCACTAGGACTTGTGCTGCTGCTAATTATGGTGAATTTAGGCAAGAAGACGCGCGCAAAACGTCTGGCGAATGAGAGTTTTGCCGTTGAGAAAACCAAACATGGTAGGGCTGCTGACTTCGTAATGGCACTAGTGTTCATCCACGCTTTTCTCGGCTTTCTTTACATTTTTTCAGTGCTCTAGTTTACTTTTAATTCAGTATCACGACGCTGCCACATATCTATCCAATTCGCAAGATTATGCTCGAGCCCTGGTTCTTGTATGCGACAACCGCACGCATTTACATGACCCCCACCACTAGGGTCAAATGCAGTAGCAAGACGAGATAGATCGTATCTATCTTGGCCTTCTTTGAGGAAGGAATTAGCGTAAAAACTTGCAGACAATGGTGGCCGGTCAGGATTGTCGACGCTACCATCCGAATATCCGTGGATTATACAGCAGGCATCGGCATCCTCGCCCACTGTTGCAGTCACCAGATATCCATTCGTGAAAAAACCTGTATCTTCTAGGTGGCATATTGCTAAACGATTAATCACGTGTGTATTCTTCTCAACTACTTGGGATAACTCTAACCTGTGTATGCGCTGATACTCTAACTTCTCAACAACCTCAGGTTTGGTTAATACATGCTCTATCCTTGAACCACTAACCATCATTTCGACAATCATTTGCATATAGGCGGATTCGGTTTTTGACAAGGTCCTACTAAATCTCATCAGTTCGTCGTCCTCTTGGAATTGTTGCAGGGTTATTCCCCCTGAATCTAGCGCGTCCACAAACGGCATCAATTCAAGAAAATTTGACAGATCACAGTATGGCTTAATTATTTCATAGACTAATCTTGCTGCTGAAGGAGTCGGTTGCCAATCGATTACTCCTCCTTTTGAAATAAAGGTTGACAGCTCTTCTGTTGATGGTTTGTTTGTCTGGTGATGATCCAAATACCAACCACAGTTTTCGTGGAACGGTAAATCTACAATTGCGGTTTTAGAATCTATCAAACCGTCAAAACTGCCGCTCCGGATTAATGCGGCATGGGAAAAAATAACCTCTGCATCGGGGTTAAATTTCTTGAGTATGGCTGCTCCGCACAATCCGTCAAAATCGGAGTCAGCAACTATTTTGTCGAATTGAGGGATATGGTCTACACTCATCTGTCAAGACTAGGTAGCGACAATGTATAAGTTTCTTACTTTGTCAATAAAAAATATCATCACTAATGCCTCTATCCGAGTATCATGGAAACCTCATGTGGAGTGGTTCTGGTTAATTATGGAACCATTTTACTACTACAGTATCCACAAGGTCATTGGGACTTGCCAAAGGGACACATCGAAGATGGTGATGTTGACAAGCATGCCACTGCGGCAAGGGAATTAGCGGAAGAAACCGGCATTTCTGAAATAGAATTTGTTGCAGGTTTCGAAACCTCGACGAATTACAGTTTCAAATATAAGGGAAAGCGGACTAGAAAACAGGTATACTGGTATCTTGCAACCACAGAAAAAATTACTGTAAGGCTGTCAAAAGAACACCGTGATTATATGTGGCTTGATTGGAGTCTCGCTTTGGACATGGTAACGCATACTGAAACTAAAGGAGTAATACAGGAAGCGATGGATTTTGCCACTAGTTGTGGCTTAGCTTAAGTTGTCAAAGTCTTGCTCATTTTGGTGAAATTTCCTAATCATTGATGCTACATTAGCCGATTCTTGTCTTTTACCCAATGGCGTCCACAAGGTTTCTTGCTCACCTAAATTCTTAGTTACCCAACGGGCAAATACGAAAAACCAATCAGACAATCTGTTGGTGTAGATTCTTGTCTCAGGACGAAGTGATTCAGCTCCTTCCGAATCTTCGATCGCAATCAAACACCGTTCTAATCGTCTGGTAATGGTTCTTGCATGATGTATTATTGGCTCTGGTCCAGTTCCTGCTGGAAGAATAAAGCTGGTAAGTGGTTCCAACTGTTCAATCCAAGCATCCATTTCGTCTGTCAAAGATTCGCACTGCTGTTGGTCAATCAGAACCATATACTCTGGTAACTTGCTAGGTTCACAAGCCAATTCCGCACCTAGGTCAAACAATTCGCTTTGGATTCGACCTAATGCAGCCTCTGATATTTTTCGAATCCTAGCAATGGTTGAACTGGCTCCGCCATCGCTATGGTCAGGTAAATTCGAGCATTCTCGTCTTATGATTCCCACAATTGAATTCAGTTCATCGCAGGTGCCAACTGCTGAGAATCTCAAGTGGGATTTTCGGTGTCTAGAGCCATCAACAAATGAAGACGTACCATCATCGCCAGTACCTGTATAAACACGGTTTATTCGCACCATTTCGTCGCCGCCTGGTGTGTGCCAGTTCATGCTTCTATGAGTGGTTTGCGGGCGATAAAGCTGGAATCTATGCTGTGATACCATTCAATATCTTCCTCACCCTGGGTCCAAGAATATAGTACCAGCTGCTCATCCACAACACCATACCATTCAAGTCTGCCCGGATCCAGGCATGCCATTTTTGCTCCAGTTTGTTCTAACAAATCTACCGCTTGATGCCAATCATGAATCATCGATGCCAAATAATCAGCTAATTCTGTAACATGGTTGTGATTTGAATCATAACTCTCCAAAATAATATCAAGTTCATCCGTCAAATCTGCTGCACTGTCACTGATCGATTGCAGTTGAGCTAACAGTGCACAGGCAGTGGGTAAACTGGACCTCGCTTCTTCAATTGTCACAATCTTGGCCCCAGATGGTATATCTCCAAGCACTTGTTCAAAATCTAACAGATCGCATATCTCCATCGGTCGGCCAGAATAAATTGGTAATTCAGACATATCAGACACGAGTGTCCTTGTGCAAGAAGGGTCTTGAATTCATCGTTTAATTTAGTTGAGAAACTAGGGTTTTACCGACTGTTTACGTTTTCCGCTTTAGTCTGATTTGGGCTAGATAGATGTCTAACCAATTTTATTACCAGAAAGGCAACTAGCCAAGCCCACAGTAGTAATTCAATTACAATGACTGCATAGTAGATCGAGCCCAACGATTCAAGCATGCCTATACCATCATAGGGCGCCCCATTGAAATTTATATACGCTAATTGTGATAATAAATTTGCCAAAAACCAAATTCCAAGAATCGCCAACATTAGTGGAGAGAATGATACTTTTCTGGCTCGACAGGGCATTTTTGTCATTATAAAATTGTACTTTAAAGTAAATAAAAGATTCCATAATTTGCTCTTTTTCGGCAAAAATATGAGTTTTTTTACCGCATTATAGTCATTCTTCGCTGGTTTCCTCGGTTAGTTGGCCCATCTTTCTCAGGCACTCATCTACCGCATCTAGCCACTCTACTGCGACTGCATTCTTGCCGCCGGATTCGATAAAGAGACTGTGCCAATGGGCTGCCTGTTCGTCTAAATTGAGAAATTTAGTAATCTTGTAAAGAGCTGAATAAGCCATTGGATTAAGATGTTCCTCGTCGCCATCCCAGGCTTTTTCGAAACATTCAATCGCCCCGTGTGGACCATGTAACTGGCCCCTATGCAACGCAACCATACCAGCTTGACTCCATGCTAGTGGTAGGCGACCGATTAGCAAACCGCGGAAAACTAACCATGTCTGCCCACCAGCTAAAACAACCAAAGCAAGGAACCCCGCCCAATGTTCAAATTTCGTTAAATCATCCCATGTCTGGGTGATTAATCCCGTTACGCCTACACAAAACATGAATCCAGCCATAGGCGCAACAAGTACCTCTCGCCGAGTATTCAACATGTGGTGTATTCCGGTTACTAGCCCAAACGCACCAACAACCGATAATATGCCTAAGTGAGCCTCAAGACTGGTTGGATTCTCTGCGGATTGTCCCATGAACAATAACCCTGCTATGATTAACATAAATGTCCCAAAGCGTTTAGCAGGCCTAGGAAATGGTTGACTTCTTGAGCCGAGGATTAGCACAATACCGATTACTGCGTCAAATAACAGTAATATCCAAACAATAGTTGACTCGGCTAATATCATTCTATCTACATACACGCCACATGAGGGTCATCTTTGAGTATTTGCTCAGTCTCTATGATATTTTGTTCCCTTGATTATCTCGGTGGCTCGATAGACTTGCTCGGCAAGCATAACTGCGGCTAATTCGTGGGGCAGAGTAAATTTTGATAGTGAAATATGGTCCTCGGTGATGGTGCTAAATTTCTGCCAACCGTCAACGGGTCCAATCGCTAGATTTACATCCTGGTCGCTTATTGACCAATCTCCAACTAGACTAGCAAACTCAGTTGAGGTATATTGCTCTCCTCGTTCATCGAGCAAGAATAGTTTGCCGGTTTTACTGATATCAGCCACAAAAGCATCGATCGATTTTTTATTGCTGTGATATTCTACCTTGATATTGCGATTTTTTAGTCGCATTTGGTAATTTTCTAACATCATATTGTATGCTTTTTCTTTCGGTGAGCCATGGACATGAATAGTAATCCTTCCCATAATCCTCTGAAAACGATTGTACTTTTGAAATCTTCACTTTATTCCATACATTGCTTGAACCAAGTTCAAAAACTAGTGGTCTCACGCAATAACATGGGATGGTGGCCTTTTGGTAAATCGAAACCGTCCAATCGAGTAATTGAGCCGATAACTAAGGATGGTCGAACATGGCTACTCGAGTTACGCGACATGTGTGAGAGAAATTTTGACAACCCTGAGGAAGCGAAACGCCGAATCAGGCAAATGCAAGTAGAATGGCAAGAGTGTTTAGAGAACGGTTCGCTATCATCTGTCAACAAAGAAGCTCTTGATAGTCGAGCAATAAGGCTACTGTCTAGCACCGATAGTGAATGGTTGAACTGGTTAGACGACTTGGAATTTTGGAAAACTGGCTGGAAACCTGTACAAGATTCAACAGACAAGGATTGAAATGGGCTTTACCGTTCGTCAGTCCATGGCAAAAGTGACATTGCATATGTTACATACCTGTCCGTTTTGTTGGAAAGTCAGAGGATTAATCGAATATCTAAAACTAGATGTCGACTATGTTTCTGTTAATGGATTGAAGATAAAAAAAGCCGTCTCATTCGCCGGGGACTGGGGCAAGGTTCCCGTTTTTACTGATGAATCTGGTCAATACCACACTGACTCTACACCAATCATGAAATTCATTGATGAAAATTACAATGCAGGAAAATTGCAATCTAGTGATGATGATTCTCGAATGGCACAGTGGCTAGAATGGGCTGATACCAAAATGTCAAAAGCAACTGTTCCAATTCTATATGGTACGTTAGGTTCAGCATTTCAGACAACGACAAGAATCTCCAAAATCGAAGAATTCGGTTTCATCTCAAAACGGCTTTATGCATGGGCTGGGTTTCCCATAATGTGGGGAATTATCGCCAAAAAAAGGGTGAAAAAAGATGGCCGTAAACCAAAACAACTCTGGCATGACTTACTAACCGAATTTACTCAAGAACATAGGGGAGAGGATTACTTCGGTGGTAGTGAACCAAATATTGTCGACTTCTCTGTATTCGGTTATATGCGTTCAATTTCACCATTCCCTCAATTCTCATTGCTAACTGATCATACAGATGCAATGGCGTGGTATAATAGAATGGAACAGTTAATTGCTTAGGGTTGTTTATGAATTCTTTCAGTGTTGCCGGTCTTGATTTCCAACTTGTCAAGGCAGGCTCAGTATTCATTGGAGAAGACAAAGGCGGTTGGATTTATGCAAGTCAGAGACCTAAACACGAAGTGAAATGCCCTGATTTCTACATCATGGCTAGACCGTTGACACTAGAGGAATTATCTAATCTCCTGAACACTGAATTATCTCAAGGCGATGAAACCACATGGAACCAAGAGAGGTTATCGGCAATTATCTCGATGCTAGATCAAACTCTCAGTGAAAGTTCTAGTAAGTTAGATTCAGATTGTGAGTGGGAAATACGTTGCCCAACCCAAAGTGAGTGGATTCATGCAAAAAACTGCGGAAAAATTGAGTTAACATGTGGTATGAAAGACATCCTTGCTGATGCAGTATCATCGAATTATCGAGGGGCTATGATGGATGGTAGACCACGCAAGTTTGAGGGGCATGGCCCGATGCAATGGCACACAGCAACCATGGAAATACATCCAAAAAATCCAGCAATCTTTGCCTTGTCCAGTGCCCCTATGGACCGCGATAATGCTGGATTATCCGTCCGTCTGGTTGTGACGCCCGTTCGTCAAGGTAAAGCAAGAATTGTGCCAAAAAGTGCTGATTATGGTGCTAATATTCGCTCTGAATTATTCTGGACTACTATACTAGGTGTAATCCCATCGTTCGCCATCCCATGGTTCAGGGGTTTAGGTGATTACGTGATCGAAGGTTGGGTAAACCTACTGTTCGGTGGACTTTGCGTGGGCTTTGTGACTGGCGCTTTATGGCGCCCTCGTAGGCCGATAATCACATATGAAAATGGTGATCAGTGACAAACTAAACAACTTACATCATGAAGAATATTTTTTTACTATTATTCCGGCCTTGAACTATTCGTGTGGTGGGAATTTTGAGCGCAGGAAATTCTGATAATCAAGCCTCAATTGTTGCGGATTATGACGACTTCTACGATGAATCAATTGTNGAATGGAGAGATCTAGGAGCTAGATACAAAAGTCAAAACATATTCGATGTGACAGACGGAAAAACTTTCGAAAATGTTCTTGACTGTGGTGCTGGAGAGGGTAGTGTCCTCAAGTATCTCGATAGCGCTGATTTTTGCCAGAACCTATATGCCATAGAAATTTCAAGCAGTGGGATTGAGAAAATCGAGGGATTGAATCTGACGAAACTAAGAGAAATAAAGAAATTTGACGGCTACTCAATTCCATTCCCCGACAAATATTTTGATTTAGTATATTGCACCCATGTTATTGAGCATGTTGAGCATCCCCGTTTGCTGTTGCGTGAAATTAAGCGAGTAAGTAAGTCGCAAGTATTCGAAGTACCATTAGATCATGTTATCAATGTCGACAAATATTACAAGGAATTACATTCATTTGGCCACATTAATGTATACACTCCCTCCACATTCAGATATCTATTGAAATCGGAGGGTTTTGCAATTAAAAATGATTTCAAGACCAAGGTAAACAAAGAGATTTTAAGATTTGATATGTATCGAAACAAGAAAATCAACAAGACAATACTCACCGAATTAAAGTTAAACATACTTTGGCCAATTATCGATGTTGGCAAAAGAATAATTTGGGGAAAAAAACGCTATTCAGAATTTGGTTATTCGGCTTATACCTGCCTAGTCGAGCCATCTGGTGAGCTAGAAATAATGTTCTGATCTCCTCATTTACTTTCTGGATTTGCCGCCAGTGTTTCCCAGTATGAATCCTGCCTAATAGCATCTGCTGCACATATTGTTGCCATGTTGACGATGTGCCTAACGCCATCTGAACGTGCAACAAGTTGGACCGGTTTATCCATGCCTTCGAGGATTGGCCCTGTCATTTCAGCCCCGCCCAGTTCTTCTAGTAATTTGTAAGCAATATTTGCTGCCGCAAGGTTTGGTAGCACCAAAACATTGGCTGGTCCGCTGAAATTCATGAACGGATAGTCTCCTTGAACTGCAGGATTTAGTGCAGTATCGGCTTGCATCGGCCCGTCAATAACCAAGGTCGGGTCGATTTCTTTGGCTATTTCAATAGCCTCTTCAATACGAGTTGAACGTTGTGCTCTGGTGCTGCCGAAATTAGAAAATGATAGCATCGCCACTTTCGGATTAACCCCAAAACGTCGAGCAATCTTGGCAGTTTGTATAGCAATCTCAGCCAGCGTCGGGCTATCGGGATAAACATTCACCGTAGCATCTGCTAAGAATATGGTCTTACCCTTGACATTTACCATATAGCATCCAATGACGCAATGTGCAGAAGTGTCTGATCCAATTACCTCAATAGTTGGGCGTAAAACATCGGCATAATTTCGACTGACTCCGCCGACAAACCCATCTGCATCGCCGCTGGCAACCATCTGACTAGCAAAATATGGACGGCTTTTCAATAGCCTTTCTGCATCCTCTAGAGTCATCCCCTTTCGCCTTCTTCGCTTGAATAGGGCCGGCGCATAGACCAGTTTTCTTCTCTCATCATATCTAGGGTCGTATGCATCATAACTAAAGTTTAGATTTAATTCTTCAACCATAGCATCAATTCTATCCTTCGAACCAAGCAAGATAGGGTGACAAATTCTTTGCTCAACAAGTTGTGCTGCAGCTCTGATTACCTTTTCATTGTCGCCTTCTGGGAAAACTATGCGCTTACCTCTGCCTCTGACTTGATTTATCATGTGCCGCATGATAGAATAAGATAGGCCAAGTCTTGACTCGAGTTCTTCTCGATATTTGGCAATTGAGAAGTCCTCTTTGCTGACTTGTGATATTCCCTCGTCAACTGCGGCTTGAGCAACTGCCGAAGCCTCCCATATCAGAACTCTNCGGTCAAACGGCTTGGGAATAATATACTCTGGGCCAAACTGCATTGTTGCCCCATCATAAGCCTCAGAGATGTAGTCCGGTACTGGTTCTTTAGCCAATTGTGCAAGAGCCTTTGTGGCCGCCATTTTCATGTTTTGAGTAATGTCAGTTGCCCTCACATCGAGGGCCCCGCGAAATATGTATGGAAAACCTAGAACATTGTTCACCTGATTAGGATAATCTGATCTTCCCGTAGCCATAATTGCATCATCTCTTACTTTATCCACCTCTTCTGGAGTAATCTCCGGAGTTGGGTTGGCCAGTGCAAATATAATTGGCTTAGGCGCCATAGATTTCACCATTTCTGGCGTGACTAATCCTCCTTTGGACAGACCTAACAAAACATCTGCGTCCTTAAGCGCACCAGCCAAATCACTTTCTGGTATGTCATGGGCAAAATCTGCCTTGTACTCATTTAATTCATCATTCAGTAACCGCTTTTTGGTAAGTACTCCTTTGCTGTCAACCATCCTGATATTCTCTCGTGTGACTCCCAAGGCCACATAGTGATTGGCACATGCGATTGCTGACGCCCCAGCACCAATAACCACAACTTTCACTTTCGACAGTTCCTTTTCCTGTAATTCGACGGCATTAATCAAAGCCGCACCGGAAATAATCGCCGTGCCATGCTGATCATCATGCATCACAGGTATGTCGGTCTCAGCAGCAATTCTGCGTTCAATCTCAAAACACTCAGGGGCCTTAATGTCCTCCAAATTAATGCCACCAAATGTCTTTGAAATATTGACAACTGTTTGGATAAATGATTCGGAATCCTCAGTGTCAACCTCAATGTCAAACACGTCAATGTCGGCGAATGTTTTCAATAACAGCCCTTTACCTTCCATCACGGGTTTACTAGCCAAGGGACCAATATTACCAAGTCCCAATACTGCAGTGCCGTTGGAAATTACTGCGACTAAGTTTGCTTTTGAGGTATACTTGTAGGCTAGTTCAGGTTTTTCTGCGATCTCTAGACACGGGTAGGCGACTCCGGGAGAATAAGCAAGGCTTAGTTCATGAGCTGTAGAATGTGGCTTAGTAGGAACAACCTTGATTTTACCATGGGGCTCTGCTTCGTGATATTCTAGAGCTTCTTTTTTCAGTTGTCGCTCTCTACGGTCTTCCAAAATAGTCACTTCCAAAGCCGCACAACTCTATTCGATGTTTGATTGTTTGGGGGGATTATATCGGTGATGTATTGATTTGATATGCTTCGATTAATCGTCGATTTGATGATACTTTGCTGAACGAGCGAGGGCCGCGTTCAAATAGTGAAAGATGCGCCAATATAGTCATGAACAGTGTGGCTAATGCTGATTATGCGCTCCGCAGAGGACGCAAAGCCATATTGTTGACTCTATTGATGGTCATAACCTCACTAAGTCCGCTGATGCTAATTACACCGGTATCAGCTCACCTAACTGACAATGAAACGGTTTGGCCTAAGCAAGCGAGTAATGATACCGGTTGGGTTCAACTAGACGCAGTTGGAGCGAACCCGGATATTGGCCTATCTGCAAATGCTAACTGGGGCCTTGAATTTGCTCCCGGAGCCCTGTTGTCTAATGTGACTATGGAGGTCAGAGTTAACGGAAGCAGCGGACTAACCATCGAGGAACCCGTAATTACTGCTAGCGACGTGGGTATCAATTTACTAGATTGGCAGGGCTTAGGAATGTTAGGTTCTAGTGACTCGTTCACCAGTCCAAACCCTCACTCTGGGAGATTATCTCCTAATAGTGAATCTGGAGCCTACTGGACTTTACCATCCGGGGCTGAAATTAATGAGCTAATTATCGAGGCTTTAGCACCAGTTGATCCTGCCGTTACATTCGAGCCTGTGAATTTAGATATAGGCGACTATGTAATCCACCTCATCGATGGTAGAATGTATCTAGCCATTGGGAATTCACTTCTCATTGTTGATTACAATAACGACCCTAAAATCATCGATATCATTGAATTTAATGACGCTGCTCGAATTGTTGCTCTAGCAATAGACAGCACCACACTAACGCTTCANATTCTTACAGATAATGACTACTTTCACGCCATTTCATTGATTGATACCTCAACCCAATCAGCACTACCTGATTCTATTATCACCTCCGCCAGTTCCACGCCAGAACCAGTCCAGTTTGAACAATTCATTATCGGCAGCGATGGTTTAGTTTATGCAGCCAATTCTGAAAGGATTTCAGTTTTTGATGGTAATTCATGGACGGATGTCCTAACTAAATCAACCGACGGTGCATCATTGGACATAATTGAATTAGACGGTGTCGTTTATTTCTCATTTGACGACGAAGGGGTAATTCGTTGGGACATGAATAGTAACAGTCAGTTGAGCACATGGACTACGGCGAATAATCTTCACAGCGATACCATTTCCTCATTTTTCGAATCAGGCAATCAACTACTACTATCGTCAGATGACGCTGGTTTGGCAAGATATGACTGGAATACTGGGTTTTGGCTGTCAACCTGGAATGAAAACAATTGGTTAACCTCAAATTCTGTTGCAGATGTTGCTGTTTCGAGTAACATTTTAGCCATACTCAATGGTGATTCTGTACAGACTTACAACACGCAAAACGGAGTTTTCTTGCAAACCTACAGCCTGCAGGATTTCGGCCTAGTTAACGATGGTCAAAAACTGTTAGTTTGGCCAAGTATTGGTATTCGCTCCCCAGCGAATGAGTTGATGCTAATCAGCGACGGCGGTGGTGATTTGGCGATATTAGATGTCTCGGCGAACCCTCAGTACCAGGGCAATATGCTGCTTGCCAGTGGCCCGACATCAGCAGACATGGATGATGTTGTTGAACTCAATGGCGTAGTTTACGTGGCAGCGGACGGAATAATGAACCGTTTTGACACGCAGGAATCAAGGTGGTTAGCGCCGAAGTTAATCGGTGACGATATCAATCAACTAATTACCGATGGTACCTATTTGTATCTAGCCGGAGATACCACAGGTGCCCACAAAATGAACGATAACGGCACCATCCTACAGTCATGGAACGTGCAAGATGGTTTAGCCTCTAATTCTGTGCAACGTATCGCTGTGAATGGCAACAACCTTATCACAATCAATTCTAACACCGCATTATCTATTATTGACACCACTTCAAGTTCAATATCGGTCTATGATTCCTCGAATCAGTTGACAACCAGCGGATTAACTGATGTTGTCACTTATGGTGATATTGCATACATCGCCACCCTAGACATTGGGTTAGCGCGGTTCGACATGGTAAACGAAACCTTCCTTGCGCCGTGGGGCTCAACCGGCATAAATAATGCCGAGGACGTCCCATTGGCTGTTTTTAACGACGTATTGCACATGGGATTACCAGGATATGGCGTTGTGAGAAAAGACTTGGTGAGTGGAGAAATATTACTTCCACTAACTGATTCTGGCGGTAGTAATTCTAATCTAGACTTCTTGCCATCAGACGTCATCTATGCAATGATTTCTGACGGTTCAC
>FUFK010040976.1_pt1 | contig 14233 bp, 27 predicted proteins | sample 1021851 | NCBI WGS metagenome assembly FUFK01 (sample SAMEA51879418, study PRJEB19060) | metagenome | reverse complement strand
TGGTAGAAACACTTGACGCATATGCGGCTGATAAACATTATTTCTCAAAGATAAAAAGTATTTTAACAAAGATAAGGAGTAAGTATGATACACGAAGAAGACATAAAAAGAACTAAAGATATCAAAATAAAAAGATTAGAGAACTNGGCAAAGGCATGTGCTAATGCTCAACTTGACTCTTTTAAAACTTTGTGGTATAATAAGTTAATTGAATTAGGTAAACAATACAATATGACAGATTATGTTATGAGGACGCTTGTACATTAGATTAAATTGTGATATAATAGACTTATGAATATATTTTATTTAGATAAAGATCCAGTTGTTGCTGCTCAAATGAGTTGTGATAAACATGTTGTTAAAATGATATTAGAATCTGCTCAGATGTTATGTACAGCAAAAAGAGTATTAGATGGTATTGAATATACAGACTACACAAAGAACGGTAGAAAAATTAGAAGATGGCGACTAGAGAATACTAACGAAGAAGCGATTATTTACAAAGCAGGTTGGTTAAAACACCCTAGTACACAATGGGTCATGGCGTCAAGTTATAATTATATGTGGTTGTATAGACATATGATGGCACTAAATAATGAATACAAGTTAAGATATAACCATACTAAGGATCATATGTGTGTAGAAAAATTAGGAGTATTATTGAGTGTGCCACCAAAGAACTCACCTCTAAATGTGATAGGCACAGACGCAACACCAGCAATGCCTGAAGAATGTAAAGTACCAGGTGATGTTGTTGCGAGTTATCGTAAATATTATATAATGAAAAAGAAAAGATTTGCTACATGGAAACAACCTGCTGTAATGCCTGAATGGTTTAAAGAGGGAGTAGCAAGTGCCAACGTATAGATTTTATAACTCAAAAACAAAAAAAGAATATACAGACCTCATGTCAATATCTGAGATGGAAGAGTTTATAAAAAAGAAACATATCAAACTATTACCACCTACACAACTAAATATAGTATCTACCACAGGTACAATAGATGGCAAAACTGATAGTGGTTGGAAAGAGGTGATGTCTAAGATATCTGAAGCACACCCTAAAAGTAGTTTAGCAGATAGATACGGCAAAAGATCAGTAAAAGATACACAAATTGAGAGGGTAATGAAGAAACATAGAGCAAAGAAGGCAGGCAAGAAAGTATAAATATATACATGGCAGATTTCGATTTTTTAGACGATTTTGATACTAGTGGTGATTGGGGTTTTAGTTCCGTAGCGAGCAAACCCACAGAAACACAAAGTAAAGAAACACAAGAAGTTGTTAAACAGACAGCAGATGGTGTAGGGAAAGCAGTATCTAGTGAGATTGTAGGTAGACTAGAGGGTAAGTTAGATAGACTTATGAGACTAGTAGGCGATACAAAAGATACAGTTAATGCTAAGAACGAAACAGAATTAGAAATTGCTAAGAAACAGATGGACGATGAGTATGATCTGAGAAAAGATAATCTTGGCAAAGAACAAAAAGAAAAATTTAAAGCATTAGAAAAATTAATCATACCTCTATTAATTAAACTTGCTAAATCACCAGAAGCATATATACATTGGCCAAATAGAGCAGAAGTCATAGAAGCACAATTGAAAAAGATTGTTGCTATCACACGTGGAAAATAAAAGGATAATCAATGAAACTAAGTAAAAATTTTAGCCTAAAAGAAATGACGGCTAGTCAGACTGCTGAGCGTAAAGGTATTAATAATAATCCTAATGACGATCAGATTACATCACTACAAAAATTATGCGAAAATATACTACAACCTGTTAGAGATCACTATGCTACACCAGTGACGGTATCAAGTGGGTTTAGAAGTGAAGACCTATGTGAAGCAATAGGGTCATCAAAAAATTCACAGCATGCTAAAGGTCAGGCTGCTGACTTCGAGATATTTGGTGTACCAAATGCCGAACTAGCAAAATGGATAGCAGAGAATTTAGATTTTGACCAATTGATATTGGAATATCATAAACCAGAAGAACCTAATAGTGGTTGGATACATTGCTCTTACAAGTCACCTACCGATAATAGAAAACAAACACTAAGAGCATTTAGAAACGATCAAGGTAAGACACAATACGTTGAATATAAACCTAGCTGAGCGCTTGGCATAGTCAGTAAAGAGGAACATAATGATATGTTAATGCTTTACAGAAGCACTTAAATGTGTTATAATTATATTATGAATCCATTACACGAATATTTTAAAAAGAATTTTGAAGTAAAGAAGTTTACTCATATTCCTTGTACTATAGAAAAACAACCAATCGAACTTACAACTGAGACTATAAAGGGTAAAAGATTTTATGTTTTACCTGACGGTAAAAAGTATCCGTCAATCACAACTGTGCTATCGGAAAGAGGCAATGAAGGTATAACCAGATGGCGTGAGTCAATAGGTGAACAAGCAGCAAATACAATAATGAGAAATGCTGCGAAAAGAGGAACAGCAGTACATACCTTGACAGAGGATTATCTNAACAATAGAGAGTTATCAAAGCAAGATGTTTTACCAACAGCGCTNTTTAGCATACTAAAAACTGAACTAGATAATATAAATAATATTGTACTACAAGAAGGAAATCTATGTAGTCANAAATGGGGCGTTGCAGGTCGTGTNGATTGTATTGCAGAATTTAATGGTAAACTTTCAGTAATAGATTTTAAAACCTCAACGAAAGAGAANAAGGAAGAGTGGGTAGAAAACTACTTNATACAGACCTCTGCTTATTGTGAAATGTACGAAGAACAGTATGGACAACCTATTGACCAGATAGTTATATTAATAGTAACCGAAGAAGGTGCAACTCAAACTTTCATAAAAAATAAAAAGGATTATTTACCTCTCCTNNAGCCCGCCATANAGGAGTTTCATAGAAAGTTTAAAGAAAATGAAAAANAANATACTAGATAACTTACCTGCAATATTTGTTCTTTTAGTTTTTTTATTTGGTATGACACTTACGTGGAATCACGCAAGAGCTGATGATAAACGACTAGAATATAATTTACAATTCATGTCTTATCCAATGATGTGTGGTCTACCAGAGGACGTGGATAGATATATAGAAGACAATGAGTTTACAATTGTAAATGTAAGTTTTGGTAAAGAAAATGCTAAAGAAGATGGTATGATAGTTTTTGCTATAAAATATTATATTAATGATAAACATCAAACATTAGCGGTAGCAGAAACACCAACTGATCCATACAAGTGTATGATATTTCATACTTTTGAAATGCAACTAAATCCTAATTTAGGTAAAGGCATAACCTTATAATATGAATGAACAACTATATACAAATATATAAAAATGCAATAAGTGATGAGTATTGTGATGAACTCATTAGCAAGTTTGAAATTGAATCTAACAAAGAGACCTACGATCAAGGTCCTATGTCATTTACACAGGTTAATCTAAATAAAAACAAATGGCAAGGTGACATAGAAAGATTGTCAACTGTATTCACAAAATATTTAGAACAATATAAAAATGATTGTGTTATCACAAGTCAGATGTGGCCAAATAAATATGCCTTTGAGGAAATAAGGTTAAAGAAATATCTAGCAAATGGCAAAGATCGTTTTGATCCTCATGTTGACTCTATTAGTTTAGAATCGGCAAAAAGGTTCCTAGTATTTTTTATATACCTAGATAATAATCAAAGAGGTGAGACTAATTTTCCACAATTAGGATTAGCGTCACCATGTGTTAAAGGTTCTTTACTAATGTTTCCACCACTGTGGCCATGGTTACATCAAGGAATGACACCGATAGATAAACCGAAGTACATGATCGGTAGTTATCTACATTACACGCTTGACAATAATTAACGAATGATGTATAATAGATGTATTAATGAGTGATTTGACACCNAATAAGTTTGCTTTTATNATAGAGAATATGGTAAAAGAAAAAAAGATTAGTTATATGGATGCTATTCTAGAGTATTGTAAGAAACACGAGATTGATCCTAGTAATACCAAATCAATGATTAATAAAACATTAAAAGAAAAGATTGCTTACGAAGCACAAAATTTAAATATGTTGAAGGAGAAGGTAGCAAAACTACCATTATAATTATGTTTGATGATAAAATAAACACACAAGTGCCCTTTGTTAATTTTAGAGTAAGAGAATTAGGCGAATGGGTTGATACAGATACAAATACTTACTTTAAAGATAAGAGAGTTTTAGTATTCTCTTTACCAGGTGCGTTTACACCTACATGTTCAAATCAACAATTACCAGGTTACGAAAAACAAGCAAGTGTTTTCAAAGAACACGGTGTAGATGAAATTTATTGTATGTCAGTAAATGATTCTTTTGTTATGAATGCTTGGGCACAAGATCAAAAACTAGAGAATGTAAAAGTCATACCTGATGGTAATGGTCAGTTTACAGATGAGATGGGAATGCTTTGTCAGAAAAGAGACAAGTGTTTTGGTCAGAGATCATGGAGATATGCTATGATCGTAAACAATGGCGTGATAGAAAAAATGTTTGTAGAACCAGGTAAGACAGATGACACACCAGAAGATCCTTATGGCGAATCTTCACCAGAGAATGTGTTGAAGTATCTACAATCTTTAAACCAAGGCAACAGTATTTAAGTGAATGGATTTGAAGTATATAAAATCTACCTTGCTATCAAACTTCACTTCACAAGTAAAAACCAGAGTTATGACTATCACCGACACGCTGGGAAAACAACAGCAAGGTTGGCTACATTTACTAAAAGACGGGATAGATATTTTTTTCACAAGTTGTCTAGAACTTATAGCGATACTGATATCGTTAATTATTTTATCAGTAATTTTACTGCCAATACTAATCTGTGGGTTGGGGATATCATTGGCAAAACTGGTGACGAAAATTTCAAATCGTGGTCGAGAAGGATAGAAGCACTTCATTATTATTATGAACAAGATATTGAATACATATTAAATATGATTACAGATAAATTAAGTTTTGATGACATCTTTACTTCTAAACAAGGTCAACATCCACCAATACTTAAATACTTCCTATCTAAGAAAATAAACTTTGAGACCCTTATTATATTAGATGACATACTAAAGTTTTCAAAGAGACTAAATAAATCCATAAAAGAAACTGTGATATGGCCAAAGATGTATGAGAGAATGATAAGATATAAACCATTTCTAAAATACAACATAACAAAATATAAGATGACATTAAAAAAGAAAGTGAAGGAATTGTAAGAAATTTTAATGATAATAAATATTTTTCCAACTAAAATAGAAGCTATTAATAATTTTTTAACTGAGGATGAAATTAATAATGTATATGATATTATTAAAAATCTTTCACATAGAGATCACCCTGCTATAGTTGGAGATGGAAAGTCAACTTTTAGACATTATCCAAATATTTTAAAAGGAACTTCACTAGAAAAAAAAATAAACGATCAAGTAGAAAGATATTGTAGGTCTTGTAATATTCAATTTAGCAAAATTAATCAATCTTGGTCTAATATTCAAAAGAAAGATAGTTTTTTAAAAATGCACCATCATGGAGATTCTCCTGTTGTAGGTGCTATATTCATAAAAACAGATGAAAAAAGTAGTAAATTATGTTTTCAAAATCCTAATCCACATGCTATAGTGACTGATTATACCGATGGTAGTGGAAAAATATTATGTTATAAGGTAAAACCAGGCGATTTATTTATCTTTCCAGGTTGGTTACAACATGGTTCTAATTATGAATTAAGTAAATCTGAAGAAAGAATAGTATTAAGTTTTAATTGTAAAAATATAGAAATATAAAAAAGAAAGTGAAGGAAATGTAATGCCTAAGATGAGAGAGTTTAAATTTACTGGCGGTGAAGAACCAAAGACAATTGAAGCAATGAGTTATAAAAAAGCAGTTAAGTCATATCAAAATAATCATGATGTAAAAAAGTATGGCAATCTAGTTGAGGTAGAGTGGACTTCAAAAAAAGGTAGTGTCTATTTAAAAACACAACAATTACCTATGGGTAGAAAAGATAAATTAGGAAGATGAGAATATTAATAATACTTTTATTGCTAACAGGTTGTTCTGCTTACAAAGATGGATCATCCATAAGAGCATGGGATCCTACGACTTCGGTAATATCACAATTTTTAAAAGCTGCTGTGACAGGTGATACAAGTAAAATTAAAGTGAGTAAGAAAGATGAGAAAGAGTGGGAGAAAGAATGGGACGAAATAGATGAGTGATGAATTAATTGATAGAGATACACATGACCATGATATGACCTACGAGAATGAGCAATCAATGGTCACAATACCATTAAAAGAATATGATAAACTAAAACAAGCAAATCAATATATTACAGACCCTAGTCTAATATCAATCATAGATAAGATTGAGGAACTAACCAGAGCATTAAGAAAACATATTGTTAGGAAATTTTAATGAGTATAGATGATAGAGGACCGTTAGATTTAACAAGGCAATTAGAAGAAAAAGATAAAGAGATTGCCGATCTAAAAAAAGATAATAAACTATTGGCAGATGAGGTCTATAAATTAAAAAAAGAAAATGCCGATTTTAGATTGCTTGACAAGAGCAGATAATTTTGATATAATAGTATTATGAAAAATATAATGATAGCATTTTTAGTGTTATGCTTTACCGCTTCTGTGGGAAACACTACTGAGAATAACATTGTTAATAAGATTACAAATCATATTAATAATGAAATTATAAAAACTAAAGAATATCAAACTAAGGTTTGGGCAGATCAGAAAGTTAAGAATGCTGAAATGTGGTCTAAACTAAAATCTTTATTTGCTAAGAATTAGTCTTATAAATAATAACATACGAAATATACAGATACAACAACATACAATTTATACGGAGAAATATATATGAATACAAGTATAGCAGCCTTAAAAAGGTCAAAGTCAAATCTAGATAATCTANTCATAGGCGAACTAAATAAAGTTGCNGAACCTCAAANACAAAAACAATCATACNNAGACGANAGATTCTGGAANCCNGAANTNGATAAATCAGGTAACGGTTATGCNGTNTTTAGATTTTTACCNGCNGTAAANGNNGAAGATTTACCTTGGGCAAGACTATGGTCTCATGCCTTTCAAGGACCTGGTGGTTGGTACATTGAGAATAGTTTAACTACTCTTAATAAAAAAGATCCAGTAAGTGAATCAAACAGTTTACTTTGGAATTCAGGTGTTGAAGCAGATAAAGAGATTGCAAGAAAGAGAAAAAGAAAATTATCTTACATTGCAAATATCTTAATTGTTAGTGACGCTAAACATCCTGAGAATGAAGGTCAGATTAAGTTGTTTAAATTTGGTAAGAAAATCTTTGATAAGATTACTGAAGCAATGAAACCTGAATTTGAAGATGAGAAACCTATTAACCCATTTGATTTCTGGGAAGGTGCAAACTTCAAATTAAAAATCAGAAAAGTTGATGGTTACTGGAATTATGATAAATCAGAATTTGATAGTCCGTCTGCTATAAAAGATAATGACGAGGCAATCGAACAAATTTGGGAAAAACAATATGCCCTTAAACCATTTCTTGCGCCTGAGAACTTTAAATCTTATGATGAGCTGAAAAGCAAACTTGATAAAGTTTTAACAGGTTCGAGAAGCACTGGAACTGCTGAAGATGTTGCGATCCCACCTGTGACAAACGTGGCACCAGTGAAAACAGAAACAGTTGATAATGCTTCTATGTCTGCTGATATTGATGAGGATGGTGATGAAACACTATCTTACTTTAGTAAATTAGCAGAGGAAGAATAATCTCTCCACCTGTTTCTATGTAGGGTAGGGTTTCTAAACCCTGCCCTCTTATATTATAAATAAACATACGACATTATGAATGAAGTTTTGAGATATCAAATCATATAAAGGAGATTATATGGAAATTATTAATAAAATAAANGANTGGTCTAGNGCNTTAGCAGATGTAGGTGTATCGCTTATCGCATTAGGTATCGTTTTAGAAGTTTTATTTAGCGGACAAAACGTACCTTTTTGGCCAAACATTAGCGTAATAGGCAATGTGCAATCAATTATAGCAGGATTTTCTGCTCAAGGTTTAGTTGGTTTAGTTGCTGTTTGGGTACTATACTCAATCTACACTAAAAAATAATTTAATATAATAAAGGGGGCGCTTTGCCCCCTACTCAACCATGGAAATATTTTTAGAAATACTACAAAAATTTGGATTACCTGTAATGGCAGCTTCAGTTATGGGTACTTTTATTTACATTATTTTAAAATATATATTGAGTGGTGTAGTAGGTTCTGTTAAAAGTTTACATGGCATAATCATGGGACTAGAAAATAGAATACAGACCATGAATAATGACATGATAAAACTAGACATATTAGTATCTCATGCCTTGAAATTGAAACCAGACGAAGAAAGAATAGCACGAGCAGATGGTAAAGATGACGCTCGGAAAGACTAATGCCTTTATTAGAGATATTAAATGAATATGGTTTTGCCACAATGGCAGCAATTGCCATGGGTTGGTTTATTTGGTTCATCTATACTTTCATAACACAAGAGGTCACAAAAAAATTAGGTGAAGCTTCAACTGCGTTAATTAGTCTAATAGATAAAATAAGAAGACTAGACAACGACATAATTAGATTACGGACTAAACTGAACACAATTATTACCCTCCAAGAACAAGAAAAGAACAAAAATAAGCAAGACTAATTATAAATAGTAGTATGAAAACATCATCAAAAGTGGTGATGTTAGTAGTGACTTACCTTATATTAACCCTTGACAATATTTTACTAGCATCCGAATTAGTACACGATTTTAAGAATCCTGCGTTTAGCGGCAATGGATACTCTCAGCACGTCTTATCTATAAATCAATTAGAAGTGCAGAGAGAACAAAAGGTATTTGATGACCTAAAGTCTGCTAAAGCAGCTGCTGAGAGAGCAGAGAAAAATAAAACTATCAACAAGTTTATTACGAATGTTGAAAGTAGAATTTATGCCAACCTGTCTAAACAACTGGTTGACAATATGTTTGGTACAACTTGTGACAGTAGCACGACTACCTGTCCTACAAGTGGTACAGCAACAGTAGAGGGTGCTCAAATCTATTGGGTGAAAGATACAAGCACAGAAATTATTACATTAACAATTACTGACGTGGATGGTACAACTACTACAATGACCGTACCACTAGGTGACTTTAAATTTTAGGATTAACATGAAAACATTATTAATTATATTATTAGCGATAGTTGTGTCTGGTTGTGCNGCNAANAAACAGATAGANGTTTACAAAGGCAANGCACCNTACATTGANGGNACAACNACAAGTNATAGACTTNTNAATTTACCAGACCTAGATAATCAACCTATCATAACGATAGCAGTTTATAGATTTACAGACCANACAGGTCAGAGAAAACCTAGNACAAAGTTTTCTCANTTATCTACAGCNGTCACACAAGGTGCNAGNATATTTGTNATAGACGCATTGAANAAAGTATCAGGTGGTGATTGGTTTCAAGTTGTAGANAGAGAAGGATTAGATAATCTAGTCAAAGAAAGACAATTGATTAGATCAACAAGAGATTTATACGATGGCGAACAATCAATAGGTAATGTATTGAAACCTTTATTGTTTGCTGGTCTTATTATCGAAGGTGGGATAGTAGGATTTGATAGTAATATACAGACAGGCGGTCAAGGTGCTAGATACTTAGGCATCGGTGTTAGTGAACAATACAGAGTGGATCAGGTGACAGTAGCAATGAGACTTGTATCTGTACAAACAGGTGAAATATTATTAACNACACAGGTCACNAANACTATCGCTAGTCACTCAAAAGGTGGNGANGTATTTACCTTTGTAGATATGAANACNAAGGCAATAGAATTAGAAANNGGNGTNNCAGTAAATGAACCTGTNACNTATGCNATNAGAACAGCGATAGAGTTTGCTGTTTTAGAGATTATTCACGCAGGTGAANAAAANAAATANTGGAAATTTAAAAANGAANAAATAGGAATACACAACAATGTACAAACTAATTAGTATCGTCATGTTAATGTTGATGACTTCTTGGTCATATGCTAANGATATATATGTGACACAATCNGGTGCTTCACTTGATTTAGATATCACACAAGATGGTTCTAATAACACGGTTGGTAACTCAACAACAGCGTCGGCGTCAACAGGTGCCANNACNANNTTANATATNGANCANATTGGTNANTCTAACGTAATTAAATATCAGATCAATGGTGCGACATACACAGGTGTTATTAATCTAGTTGGTAACTCNAATGATGTAGATTTAAATTGTGATAGNACAGGTAATAACTCATCATGTGGTAGTGCNAATGCTGTAATTAACTTTACTGGTAACTCAAACGATATAGATTTAGATATAGGACAGACATCATCAGCTACAAGNGCAGACGTAGATATAGTGGGTCAATCAGGATCAGACTCTAACGTGGTGGCAGCAACAGTTGATGGTAATAGTGCTATCTTAACAATAACAATTAATGGTGATACAAACAACTACCTACTTGATATAGACGGCAATGGTGATGTAAATGGTCATACACTAATACACACTCACACAGGTGGTATCGCAGATGTTGATATTACACAATCAGGTACAAACGATAATATGATAACTTTAACTACAAGTGGAGACAATGCTGATATTGATATCAGCCAAACAGACTAACATGGACACAGGAACTTTAAACATAATTTTATTCTTTGGTATTATTTTATATGCGAACATATCTATTTACAATTGGGCTCATACTCTTAACCCTTACGATTTTAGCAAAAAATAGTTTTGCTAGTATAGGTGAGGTAACTCTACACAAAGGTAATGCTGTTGTAGATAGACAAGATGGCGACAAGGGTATTGAGGTTCAAAAAGACCTAGACATATTCTCATATGATACTGTAAAGACAGGTAATGGTAAGGTCGGTATACAATTTATCGACCAAACCAGAGTTGATGTCACAGAGCATAGTAAACTTTTAATTGATGAGTTTATCTACGACCCAAACACAAAGACAGGATCACTATCACTAAAAGCAACACTTGGCACAGTTAGATATGCAAGTGGTCAGATTGCAAAAAACTCAGCACAGAATGTAAAAATTAAAACACCTACTGCTACAATAGCAGTTAGAGGTACAGATTTTGCTATGACTATTGATGAGATAGGATCGTCAACTATTATTTTGCTACCTAGTTGTGATAGCGATGGCATGTGTTATGTGGGTGAGATATCGGTAGAGACAGACGCAGGTTTTGTAATTATGAATCAAGCATTTCAAGCAACAACTGTTAGCACACCTGAGTCAAGACCTTTAAAACCTGTCATACTTGGTTTAGATGAAAATATGATTAACAACTTATTGGTTGTTAGTAAGCCAAAAGAAATTGAAGAACAAGAAGCAAAAGAGAAAAGATTAAAGATAGTTGCAAATGCTTTAGATATAGACTTTTTAAAGTTTGATGATTTAGAGGTTGATCTATTAGAGGTAGAGGAAGATGAATTTGCAGGTGCTTTAGATTTAGATTTTTTAGAACAAAACTTTTTAAAAGACATCTTAGCAGAATTAAATAAACAACTTGCTATTCAAATGCAAAGTGAGTTTGATAAAAAGAAAGATAAAAAAACAGGACAAGATGAGTTTGGTGTTATATTATTAGATGAAGAACCACAATGGGTATGGATGAGAACAGATGAAGCAGGTAATAATATAGTATTAAGATTAAATCAAGAAGATGGTTATACAATAAATGTGACACAAGGTGATACAGAAATTATAGATTACGAATTAGGAGACGGAGACAATGTTATCTTCATTTATCAGAATCAGTAGTATTTTATTTTTACTTTGTACAGGTGCTTTTGCTAATACAGCACATATCAATTATAGTGACACCTCAACTTATAATAAAATAAAAGGTGAACTTGAAAGTTATGGATACACGGTCACAGGTACAAATAGTGGCTCAGTCACATTAAGCGATTTTAGTGGTAAAGATTTACACATAAATGTGGCAGGTAATAATAACTGTGGTAACAATTGTAAAACAGCATATGAAACTTATATTGGTAATGGTGGCACAGTTTTAATTGCTGGTAATGGTGTTCATAATTCAAATAGAACAGGTAGCATTGAAAGTCTTGTAGAAAGTAAATTAAGTGTAGGAACAATCACAGTATATAATGGTACTGCTGGTTATTTAGCACACGCACACGGTAGTCAATATTCAGATACAACTAATTATTGGGTTACAAAAAATGTTTTTAAAATGGACTCAGGTGGTACAGCATTAGCAGATAACTCTAGCAGTACCCTCAGCACTTGGAAAAACTGGGCAGTGTATAGTTATGGTAGTAATGGTGGTAAGTTAATTATTACACTTGACCAAGAACAATTTAATCATAGTGGTAATAATAATAGTGCTACTTGGACTACAAGACTATATACATTTTTAGAAAAAACACTTGAACATGAAGGCATAACCATTACAACACCACAAGCAGGTATTACATCATCACAACAAACTGAGGTAAACACAGCGACAACTAAAACAAGCACAACAAATAATATTTACTTAACTCAGTCAGGTAATGGTTTAGATTTAGACATAGTGCAAGATGGTGATAACAATTTAATCATAGGTTCTGATTTAACAACCGCAGGTTCTATTCAAGGTGACAATAATGAGATAACACTTACACAAAAAAACAATAATAATGTGTTAGGTATTGATGTAAATGGTAATACGAATGATGTAGATATATGGCAAGATACAGATCAGAGAGCAGTGATAGATATAACAGGTGCCTCAAATACCCTAGACCTTGAACAATTACATCTAAATAATAATGGGGATCATTTCTCAAAAGTGACAATCAATGGTAACAGTAATTCAATTACCATAGATCAGAAAGAAACAGGCAATAAGATATTGTTTCTAGATGTAGATGGATCAAANAATGTGCAAGTAGATCAAAAAGGCACAGGTAGTCACTTTTTAGATATTAACCTGACAGATAGTCATACCGTAGATGTGACGCAAGATGGTTCTGGTAGTCATGACGCAAAGATACATCTAAGTGGTAATCCTTCATCTGTCACACTAACACAGGATAGTAGCAACGATCAAAACTATCATCTAGAACAAAATTGCTTAAGTGCAAGTTGTTCAGCAACGGTAACACAAAACTAATGAAAAAACTTTGGGAAAAATATAAAGCACACAATAAAAAAGTAAAAGAAGCACAGGCAAACTTTAAAGTGTCTGATATAAAAAACAAATACTTTAGAGCATTAATGTGGATTTTCATGCTTAAATTTGTATGGGATATTACTACATTATTTGAAAAATATTTGCCTATGACAAAAGTATATAAAATACTAGGATTAGGATGGACAAAGTTAGGTTATTATGTGTTTTGGTTATTATGGTTTATATTCTTAGGTGTGTTATTGTATAATATTTTAGGTGAAGAAGCATTTAATCAAGTAATAAACGAACTATGAAATATATAACACACTGGACATTTGCTTTTATTACCTTGTTTGTGCTAACATTTATAGGTGTTAAAGACCCACAAATAAAAGAGATATTAAGATTAAAATCATTTGATCTATTATTACAATCAGAAACAAAAGAAATCTCAAAAGACATAGCAGTCATTGCCATAGATGAAAAGGCAATAGAAAAATATGGTCAATGGCCTTGGAAAAGAGACGTATTAGCAAATGTAATAATTGAGTTAAGAGAAAAAGGTGCTGGCGTCATAGTATTACCTATGTTGTTTAGTGAACCTGACAGACTAGGTGGGGATTTAGACTTGACAAACGTATTAGAATATGGTATAGTGATATCTCAAATAGGNACTAATCANATAAACAAGAATGGTGTGCCAAGAGGTGTNGCAAAAGTAAATGATCCATTACCTTTCTTATTTGAATGGGGTGGTATGTTAGGTCCTATACCTGAGTTTCATATTGCAAGTGGTGTGGGTGTATCAAATACAGCACCAGAAGTAGATGGTGTTGTAAGAAGAATGCCATTATTAATGAAAATAGGTGAAGATATTTACCCTGCTATGGCCATAGAAGTAATAAGAGTTGCCATGGGTGCGCCAAGTTATCAAGTCAAATCAGGTGAAGCAGGTGTGAT
>FUFK010075168.1_pt1 | contig 14235 bp, 25 predicted proteins | sample 1021851 | NCBI WGS metagenome assembly FUFK01 (sample SAMEA51879418, study PRJEB19060) | metagenome | reverse complement strand
GTTCCGCTGCTTGCCTGAAAACTTTTCAAGCTCTTGGTGCATCTGTATTAATTCTTCAACAGACTTACCTTGATACTTTTCTGGCACTTCAGGCTCTTGAGGTTGTTCCTCTACAGGGGCCTCAACAGCTTCAACGACCGGCTCTTCCGGTGTTGCGGTGTCCACCTCATCTGGACGCTCATCAATAATTGTCGCTCTTGACATTACTTAACTTAGCCCCGCCTTATCAAAGGTTATGGAGATATTTANNGTTNGCCNGCCTCNCGNCGAGCNTCNCTTCCTNTTCGTCCCGCTTCCTCNTGTTCGCGTACCCACTTCATGTGGCGNCCAGGGAAATCCCCAGTAGATCCATCTAGCACGAACGGAGTCGCCGAAACGACCTTCGTAGCTACAGCGCCGCAACCGCACCTANNGGTTGTGGTTGTGCTGTCTACAAATTCNTCNAACAAATGACCGTTTTNGCANNTAAANTCAAAAACCNTAATCATNTGTTNNTACCAAATCGTCATAACTGTTGTTNATTGAATCCTCAAACTGCAACAGATATANCAATACTTCTANCTGNCCCTGCCTAAAANANAGGTCTTNNGNNTCNTTNACNANCGCNACATTATTAATAGNCGCCGCGTTCTGTGTCAACTCTTCNGTNANNTGNTTCCANCCATCNNTTCTAAANAANTCAAANTAANNGTTGTANTACNNNTCNTCNTCNCGNNNCATNAGGCTTCTNTTTTTCCTTCTTCNNCCNGATGCNGTAACNGCNTACTTNATAGCNTTTGGNCCTNTNTTCTTACGNTTNGCNGCNTCTTTNTCNGCNTTNGTCATCTTTGCNGCTACAGCNTTGGGCCTACAAGCAGGATATGGNCGNTTAGATCCTTTGGCTTTNTTNCGACCNCACTTNTTGCCGGTCTTNATATCNACCCAATCTTCNTTAAACCACTTGGTNANNCCNCCTTTNGNCTTAGCCATANGTNCCGCCACGCTTTTTGTATTCCCGCACCANCCACGCATTNGCNTAGGCACTAGGATATACGTCAAANTTACGCTTGGCCGCAGCNTTAACCCTAGAGTAAAGAGCCTTGTTCTTTACNTTATCGGGTATNGANCCTTTNTTNTTGGCNTTAGCCTTAGCTTTTTTTCTTGCCACGTTTTCTCAGCCTCTTTAAATCAGCACCAGTAATCTTGTCCCTTGGCGGGGCAACCCTAGCCAGCTTNTTTTGCTTGGCAGAATATTTAGCTTTAGGCATTACTTCTTNGCCTTTTTCTTNGCTTTTNNCTTCTTNTTNTTNNNTNNCTTAGNNTTCATNCGCACCCATNNCGTAACCCATANCAGCCTCCTATTTGNCTTTNTGGACTTTTTGAACCTTAAAATCTGCTGATTGAGANGCNCCNTTATGCGGCTTGTATCCCCCAGGNGGATTNTTCATNAGNNTGTANNNTTTGCCATCNNTCATCCANTGATAGCCTTTNGGTGCTTTAACNTTCATANNNTCACCANTTNTTNCANGACCAGTATCNTGCNGTCAGTTTNCTAGGTGGNTTTGTATCACACTTNTGNCTNGCNCGAAANGANTTNNNNCNNGCNGGNTGNNTCTTTTTGATCNTCATNTTGGCATCACCAAACCTAATTGTTTTGGTCTTGTCCCCCACCTTCGCTACCACCACGAACTTCTTGGTCGGATGATTCGGGGTTCGTTTCGGCTTGTTGTACCCGCTTACGCCCGCGCGTGCCAGTTTTGGATCTTTTTTCGTAGCCATTGAGCCTTTCCTCTAAATGGTCTAATTGCTGCTTCAATTCCTTCAAACGATCAGATTGTTCTTTAAAAGCGTCATTTACTTGGCTAAACAAGGCATTTAACTCTGTCTGTGTCATTAACATTTATGACACCTCAACCCAAGAAGTAGAATCTTCGTCCCATGTGTACTTTTTGCCATCTGTCGGCATCTCGTTTGGCGCAGACCACAAACACGTAGCGTCATCTAAAACCCAGCTAGCATAAGGCTTGGGAGGAATAAAAGCGTCTCTAGACGAATCATAAACATACCCAGCACTAGCAAAGTTTTTTCTTATGGTTGCGTTATAAGAGGTTTGTCTCCATGTACCTCCAAGCAAATCGCGACAAAACGCCTCGCCTAGAGATTCCTGCTCATCTCCGTTTTCATCCACAATTACATCGTTTTTTATTGCGATAACCCGCAAAATCACGTTGTCAGTGCCAATCTCAGCAAAATGTGCCATCAGAACGTTATGCTCCCCGAACCAGTAAACTTGTAAATGTTATACGAGCCGTCCGTGCTAGTCGTTGGCGAACCTGTAGTTGCGGACGCAGTTGATAATGTTTTTAATATAACAACGCCAGAGCCTCCTGCTCCTGATGTGTTGTTGTATTCTGAAGCTCCACCACCTCCGCCGCCAGTGTTTGCTGTCGCCGCTGTCCCGTTTTGCCCATTTGTCGCGCCATCACCGCCACCGCCAGAGCCTCCTGAGCCCGGTGATCGCGGATTAGGGTGCGTTGCTCCACCGCCGCCGCCTGCATAGTATGTTGCTGTTCCTGTGATAGAGCTTTGTACGCCTACGCCGCCATCGCCGCCGTTTGCTCCACCGCCAGTGTTGTAATCATCACCAACGCCACCAGCACCACCGCCACCACCAGCTACATCATTATTTGTACTGTTATCAATACCACCAGAACCTCCAGCATACCCTTGCCCCGAAACCCCAGTACCTCCAGAGTTTGCTCCAGCGGTTCCAGAAACACCGCCTCCTCCGCCAGAGCCACCATTTCTGCCGTTTTGGCCGTATCCGCCACCGCCTCCACCGCCTGTTGTAGAAACAGTGGTAAATCCTGTGGCAGCAATAGAGCTTGCAGAGCCATCATTTCCAACCGCGCCGCTTCCGACTACACCGCTACCGCCACCCCCAACAGTTACGGTAACAGCCACCGATGAAGATAAATTATTCCATGTGCCAGTTAATAAGCCACCAGCCCCGCCACCACCACCAGACTGAGATCCGCCGGACGCCCCACCAGCAACCACCAAATACTCTACAGAATGACCTGCTGTTGGCCAGTTATCGCCGCTTTTTGCTACGTATTGCTCTTGTAAAGACCATACACCGCTGGCATCAGAAGAACTTGGATATTGAGCCATTTAACTCAGCTCCTCATACGAACAAACAGCTTGCAAATCGCTTGCAGCGCTAGCCGTCAAACGCAAGGCATCACCCTCTTCTAAGGATATTGGTTTTGAAAGAACATCTAAGGTTGCATCAGCAGGGACGCGAATTGTTTTTGCAACATGATATGCGGTCGATGATCTATAAATGTCTATGGAAATGTCAGCACTATCTGATCCATCAACATTAGAAATATACAAAGCATTTACTTTAAAAACCTTCCCACTGCTCGCAGAATTGGTAACTATTGCTGTTGCTGATGTTCCAACAGCCTGCACGGCTGTTTTCATGGTGATCGTAGCTACGTTAACTATATTAGGGGCTGCCATTTTATCCTCCGAAAATCATAGCCATCGCAATGGCTTTGCCTGTTGTAATGCCGCCACCGCCACCACCACCAGATTGATTAACAAAACTAAGGTTTCCAGAACCATCGGTTTTTAAAACCTGATCAGCTGAGCCATCTGACGTAGGCCAACTTAAACCATCTAGCACTACCTTGCCTGAGCCATTTGGAGTCACTGCAATGTTGCCGTTGCTGGCACTAACGATGCTGTTGCCGTTTACATCTAAATCACCACCTAGCTGCGGACTTGTATCACTCACCACATCCGATATACCGCCGCTGCTTTGAGCAACCCAGCTTAGGTTTCCAGAGCCATCGGTTTTAAGTACCTGGTTGGCACTGCCATCATCATTAGGAAGCGTAAGAGTATAAGACGCAGCCGCACTGTGAGGTGGGCCTTTAATGGTAATACCGTGGCTATTTTGCTCGCAGTTCAACTTAAACTGACCAGCGCCACGAGTAGCATTGCCTTTAAATACCGCTACGCCAGAGCCGTTAGGGTCTAGGTCAATATCAGCGTTGCTAGTAGTAACTATGTCGTTACCGTTTAAATCCAGATTGCCGCCTAACTGCGGGCTAGTGTCTTCAGAAAGATTGGCAAGTTTTGCATCTAGCGCGGCTTGAAGGCCATCTACGTTAGAAATAACATGGTTATGCGAGTCATCAGCAATTGTAACGGCAATGCTAGTTGTTCCTGATCCTGAAACATCACCACTTAATGTAATTGTCTGGTTGGCAGTTATGTATCCTTTGCCGTTAATACGATCATCAATAGCGGCGGCAGTCATTAATTGAGAATCTGAGTCTGCAAAGGTTTCTGATGACANCAAAACCGCACCAGCATTAATGTCAGAAAATGCTACGGATGTTAAATAAGCGTCACTTCCACCAGTCAAAAGGCTCCCACTGCTTGCCGTTAAGGTAACCTGATCTGATCCAGAGCCAATCTTTAAAGAATCAACAATAACTCCGCCACTATCTGAGGTAATAGTTTTAGAGCCTAACGTAATAGACGAGCCGCTAAGGTAAAGGTCACGGAACTTTTTGCTAGACGATCCCAAATCGTAGGCTTCATTGGTGTCTGGAATAATGCTTTCACCAATTGCTGAAAGGGTAACTCCGCCGCCGCCACCGCCCGAAACAGTGCCGGGCTGGAAACGATTATTTGCAGCACTCCATACTAGTGCCTGACCATTTGACGGCGGGCTATCTGTAACATTTACATCAGTAAGATCATTGATCCTTGTAGCACCACGGTGCAGAACAAAACTACCTTTATTTTTGCCCTTGCCCTCTGTTTTGACTACAGGAAGAGAAACCGTCTTCTCTGAACCATCTGAAAACGTAAACGTAAGGCTTCCATCAATGTTGTCGCTTTTAACATTAGAAACGCCCGCTCCTTTAGCTCCTTGCGGGCCTTTTGGGCCTTGAGGGCCTTGAGGGCCAGCATTACCTTTGGGGCCAGCAGGGCCGGTAGCCCCTTTTTCACCCTTATCACCCTTCGGGCCTTTTTCGCCGGTCGGGCCTTGCTCTCCCTTAATATCGCCAAGTTCTGTGGCTATTTTTGCAAGGGCGGCTGCAACAACTAACTCAGACATAACTTATCCCATCAACTGATTGAGGAGCTTTTGCTCAAGTTCTTTTTCCGCGCTATTGTCAGGCGGAGCTAACTTTGGCTGATTTTTAGTTTGAAGCTCCTTTTCTTTTAGCAACGTATTGGCAACCTTTAACCTGCGCTCAAACTCGCGGTCTTCTTCGTTGCCTTCCTTCAAGTTCTTTGTGACAGCTTCAATCTTTTCAATTTCAAGCTCTTCTGGAGCCAACTGAGCCTCTACCGCCAGCTTGCTTGCTCTTGCTTGAGATTCCGCAGCCTGAGCGTTGAGTGCAGCAGTCTGGCTTTGCTGAAGCGCAAGCTGTACTTGCTGTGCCTGCATTGCCATCTGTTGCGCTTGCGGATTAGGCTGATTGGCTTGCTGCATGGCCGCGATCAACTCTTCGCGGTTAGACAGATTCATATTCTCAATAATGCTCTGCATCAATACAGGATACAGCGGGCTGTCCTGCTTCATTGTCTGTAGCAACTGGACAAGCTGAGTAACTTCATATTCCCTAGCGATAATCCCCAAGGTACTCGTAGCAACAAACTTATAATCCGCTACGGGGTAGTTTTCGGGGTCAAACTGCATATAACGGTGTGCAGCCTTGGTTACAAAGGGCAGGAGGAAGGACTGCTGGAAGTTAATAAGAGTACGCTTATGGCGCTTGATAATAGCGCCGAGAGACATACTGATGCCAGCGGCCGTTGCTTCACCATTAACCTGGCCTGCGATTCCAGCAGAATCAACCGCCCCTGTAGCCTGTTGAACCATTTGTTGTAGCGCGGCGGCTTGACCAAACGTAATCTGACTGACTTGCCCGAAGTTGAACGGCTGAAGTACTTCACGCGGATCTCCGTTGGTTAAGATCATCTTGCCGGGGCGTACTTCCGGTTTAGCCCCTCTAGGAAGCCGTGTAGCGTCCACAGCGAGCATTGGATGGATAGTGAGNCTCAGGGCATCAATTCTTGCNCTAAGCTCCGTATCGAGCGCCTTCTGGCTGTTATAGCCTTTCTCACAGACCCCACGACCCCAGAATCGTCCCGGCACTACATCCCACGGNAANGCCACAACAGGCCGGTCGTTCATCATGTAGGGGTTGGCTTCAGCCTTNAGCAGTACNCCACCGTTAGCGATCACAACGATCGCCTCNACATACATTGAGTCTTCTTCTACCTCTACGTCTTCCTTTTCCAGAAGCTCTNTNGGTACAAGGCCGTAGTATTTNGTCAGCCGAACCTTGTCATCNTTGTANATGGTTAGGTCTTGATCGGGTTCCANATCGGTATCTGGGGCGGCTGATTCGATCATTGCCTCACGATACACACCCTGCTCTTGCAATATCTCAACACTATGGCGGCTGACAAACTCATCGACCGCTACACCGTAAGCATCCTCAACTGAGGTCGCTACTGGGTCTATTAGAAAGTTCTGCGGTAATACCGGCTTGAGCTTTACGACTACACGATCGGTAATGTTGACGCCAACAGCCTGAAGATCACCGCCCATAATCGGTTCGCTGGCTGGGGCCATTTCCTTAACTTCTTCTAGAACTATCTCACCAACACCCGTACCAAATACGGCTGAGTTAATTAGACATTCCGCTACAGCTTTACGAATCTTGCAGGCTTCAAAGTCTTCAGACAGCTTNTTTCNTAAAANCAAAGCGTCTTGCTTTTGCGNATCNNCTACATCNTCNGCNATATCAAANNANTTNCCNCGNCCNAATGTNGCTTCTTCCAGNTCTGCNACATTNGACTCTACGGCCTGCTGCAAAGCTGGAGAAATAATNCTTGAGCGTTCTGAAGCCCTTTGGGAATCCTCTGGACTCCACTGACCACGCCANAGNCTGTAGTACTCATCAAAGCGGTCTTCGTAATTGGACTCGTAGTAATCGCGCCAATCATCACATTTGTTAATAACCCAAGCCTCAATAGACTGTTCGGCCATTAACGGGTCTGGGCTGTAGTCATCTGCCATTTTAGTATCCCGCTACCACATCCAAGATTTCGTGGTCTTCGATTTCATATTCATAGTCATAGGCTACTTCAGCCAACTGATCTATGTACGCCAACGCATCAATCAGGTCATCATGCGTCAAAGCATCTGGAAACTGAAACAACTGGTCAAGGAACTTAACATTCCATTCGCCTTGATTCAGGGTGATATATCCGTTTTCAAACCGGCCCTGTAAGGCCCACATCACCCGGTCAGTCTTTTTCTTGTTTCCGTGCGTTAATTCCTCAACTCTAAAAAACGTGCCATACCGCTTCATCAAGTCAGAAAGCGGCGACATTACTGCTTGTTTGGCGATTCCTTTTTCGATTCCGACACTGACGGGTCGATAGTCACGGACGGCTTGAAAAATCTTCGTAGCCGTCTCATCAAGGCCCCAGCGACCGTAGATAATGTTTTCCACAAACCAGCCATTCTCNTTNACCTTNGCNACNGCAATCGCNGTATCGTCNAGNTTTGTNTTCTTGGTTCGCTTNTTGTTTACGTCCTCAAAGCCCGCCAAGTCAACGGCAATATAGTAATCGCCTTCTTCGGGGTCTTCGCCGAACCTAACCCAGTCCTCTTTGAACATTTCAGAGCCTCTAGCCTCAAATGAGGCCATAAACTCTTGTCTGAAGGCGTAACTAGACATGGATTTCTTGGCGATGTCAATTTCGCCAGAATCCAACATCGAATTGTCGTAGCTAGTAAAGTGCCAAGCCTTATAGGTTTCGTCATCCCCTAGCTCGGCATACTTGTACAGCTCGTAGAAATGGTTACGACCCATTGGGGTNCCGATAAACANCGCCTCACCCTTNTGGTCAGCNANGGCAGGTCTNAGGATCTGNTCCCAGACATCTGGCTTCATATCAGCGTATTCGTCCATAACGAGGTACTTCAAGGACACACCACGCATGGTTTCGGGTCTATCAGCGCCTTTTAGGCTAATCGTGGCGCCGTTGACCAGTTTTATCTGAAGATTATTGATGTGAGAGCCAGCAATGACAGGATGGCCCAGTTCCATCAGGGTTTGCCACATGATGTCACGGGCCTGCCCCTGAGTCGGGGCTACATAAAAGACATGGCCCTTATCGGCTTGAAGGCCGTTGATAATCAATAGCCATGCGGCTAAGCGGGACTTTCCGGTACGTCTGCCAGCGGCAACTACCTTAAAACGGGTGGGATCAGCAAAAACATCTTGCTGCCACGACAAAAGACTGACGTTTAGGTCTGTCATTTACTCTTTTTTGCCCAAAAATAGACCGAACGCACCAGTTAAGGCCCCGGTCATTACCGAAACCAGTGCGGCCTGCTCAGGATTGGGGTCAGGCAGGGACATAAACCATTCTACAGTGCGATATGTCATGCAAATCATTGCAAACATTAGCAATCTTGGGATGATTCGCCATGCGTTGAGCCGTTCAGGGGTCATACGAAGTTCACCAGTGATGGTGGCATTTCAAGTAAATCAAACGTCACGACAAATTCCATATCAGAAGACGCTTCTGTTTGGGCTTTGACGACTTCGCCTTCGTGAAGGACAAACATCGGGCCACCACCTGAATCTAGCGTTAATCTGCCACCGCCAGATACGTTCTCAGCATCAAATATATCGACACGGTTGCTGCCGTCAGACTCAGCAAAGTGCAAAGAGGCGGTTTTTGTGCTGCCAGCATGATTAGCGACAAAAACATAGTAAATAATGACGTGGAAGCCGGTTGGCACGGTAAACATAGTCGTTTCCGTGGCGTCCGTAAGGTTTATGTGTTTGGTATATAACATCAGTATGTCCAAACAACGGGGTTTGTGTCCCGTATGTCTACATGAATAAAGGTTTTAGCCACGCCGATGCCACCAAAACCCATCTCAAAGGCATTTGCAAGGATAATATGGCGTTCAGCGCCAGAAACAGTGTAAATATCCGCAGCAATACCCTGAGAATGGGTGCCGGGCTTTTCTTTTTTGGCTTCTATCGAGTGCTTAGGATCGCGGTAGCCAGAGGTGATCGTAAAGGGAAAACCGCATCTTTCCCGTAATTCATCTAGCATTTCAAGAAACAGAGGCTTCATTTCGTTATTGCCCGTTTCTTGGCAGTCAAATTCCTCAATCTTGAAGTATTTCACCGGAATCGCCGTCAATAGTAGTTTGATTGATGGTTGTAGGCTCTGATTGGGATATTTCAGTACCCCCAACGCCCGTGATATTGATTTGAATGGCGGATTTGCCACTGTTCTGGACAATATCCTTTTCAAACGCGGCTACAGGTAAGATTCTATCCATGACCAGCTTCCAAGCCGCAGCCTGATTCTTGTGGTCATCATCCATTGCGGCNTTAAAGATAGACTCNAANACCTTCTTTGACTTTGGTGAGGCCAGCATNCGGGCTTTATATTCATTGATAATCCCAGCATCGCCCTTGGGACGGCCTACTTTCTTTCGACCGCCCTTAGAATTGTGTCTTTTTGGGGTTTTAGCCGATATCTCAGACCTCTTCGGACTGCCACGGCGTGGTGCAGGCTCTTTTTCGTCACCAGAATCAAGCATCATCTACTTCCGAATCAGTATCTTTTGCCAATTCTAGCAATTCTCGCAAAGAATCCGCTATATCTGCAAGATGCTCGGCAATCTCTTCTAGCACACCTAGGTCAGACATAGCGTCAGGGGTTAGTGAGTACTAACTTACAGCCACTCTACACGCCAAGGCAACTTACGAGATAGATTTTGGCCTGAAATATCAAAATCTTCACCTTTTTTATTAAGCCACCACATATCTGTGCAGCTTAATGCACCGTAACTCATCAGCCTTTTCATTTTTGCCCAAGCGTCTTCAAAATTATTAAAGACCTCGTGGTCATGCCACTCGATATTTTCTTCTTCATCCGGCAGNAAATAATCCTTAACAACCCTGTACTGATTAGTCCCTTCCATCATTTGCCCATCATAATGACGGAATAACCACCCATCTTAGGCAGTTCAGTGTCCTCAGGCTTGGACTTGGCATCATAGATAGTAGACATGCCAGCGTCCTGCATGGCCTTTACCTTCTCTTTGGACTTCTCGCACATTGAGTAGTAATCAATAGAGCGGTATTCAACAGTGTGATCTTTCATTTCAAGCTCCTAAACGTAAGTGTCTATTGCTCTGCCNTTCGTAGCATCAGTAGAAGGGGTGGTATCAACAGATGTGGGCTGGAATCTAACTTTTGAGGATTCCAAGGGCATCTGGGCATTATTCAAGGCAGTGGGGTCCATGGCAGGATTAGCTGCACCCGCAACAATACCCGTAGGCTTCTGCATCATATTGGGCCACTTAACACCGCCCACCTGCAAAGGGTCACTAGCCATACCGCAGTCCTCAAAATCCGAAACGGGCTATTCGATGCCTTCTGGCATCTTATTAAGCCCGCCTTTCCCTCCCTATCCTATATTACTTAATTCAAAAAACAACCCTTAAAGAACAAAAACCAGTACGACCAAGCCCACAATACCCAAGACCACAACCCCTGCCTGAACGTCAGTCAGGTGCATCGTCCTAGACTTTACCTGCTTACCTATCATCTTAATCATAAGTGTTACCTCCAGTGTTACCTTTCGTTACCTTTGAGTGTTACCGAAAGTAACATCGTAACACTTGTTCTGAGGGGTATTGCAAGGATTATCGACTTTTCAGTTTTGGCTTTTTTTGTGGGTGGGGGGGAACTATACACAGATGCTCGTTGACTCTCCCCTCCCCCCCCTCCAAGAAAGCGGCCGATTTAGTTGGTAAGTACTAACCAACGTGCCAACCCGAGCAATCGTCAACGGCAGTTCCCGGCCGGCGCGGATGTTGTACGGGTGAAAGTGTGGGACTGATAGGCACCCAATACGGTCACCAATACCCCAACCAAACCCCAAACAAATAAGCCCGGCTTGTAATAAATCCCTCGGTCAATCGTTTACTACCTGAACCCATTAACAGGCAGAGACAAATGGACGCAATGACAATGGCAGCGGTAATAGTGTTTGGGATCATTCCCGGCGCAATCGTAGTGGCTTCGATAGTCTGGCAATTATGGGATCAATGCCCATGGCAATAAGGTTATAAGAACACTGCCAAACATTTCAAAGCATTCTAAGAATGGGGGTTATGTGGCAAACCCTTGTGGCCTTATAATCACACCCATCGGACGCACTAACGCGCCGACAACTAAAGAGGGATCAACAATGAGCATGACCGAAACACTGGTAGAAAACACCCAGCCGATAACACTCGACGCAATCGCAACAGATTTAAACGGTGGCGAATGGGACGCGCTTTACTACGCGACCGAAGAGCAGATCGTCGCGCTGATAGATGCCGGCCGCATTTGCGAAGATTTCTTTTCCCGCCATCAAGATTACCAAGAAGAAATGCGCGTCATGATGAATCAGGTAGTGGCGGAGTTTGGCAATGTTTAAATATATCCGCCAAACATGGACAGTCGGCCGGGAGTTTGATTTCCCGGTCACCTTCATCATTCGCGAGATCATGCGCGGATTATTCACCCACGTTAACGCCATCACGGAAATTTAAAGCCCACCCAGACCCACAAACCGCACCGGGTGACGCCGCGCGGTTTTCTGGGTGCCAACACTGGCACAACAAACGAGGGAAATATCATGTCTGTTAAGTCTAATGTCTTGTCTGTCGTAAAGTCTCTGGAGTCTGAGTCTGCATTCTGTGAAATGTGCGAAGCTATTTACGAAGATACAGAATCCGGCGAGTGTTCATGCGGCGAGGAACTGCGTCCAATGTCTGGCTTTGATTGGCTGACCGATGCGCTGGATATTGAATGGATTCTGAACAATGACCGCACCATCAAAGGCGCGCGCATCCTAGTGGCATTTGGTGGGCCAAACATCTGGGTTAACACTACCGATAACACCGTGGAGGGCCACTGGTGGGGAAGCTCTCATATCGAACGCTTTACCGACGAGATTGGTCTGGCCGATGCTGTCGAAGAGCTATTCAACTGTTAAGAGGTTTGGTAAACTTCCAAAACATCAACAAAAGGGGATAATCATGTCTACTTATTCACAGCAATACGTTACTAAATGCGCGCCTTGGCTCTCTAAATCAGAGGCGGAGGCGGTTTATCACGCGATCCTAGATACCAGCTGGGACACTCATTCGGTTTATGAGGCCGAAGTGGTCGCCGTAGCCCGCGACATGTTCCCATATATCGAGGAACGCAAGCCCGCACCTATATCCGACGAGACTCAAAAGCAATTGACGGCCATTCGGCTGCGGGAAGCTATCGCCGGGCTGGCATCCGCCGACCGCTGGTTGTCAAAGATCCGCAACAGCTCCGATGATGTCGCCATGGCACGCCGTGACATCGGCATGATTGCCGACCGATTACAGGGGGTGAAGGAATGACACAGCTACTAGAGCAGGTGAGAGAAGCCTTGAGAGACCTAGAAGACAAGCACATGACCAGTCTTCTGGATCGTGTAGCGGCCAAGGACGACATCGGCGAACAGGACCGACAGATTGGCTTGGCAAGGGGCTTGGACTTAGGTATGGCCGCGCTGAAGCGCATAGAATGTGCAATCGAATTGAATGGAGAGCAACAATGAAAACAAGAAGAATTGTTTGGGACTTGAACACTTGCGACGTGCGGGTTCACGTTTACCTTGAAGCAGGGACGCGAGAAGAGCCACCATTGATGGAGATTGAAAAGATCACATCCGGCAATGGAGAGCAGGACATAAGTCGTCTGTTTAACCATGAGGCACTTGAAGACATGTTCTGGGATCAACGCCCGGATCTGGGGGACTTGTGATGAGGTGGTCTAATTTCACCAATGTCGTGCATTGTGAGTCCTGTGAGGAGACATTTTTCGATAATGGGGTAGATCTGGTGCAGGCCAGCGACCACATTGAGGATGGCCCCGATGAGGTGTGGTGCATCCATTGCCTAGATAATTGGAAGGACCACCAAACAAAGCATCACGGCGATGGGTAGCGACCGCACCGAAAAGCTCCTGCTGGCGGCTGCCTGTTGCGTTGCAGGCCTTTTGGGATGCCTAGTGACGCTGGCCATCCTCGTGCTAGTATTCTGACTGTGTAACGCGATCCCTCGCGTGTTGGCTGGTTTTAGGCGGTCCCAGTTCACTCAATACCGCCCCTTCTTCCGGAGGCCATCATGTACACCTACAAGGCCAGCATCCGATCTATTTATGATGGCGACTCATGCCGGGTTGATCTCGATTTAGGGATGGGTGTCTGGCTGCACAATCAATCCATAAGACTCTACGGCATAGACACCGCAGAGATCCGTGGAGGCACGCCAGAGACAAAAGCACTCGGCAACCTAGCTAAAGATTACTTAAAAAACGAGCTGCCAGAGGGCTGTACAGTGCTTCTCAGGACGTATATAGACAAGCGCGGCAAGTTCGGAAGGGTGCTGGCTTCGATCTACAAGCAGGAAGGTGACGGGTTTCAGACTAAAAGCCTGAACAATGTGCTGTTAGATATGAGGCTGGCGGTCGAGTATCACGGCCAGTCAAAGGAAGAAGTGATGGCACAGCACCTAGAAAACGTGAAGTACCATCAAGAGCTAGGCAATATCCCCCGCCAAGATGTAGAGAGAGNCGGCTGANACAAGGATAAGGGGCGGTAGCCATTCCGGAACCCGGTCAAGCCAGCCACCCCGATCTTTACTCATTCTGGCGAAGCTGTGACGGTGGTAGAAAACTCGTTGATTGCGTTTTCCATTGCCTCCATCGCCTCAGCGGCGCCGCCAGTGTCGGCAGTAGAGTCAACATGGACACGTTCTACCATCGGCTTACCTTTGGCATCCTTGCGATAAGGAATATCGTTAGCGTCGAGGACGCGCATGAGCTTGGGTGCGGTATAGGCTTTGAACATATCACCCAGTTCGCGCCAGTAAACATACTTATCAGACATAGTTTTACCTCAAAAAAAGCCCAGAGCTTGGGGTCTGGGCAAGATTGCCACTGCGGGAGTTAAGCAGCGGCTGGTTGATGTTACCAAGGAATGTCATCGGTTTCCTTGGCTGCGGGGGCTGCGGAATCCTTNTTCTCAGCCTTGTAGGTATTACGCTCTGCGTAAAGATTGCCTTTCTTGGATTCTTTGATG